>ULTJ01040674.1_pt1 | contig 37473 bp, 39 predicted proteins | sample 1957491 | NCBI WGS metagenome assembly ULTJ01 (sample SAMEA4835731, study PRJEB28245) | human gut metagenome | biome: gut microbiome; material: fecal sample | place: Denmark | collected 2008 | reverse complement strand
TGGCAGCTCCATCGTCATCACCCGCCAGCCGAGGGACATCAAGTGCAAGACCTCTATCTACGATGATTATAACGAAGAGCCGGAAAACGGCCTGCTGTACTATGAAAATCACCCTATCACCTTCTCTGTCTCGGCAAGAAGCCTGAGAGGCGACGAGCTGACCTATCAGTGGTATCGGAAGGATAATGAGCGTCCCACGGCGGCGCCCTACAAGCTGCATGAGCGGCCGAATCATATTGAAGGCGTGAACACCCCCACGCTGAGGCTGTCGGTTTCCACCCAGGCCTGTCAGGAGGACTACTCCTACTACTGCGTCATCGGCAGAAAGGGTGACACTTCGGACACCATGAAAACGGCGGAGGCAAAGCTGACTGCCTCCCATGCCTTCAGCTATAATCAGGGAGGCGAGATCGTTTACACGGACGACGGTGAAAAAGTGCCGACATACAAGGTCACTTGGGTCGATAAGCATGGGAATACCCATAACGGTGCCGTGGGCGGCGTTCGCAAAAGCGAGGGCCACAAGCTCGCGTGCCTGTTCGAAGCAGGCGGAGAAGGATACGAAGCACATTATATGACCACCGGCTCCAAGGAGCGCATCATCCCGCATAAATTTGCGTTTGACAGAAGCTATGACGCAGTGGGCGGCGGCAAGGTCGATGTGCTCTACTGCACCGTCTGCGACTATCCCCTTTATGTGAAGAGCCATGTCCATGATTACGGCTGGAACTGGGATTACACCGGCTTCGGCAGTATCTATGAGTATACCTTCAACATCGGCGGCTCGACCAAGACGGTGGAGCAGCTCATCCTTGAGTCCGGCTATGCCCACCCCGAAAAGTGCAAGGTTCCCGGATGCGAGGAGTTCATCATGGTTCCCCATAGCTGGGGCTACTGGAATGTGGTTTTGTGCCCTGACACCGAGGGCGGCAAAGGCGGCATGGAGGCTGAATGCAGCATCTGCGAATACAAAGAGACGGAAAAAATTGACGGCGATTGGACAAAGGACACCGCCATTGTGACGGTGAAAAACAGCCGGGCAACCCGTATGATCGTCAAGCCCGGCGACAAGATCAAGCTTTATCCCGAGGAGAGAGACGGTAAGAAAGCCATCGGCTGGAAGGTGGAGTATCGCCGCGAATACAATGTGTCTGACAGCATGGCACCTGTTACTAGAAATTGGAATACCAGCGGGGCGAAGACCATGTTCAAGCTGGTGACCAACGGCTCTGCACTCGAGTGGGGCTGCACGATCCCGGCGTTCAGCGCCATGGGCGTCCCCGGCGGCGGCCAATTCTTCTTCGAGCCTGTCTATGCAGGCTGTGACCACAGCGGCGGCACCACGGTGCTCAATGCGAAGGCGCAGGTCTGCGACCGCAAGGGCTACACCGGCGACACCGCCTGCGCAGACTGCGGCTTTATAATTAAGGCAGGCAAGGACATCTACCCGCCCGCAAACGCAGGTCATACCGGCACGCTGCAGCCGCTTTACTACTACGGCACGAACCCCTCGGCCACCACGGACCCGAGCCATGGCGGCAAACGCTATAATGTCAGATCGGGCGACTGCCGGCACCGTGCCTATGAGGGCGACTACCGCTGCTCGGATTGCGGCGGCACCGTAAAGGGCAAGACCGGCGACTTCAAGCATAGCGGCCCATTTGAGCTGCGTGATGTAAGAGCGGCGACCTGCACCGAGAAGGGCTATTCCGGTAACCAATACTGCACAGCGTGCGACAGGATCTCAAAGAAGGGCTCCGCTACCCCGTCCCTCCACGAAATTGACGGCAACTACAAGCTGGTCAATGAGGTTAAGCCCGGATGCACCACCACAGGCTATAGCGGCGACTATCAGTGTACAAGAGGCTGCGGACAGATTTTCCGCCACGGTCATGTTATCGATAAGCTCAGCCATGATTGGGACAGCGGCAAACCGGCAACACAGGGCAAGAGCGATGGAATTCTCTACACCTGCCGGCGCACCGACTGCGGCGAAACAAGGTTCGTAAAGAATCCCACTGTGCCCGAGTACACTGTCACGGTCATCAATGGCACGGCTTCCGTTGCCGCTGGCACACCCATCACCGACAAGATCGCCCAGAACACCGTTGTGACCGTTACGGCGGACGCACCGGATACCGGCAAGGTCTTTGATAAGTGGGTCGTGCTGGAGGGCAATGTCACCCTGGCAGACGCCGCCAAGGCAACTACCACCTTCACCATGCCCGGTAATGCTGTGAAGCTCGAGGCCACCTATAAGGATGCGCCTCCCAGCCATACCCACAGCTACGGCACGGATTGGAAGTTTGACGACACCAACCACTGGCATGAGTGCCAGTGCGGCGACAAGGCCGACACGGCAGCACACAGCTTCCAGTGGGTGATCGACAAGGCCGCTACCAAGGATGCCGCCGGCATCAAGCACGAGGAGTGCACCGTTTGCGGCGCCAAGCGCAGCGAGAACACCGAGATCCCCGCCCTGCAGGATTACGCCGTTACCGTCACCGGCGGTACGGCAACCGTTGCCGCTGGCACACCCATCACCCGTGCCACGGAGGGCGTTGAGGTCACCGTTACGGCACAGGCTCCTGACGGAAAGCACTTCGTCAAGTGGGTCGTTAAGGCAGGCGGCATTACACTGGCTAACGAGACCAGTGCAACCACCACCTTCACCATGCCCGCAAATGATGTGAAGATCGAGGCGGAGTTTGCCGAAAACCCCGTAGAGGCGTATACGCTCACGGTTATCAAGGGCACGGCCTCCGTTGCCGCAGGCACTCCCATCACCGACAAGATCGAGCAGAACACCGTTGTGACCGTTACGGCGAACGCACCGGAGGCAGGCAAGGTCTTTGACAAGTGGGTCGTGCTGGAGGGCAATGTCACTCTGGCAGACGCCGCCAAGGCAACTACCACCTTCACCATGCCCGCAAACGATGTGAAGCTTGAGGCCACCTATAAGGATGCGGCTCCCAGCCATACCCACAGCTACGGCAAGGATTGGAAGTATGACGAAACCAATCACTGGCATGAGTGCCAGTGCGGCGACAAGGCCGATGTAGCGGCTCACAGCGCCAGCGAGTGGATCGTTGACAAGGCAGCTACCGAAACCGCCGACGGCGCTAAGCATAAGGAATGCACCGTCTGCAAGAAGGTGCTTGAAACCGCAACGGTCCCCGCAGCAGGCAGCACCCATACCCACAGCTACGGCACGGATTGGATGTATGACGGCACCAACCACTGGCACGAGTGCAAGTGCGGCGACAAAGCCGACACGGCAGCACACAGCTTCCAGTGGGTGATCGACAAGGCCGCTACCAAGGAAGCCACCGGCATTAAACACGAGGAATGCACCGTTTGCGGCGCTAAGCGCAGCGAGAATACGGTCATCGACAAGCTCCCCGACGGCGGCAACACCGGCAATACAGGCAGCGGTGATAATAACACCAACAAGCCCGGAAAGGACGACTCTACCAAGTCTCCTCAGACCGGTGACAACAGCAACCTCGTCGGTTGGCTGGCTGCTCTGTTCGTCAGCGGCGGCGTTCTGACCGTACTGGGTCTGAACGGCAAAAAGAGAAAGGAATCCGAGGCTGAATAAGCCGACGCTTCCGAATTCGAAATAACCTAAACACAATAGGCGGTGACGGATCATTCCGCCACCGCCTATTTCCCCGAAAGCGGACTTGGCAGCAAGTCCCTTTCCGAAAGGCGGCAACCACGGCGCTGCCGCTTTTCGGAAGGGCTGCAGGACACGATGTGTCTGTAGGAGGACGAACTCCCCCATCGGCAACGGTCTGCCGATGCTTTTTGACTTCCTGGATGAAGTCGGAATATTGAAGTAAAGTAAGGTGAAGCAATGCAGGATAACAGAATACCGCCGCAGGAAAGACCCATGACCGAGGCGGAAATGCTCCGCGGGCGTGAGCTGCGCCGTGCGGCGATCAAAAAGCATAAGCGGAGAAGGACGCTCTTGCTTACCGCCTGCGGCCTTGCGGCGGTGCTGCTCATAGTGGGCATCGTGCTGCTGTGCCGTAGCTGCGGCCGCAACGAGGGCATCTACGGCAGCTTTGCAATGTCCGACAAGAGCTGCGTCTATACCTTCCGTGAGGACGGCAGCGGAGAGCTGTGGCTTTCCGGCGCACCGTATAAATTCCGTTTTACGCTGTCCGGCAGGACGCTCTCTATCGACTTTGAAGCCGAGTCACTGACCGACTGCGAATACGAGGCGGCGTATACCGATACGGGGCTTGAGCTGACCGCAGGCAAGGGTACGGCGACACAGGGTGAGAAATTCACGCTGAACAGAGCTGAAAACAAGACCCATGCGGTCATGAAAGGACGGTGACGGCGATATGCCGCCTGAAAAGAGAATAGCCGACCGGACGGCAATCTCCGGCACAGTTTCAAGAGCGCTCAGCAAGTAAAAAACTTGCTGGGCGCTCTTTCTTTATGCCTTCGGCAAAAATCAGCCGATGGAATATGACGATAAACTCGTTCGGCAGATCATCGAATGTGTAGTGGTGGAATCACAAGGGAAAATCAAGGTGGTCTTTATCGGCGGCACGAAAATCGAGATGACGCTGTAAACAGCCTTGAAAACAGAAACGGAGTGATGTAGAATGATTGTGACGAGTGTTCAAATCAAGACAGCGAAGACGCAAAAACATCTCTATTGTCTTGTCTTCGCAGAATGAGAACCTGTCGAAAGCGACAGGTTCTTTTTTATTCTCGGGACGGTGAACAAGATGTATTTTGAATATGGTGAAACGGAGATAAACTACCTGCGGCAAAAGGATAGGCGCCTGTGCGAGATCATCGACCGCATCGGGCATATCGAAAGAGCCGTGGATGCAGATCTGTTCTCCTCCGTTGTGCATCATATCATCGGTCAGCAAATATCCACGAAGGCGCAGGCGACTATTTGGCAGCGGATGCAGGACGCACTCGGTGAAGTGAACGCCGAGACTATCCTTTCCGCCGGTGTTTCCGAGCTTCAGGCACTGGGCATGACCTTCCGCAAGGCCGAGTATATAACTGACTTTGCCGAAAAGGTGCACACGGGCGCATTTGACTTGGATGCAGTTGAGCACATGGATGACGCCGACGCTATTCGTGAGCTGAGTTCCCTGAAGGGCATCGGCGTTTGGACGGCGGAGATGATACTGCTGTTTTGTCTGCAGCGCCCCGATGTGTTCAGCTACGATGACTTGGCCATACAACGAGGTCTGCGCATGGTGTATCACCACCGCAATATTGACCGCAAGCTGTTCGAGAAATACCGCCGCCGCTTCAGCCCCTGTTGCAGCGTTGCAAGCCTGTATCTGTGGGCAGTCTCGGGCGGCGCTATCCCCGAAATGAAAGACTATAAACCGAAAACGAGGTAAACGCCATGACTTATACTCAGCAATATTCTTCCCCTTTGGGCGGGATTTTGCTTGCAGCCGACGATATAGGACTGACCGGCCTGTGGTTTGAAGGGCAGAAATTTTTTGCCGATGACCTGCCCGACGAACGCATTGAGCGTGAAACGCCGATACTCATTGATGCAATGCGCTGGCTCGATGTGTATTTTACAGGCAATGAGCCCGACTTCATGCCGCCGCTGCACCCTGTCGGCTCGGCATTCCGGCAGAAAGTGTGGGAGCTTCTTTTGCAGATACCCTACGGGCAGACCGTGACCTACGGTGAGCTTACCCGGCAGCTTGCCGAGAAGCAAGGTCTTGCGCACATGTCCGCTCAGGCAGTAGGCGGTGCGGTCGGGCATAATAGGATATCCGTCATCATCCCCTGTCACCGTGTCGTCGGCAAAAACGGCAGTCTGACAGGCTACGCAGGCGGAATTGATAAGAAGCTCAAGCTCTTAGAGCTTGAGCAAGCCGACATGCGGGGCTTTTTCGTTCCATAAGCCAATGTTAAGATGCGTTGCTTGATGCAACGGTCGGCTTTGCGTACAATAGTGACAGCTTCAGGGAAAGGAAGTTGAATACTATGCTAAGTGAAAACATCAAAAGGCTGCGCAAGGCAAAGGGGCTTTCGCAGGAGGAGCTTGCAGTCAAGCTCAATGTCGTGCGCCAGACCGTGTCAAAATGGGAGCAGGGCTTGTCCGTGCCGGATGCGGATCTGCTGATCAAGCTGTCGGAGGCCTTTGAAGCTCCCGTGAGCACCCTGCTCGGCGAAGCGCCGGAGGTAACGGAGGCAGACAGCCTCAAGGCGATAAGCGAAAAGTTAGAGGTCATCAATCTACAGCTTGCGCAGAAAAAGTGTTCAAAGCGCAGGGTGCTGCACTGGGTGTTCGTCACGCTTGCGGCACTGATGGTCATCGGGTTTGCGGTGCTGCTTTGTGTCGGCAGCCCGTATCTAGGCTGGGACTGGTCCGACCCCGAGACAGCCGTTTTCGGCGCAGCGTTCCACGCATTTGAGTTCACCTTCGTCCGCCTCGCCCCCATCGTCCTCATCGGCAGTCTCATCGGTATCGCCCTGACGAACAAGAAAGACTAAACGCCCCGCTCGGGGCGTTTTTTATTGCAAACTTACTCGTTAAAGTATTATTCTAATTAAGTTAAGCGGTCTTGCATTTTGAGCGGGCGCTTGAATATTAAAACCTGCAGGCGCACAAAATACCTCCGTAAACATTTTTACGGAGGTATTTTTGCTGTGAAAAAGAATATTCTTGTTTCCGCTGTGGCACTTGCACTGTGCAGCGTGCTATGCGGCGGGCTAATTGCTCCCGTCAGTGCTGAGAACACCGCTCCGATTGCCGAAAACTTCGAGTTCGAGACCTACAGGGGCGTGTCCTTCGGCGGTCAGTTAGCCGCCGTTGACCCCGACGGCGACACCCTCAGCTACGAGATAACCACAAAGCCCGTCAAGGGCAGCATCGACCTTGACGACGACGGAAGCTTCGTCTACACCCCCGCCGACGGCAAGCGCGGCAAGGACTACTTCGGCTACAAGGTCATTGACGCCGAGGGCAACCGCTCGCAGGAGGCGACGGTAATCATCAAGCTCGTTAAGTGCGACAGCGATGTCAGCTACATCGACATGGTCGGCAGCGGCAGCTTCCGCAGTGCGATGAAGCTTGCCGAGTGCGGCGCATTTGTAGGCAAATGCATTGGCGGCGAGTATTACTTTGAGCCCGAGCGCAGCCTCACAAGAGGCGAATTTCTGAGTCTTTGCCTTGAGGCAACAGGTACGGATCTGCTCTCGGGCGTTGTGAGCACCGGCTTTTCCGATGACGGCGATATCCCCTCGTGGTTGAAGTCTTATGTCTCGACCGCAGTCATGCAGGGCATCGTGAAGGGTGAGCTCACCGACAAGGGCAGCTGCTTCGGTGCGGGCAAAGAGATAAGCCGTGCCGAGGCGATGGTCATACTCGACCGCACGCTCAGGCTCTCGGATGTGAGCTACCTCAAGGTCGGCAACACCGTTCCCACTTGGGCGGCGCAGTCGGCGGCTAATCTCACCGCCTGCGGCATTGCACACGCCGATGAGGCAACGGAGGACGCCCTCACCCGTGCCGAGGCTGCGGATATGCTCGCCGCCGCAATGGATCTTATCGAGGCAAGATGACAAAACGGAGTGCGATTGCACTCCGTTTATTTTTTGAGTTTTTCGCACAGAGCTTCGTCTGCCTGCGCCATTACGGTGCTGTAGTCGGTGTACACGACCTTGCCGGGCATTGAGCCGGACGGCTTGCGCACAAAGCGCACCATGGTGTAGTCAACGGCGGTCTTGCCGCCTTCCCTGCCCTGCGAATAGTAGGCAGCGATGGACGCTGCCTCGGCTATCGTCCGCTCGGGCGGCTGCAAACCGTCGCAGGATATGATGACATGACTGCCGTGAACCTGCTTGGTGTGCAGCCAGATGTCGGTGCGGCGGGCAAACTTCGTTGTGAGCTCATCATTTTGGCTATTGCTGCGGCCGACATAAATTTCAAAACCGTCGGACGAGACAAAGCGCAGCGGTCCCTGTTTCTTGGATTTATCGGGCTTAGCGCCCTTTTGCTTTTTTAGGTAGCCGGTGTCGAAAAGCTCACGGCGGATATCGGCAAGGTCACGCTCGGTCTCGGCTCGATCTAACTCATCTAATACGCTGTTCAGATAATCAAGCTGCTTTTCGCCCTCGGCAACAAGCGCCGTGAGGTGTGCCTCGGCGGTCTTGAGCTTGGTATACTCCTTGAACATTGCAGCCGAGTTCTGCTGCGGCGTTTTGAGCGGGTCGAGCTTAATTACGACCGCCGGACAGCCGTCGGTATAATAGTCCTCGACTGTCACGGAGCTGTCGCCGCGCTTGATGCGGTATAGATTTGCGGTCAGGAGCTCTGCGTTTTTGCGTATCTCATCTCTGCCGTAGGTGCGCTCAAGCTCCTCGTGCTGGCTAACAAGCTTGCGCTGTATGCGGTCTCTGGCGGTTTTGACCGAGTGGGAAAGCTCCCGTGCTCTGCGGCGGCGGCGCTCCAGAAGCTCACGCTTTGAGTAGTAAGCGTCCAAAAGCTCACAGAAGCTGTCGAGCGTCTGCTGCTCATACTCTGCGCCGTACTGCTTGAGCGGCATGAAGGAAAATTCGGCGGGCTTGCCGTCCTTTAACAGCAGCGTCGGGATGAACTCCCCTGCCCTGACGCTTTCAAGAAACGCCTCCACGGCATCCGGAAGGCAGCCGATGTCGTTAAACGCTCTATGCGCAAGCTCACGGCACACGAGCGGCGAAAGACCGGAAAAGCCGTCAAGCAGGCGCTTATCAAGCGGCTTTGAGGCATCAGAGGCGTTCAAAACAGTCTCTATCTGCGCCCTGTCGCAGTTAAACACAAGCGGCTTGCGCTGCTCGGGCGGTAATCTGTATATCATGCCCGGGAGCATGCGCCGCTCGGCATCACCGCCGTATTCCATGCGGCGCAGGCAGTCGATTATTCTGCCGTCAGCGCCGACGAGCACAAGGTTCGAGCTGCGTCCCATAAGCTCAACGGCAAGCTTCAAATTAACACTGTCGCCAAGTTCGTTGTGAGACATTATGTCAACTAAAAGCAAGCGCTCCCAGTTTGGCTGCGTGAGCTTTTCGATCCTCGCCCCGACAAGATATTTGCGCAGGAGCATGCAGAACATCGGCGGCTCTGCCGGATTTTCAAAGCTTTGCCGAGTGAGCGCTATCCTGCCGCTGCCCGCACCGGCATTGATGAGCAGCCGCAGGTTTTCACCGTTGTTGCGCACGGAAAGCAGAATTTGCTCACGCTCGGGCTGCTGCACTTTATCAATGCGTGCGCCCTCTAATTTGGGTCGAAGCTCCGACACGAGCGCCGAGATCATCACGGTATCAAGCGCCATGGCTGTCCTCCACGCAAATTGCGTACAGCTCGTTTATCCGCTCGGTCATGCCTTGCAGGTACAGCCAGCCGAACAGTGCCTCTAAGCCTGTTGCAGCATGATACTGGCCGATATCCGCTTTGTGCGGCACGGAGTTGACCTTGGCGTTGCGGCCACGCTTATATAGCGCAAGCTCGTCGGCGGTAAGGTGCGGCATGAGCCGCTCCATAGCGGCAGCCTGCGCCGGAGCGTTGACGATAGCGACGCACTTTTTGTGCAGCTCCGTCACCCTTTTGTTGCCGTCCGAGCAAAGCATGGTGCGGGTCAGAAGCTCATACACACCGTCGCCGATGTGCGCAAGGCCGAGCATGCTTATATTGTTGATGTCACGAAGCTCCATTTTGGGGCAAAAGTAATCGTTCATATAGTCACCTATCGAAAAAGGGCGGTTTTATCCGCCCCTTTATTTTATTCGTCTTCGTCCGAATCCATCTCATCTGCAAACTCGAGCTGGGTCTGCAAGATCTCGGTCGGGGCGGTGCCCTGCGTGGTCTGCATTTCGAGCCACTGCTCACGGGTTATGATGATCTGGCGGGGCTTTGAGCCCTCAAACGGGCCTATGATGCCCATCTCCTCCATCTGGTCGATGATGCGTGCAGCTCTTGAGTAACCTAACTTGAGTCGGCGCTGGAGCATGGAGACGGAGGCCTGCTTGGTGTCGAAAATGACATCGACGGCCTGCGGCAGAAGCTCATCATAATCGGGCTTGTTTTCCGATGCGGGTACAAGCTCGCCGCCTTTACTGCCGGAGCTCTTGTCCTCGGCGGCTTTTTCGATCTGAGCTATGATATCCTCGCTGTAATTTGCGGTGGACTGTTCTTTTATGAAGCTGACTATAGCGTCACGCTCCTCGTCGCTTACGAATGCGCCCTGAACACGCAGAGGCTTGCCGCAGCCGAGCGGAGCATACAGCATATCGCCCATGCCGATGAGCTTTTCTGCGCCGTTATTGTCAAGAATGATGCGGCTTTCAAGTGCCGATGACACTGCAAAGGCAATGCGGCTGGGGATGTTTGCTTTCATAAGGCCGGTGATGACATCGGCGGAGGGACGCTGGGTCGCAATGACAAGGTGCATACCGGCTGCTCGTCCCATCTGAGCAACACGGCAGATGCTCTCCTCGACCTCCTTGGAGGCAACGAGCATAAGGTCTGCAAGCTCATCGATGACGACAACTACATTCGGCATCTTGGGCTGGCCGTTTTCGACAAGGTGGTCGTTATACGCCGAAAGGCTGCGCACGCCAAGCTCGGAGAAGAGCCTGTAGCGCTTGAGCATCTCGGTGACCGCCCACTGGAGCGCTCCGGCGGCCTTCTTCGGATCGGTGACAACGGGGATGTACAGATGCGGGATGCCGTTATAAACGCCGAGCTCGACCATCTTGGGGTCTATCATGATGAGCTTGACATCCTCGGGGTTGGACTTATAAAGCAGGCTTATGATAAGCGAGTTCATGCACACCGACTTGCCTGAGCCTGTCGTACCGGCGATGAGCAAATGCGGAAGCTTCGAGATATTGCCAACAACGGCATTGCCGCCGATATCCTTGCCGATGGCAAAGGTGAGGTCGGCCTTGGAGGTGAGGAACTTCGGTGAATCGATGATATCACGCAGGTAAACGGTGCTGATTATCTTATTTGGCACCTCGATGCCGACGGTGGAAATTTTATCGGGAATGGGCGCAATGCGCACGCTCACAACGCCGAGGGCAAGGGCGATATCGTCGGCAAGATTGGTTATCCTGCTCAGCTTTACGCCCTGCTCAAGTTCAAAATCGTACCTCGTGACCGTGGGGCCGTGAGTGGTCTCGGTGACGGAGGCGTTAACGCCGAAGCTGCGCAGTGCATTTTCAAGCCTCGTGCGGTTCATGTCAAGCTCCTCGTCGACATTTGCGGCGACGGAGTGACCCTTTTTGAGAAGATATATAGGCGGCTTTTCGTAAGAGCCGTCATCGTCCTTGGATTCGATCTCGCTTGCAACCGCAGCGGTCTCCGCGGCAACCTCGGCAGCGGACATTTTCTTCGGCGGATCCATAATCTCGGCAGCTTCGGTAGCGCCGCTGCCGCTGAGCTTAACGCCGGTGAGTGCTTCCGCCTCCTCGATGCTTATAGGCTCGACATCGGCGGTGTGGTCGATTTTGACCTCGGCTTTTTTATTCTTTTTGCCCGGTTTTTCGGTCTTTGCCTCCTCGGGCTTCTTTTCGAAGGTCGGCTCGTCATCAAGCGGAATATCTATCGCTCTGCGCTTTGCATTTTTGATGCGGCGCAGCTCCTCCTCATCCTGAACAGGCTGCTTTTTTGCAGGCTTTTCGGGCTCCGGCTCCGGCTCGTACTCGGGATGCTCCCTGTTTCTTGCCCACTCGATGATCTTGCCTATCGTGATGCCGAAGGCGTTGAGCGCAAAGAACACGAACGAGACCACGAGAATTATCGCAGCGCCGTAGAAGCTGAACGCCTTCTGGAAGGCAAATGCCAGCAGGCCGCCGAAAACGCCGCCGCAGGTCATTGCCTTTCCGCCGGCATAAAGCCCGCCGAGTACCGCACCCACGCCCTTGAGATTTTCTACGATGATGGTCGAAAAAATCAGGTCTAAAAGGGCGCCGAGAAGCAGCGGCATGAGTAGGGCCGAGGTAGTCTTGAACGCAACGGGTCTTCCGTGGTGGAAGCCCTGAATCACGGCAATGAGCAGGAGCACGGGGGCGCACACCCAAAAGCCGTAGCCGAACAGCCCCTTTAGGATCGAGCTTATCGCACCGACGATTATGCCGTCGCTGGAGAACACCGAGATACCCGTGAGTAGCGCCGCAAACGCAGAGACAATGGCCGCCACCTCACGGCGGATGGGCTGGGGCTGGGTCTTGGCGGCAGTCTTGGACTGCTGCTTGGACTTGTTTTGTCCGCTCCGTGCCGTGTTTTTAGTCGTGGATTTTTTATTTTTGGTCTGTGCCATTACTAAGCTATCCCTGCCTTTATCAGAATATCATGGAAAGAATTATCGTGAGTGCGCCGACTATCCAGCAGTAGTAGGCAAAGCCGCCGAAGCGCTTGCTCTTCGCTATCATTTTGAGGAGTCCTATCGCCAGAACGCCGGACACCATTGCGGCAACCATGCCGAAAAGATACGCCGGTATGAGCGATGCATCTATGCCTGTCTTTATGGCTTTTATAAGCTCCAAAAGCGTTGCGCCCAAGACCGCCGGAATGCTCATGAGAAGCGAGAATTTAACGGCGTAGCCACGGTTCTGACCCGTTGCGATGCCTGCGGTTATCGTCGTTCCCGAGCGGGAAAGTCCCGGCAGGGTCGCAACGCACTGGCACAGGCCGATTATGAGCGCATCGGAAAAGCGCATATTTTTCTCGGTCTTTGTGCCCGGGGTCATCTTATCGGAAACCAGCAGCAGAAAGCCAGTGAGAATAAGCGCTATGCCGACGAACACAGTCGACTGCGAAAGCTCGCCTATGTAGTCGTTTATCGGCAGAATAAGCACCAAAGGCAGCGTTGCGGCAACGATGAGGAAAAACATTCTTGCCGCCGGATACTGCTTGGGTCTTCCGTCGGCGGTAACGGCCTTGCGGCCGGACAAAAGCGCCAGCACCTCGGTGACCATAGCCTTTATATCACTCCAATACATGAAGCAGATGGCAACAAGCGTGCCGAAGTGCAGCAGGACATCGAAGAACATGTGTCCGCCCTCGATATCCGACATATTAAAAAGATTTTGGAGTATTGCAAGATGTCCCGAGCTGGATATCGGCAGAAACTCCGCAATGCCCTGAACAAGTCCTAAAATTATGGCTTCGCCAATGGTCATATCATTCGGCCTCCATACCCTTATGCGATATTATGTATACCTAACTTAGGTATTTTATCATATAATGTATAAAAGCACAATAGTAAAAAAAGACGGAATTATCCGTCTTTTTTCGTTTCATCGCAGGCTGAATGGAGATAATCCAGCGCATCGGAGAGTGTGCCGATGCTGTCGATGAGGCCGCAGCTGACCGCCTCTTCGCCGTAGATGACGCTGCCGACATCGTTTGCTATCTCATCGGTGGCGAGCATCAGTTCATTATAGCGCTCACGGCTTATATTCGAGTGGCTCGTCACAAAGCCCACTATGCGCTCCTGTATGCGGGCAAAATAATTATAGGTCTGCGGCACACCGATGACAACGCCGTTTAAGCGCACGGGATGGATCGTCATTGCTGCCGACGGGGCTATGAAGCTGCGCTTTGCGGCTACTGCAAGCGGCACGCCGATAGAGTGCCCGCCGCCGAGAATGAGCGACACAGTTGGCTTTTTCATGCCCGCAATGAGCTCCGCTATGCCCAGTCCCGCTTCAACATCGCCGCCGACGGTGTTTAACAGTATCAAAAGCCCCTTTATCTCCTCGGACTCCTCCACAGCGGCAAGCAGCGGCATCACATGCTCATACTTCGTTGTTTTCGTATCCTCGGGCATGACTTGATGCCCCTCCACCTGCCCGATTATCGTCAGACATTGTATCATTCCCTGCGGCGTTTGGGCAGTTACGCTGCCAAGCTCCTTTATCTCGTCCAAAAAAATCACCTCTGACTTAGCATAACCAAATCAGAGGTGAAAGTTTCAAATTATTCATTATAAGCAGCTAATACACCTTTATAGGTCATGTAGCAGTCTAACTTTGACACGACCTCGAACGGTGCGTGCATGCTCAGTACGGGCACGCCTGCATCGATGGTGTCGATATTGCGGTTTGCCATAAACTTGGCTATCGTGCCGCCGCCGCCCTGATCGACCTTGCCGAGCTCGCTCAACTGCCAGATAACGCCGTTTTCTGCAAACAGTCTGCGCAGGTGGGCGACCACCTCGGCGGAAGCGTCGCTCGTGCCGGACTTGCCTCTTGCGCCGGTGAATTTGCAGATGCCCATGCCGTAGTTGAGCTTGGAGTCGTTGCGCTTTTCCGAGACCTCCGGGAAGTTTGGGTCAAAGGCTGCGGTAACATCGGCCGACAGGCAGAAGCTGTTTTCAAAGCAGCGGCGCAGGCTCACGCCCTGCTGCTCACAAAGATCCTCCATGAAGCACTCAAAGGCGCTGCTCTGCATACCGCTCACACCGTCCGAGCCGGTCTCCTCTTTGTCGGCGAGGATACAGACGCAGGTCTTATTGGGGGTCTCAACATCGAAAATCGCATGCAGCTCTGCGAATGCGCACACACGGTCATCATGGCCGTATCCGCCGATGAGTGAGCGGTCGAGACCTATCTCACGCACCTCAAATGCGGGCACTGCGGTGAGCTCGGCAGACAGGAAATCCTCCTCGACGATACCGTAGCGGTCGTTGAGGATGCTCATTATGCTCAGCTTCACTCTGTCGCTGCCGGAGTCTGCATAAGGCACGCTGCCGATGAGGATATTCAGCCCTTCGCCGGTTATGCCTTCCTCCATGGTCTTTTTCATCTGATCCTTGCCGAGGTGCGGCAAGAGGTCCGTGATAACAAACTGGGGATCCTCCGGCTCACGGCCGATAGTGACATCGATGACCTCGCCGTTTTTGAGCGCAACAACGCCGTGCAGCTCGAGCGGGATCGTCACCCACTGGTACTTCTTGATGCCGCCGTAGTAGTGGGTCTTGAAGTAGGCAAGCTCATCGGACTCGTACAGGGGGTTCTGCTTTAAGTCTATGCGGGGTGCATCGACATGAGCTCCCGCTATAACGCAGCCTTCGCTCAGAGGCTTTTTGCCTATGACGGCGAGCATGAGAGCCTTGCCTCTGTTGTTGCGGTAAATTTTTGTGCCGGGCTTGAGCTCCATACCGATCTTATACTCTACAAAGCCTGCCGATTCGGCCTGCGCTATGGCGAGCTTCACTGCCTCACGCTCGGTGCGTGCGGCATTGAGAAAGCTCATGTACTCAAGGCTGTAATCCTCGACGGCAATGCGCTCTGCGGTATCGATAAGGTCATAGCCGTTTTTCTGCTGATAGAATAATTGATTTCTGATTTCATCCATTTTTCAGTACTTCCTTGTATAGATTTGTGCATTTATCGGCAAAGTCCCGCTCGGTCGTATCATTGTGCAGGACATAGTCACAGCTGTTTTCAAAAAATTCGTTCGGCTTCTGCGCTGCGATACGCTTACCGGCATACTCACGGCTTATGCCGTCACGCTTCATGATGCGCTGCACCCTCGTCTCGGTCTCGGCAACAATGCCTATGACCGCCTTGCATCGTTTGGCGAGGCCGCTTTCGATGAGTGCAATTGCGTCAATTGCGGCAAGCTCTCCGCCGTTCATCGCAAAGTCGCACAGTCTGCGCTCGACCTCAAGCGATATATAGTGGTGCGTTATCTCGTTTAGAAGCTTCAAGTCCCGCTCCGAGCCAAACACGATGCCGCCCAAGCGTTTGCGGTCGAGCTTTCCGTCCGTCACAGATCCGGGAAACGCGGTTTCAATGGCATTTAAAAGCTTTTCGTCCGTTTCAAGAAGCTCGTGATACACGGCGTCGCAGTCAATTATCATCGCTCCCAGCGCTTCAAGCTGCCGCAGGGCTGTCGTTTTACCGCAGCCCGTGCCGCCGGTTATGCCGAGCACGGTGAGATCATCGGCAAGGGCTTTTCTTATCGTTTCCTTGGGCAGCGCCGCTTCACGCAGTATCTTATACGGAGTTTTGCTCATGTCAATGATGGTCGATTCCGTGCCGATACCGCACTCGCCGCCGTCAATTACGGCGGAAATTTTGCCGTTGAAGTATTCAACGACCTTAGTGGCGTTCTTTGGACTCGGCTCACCGGACGGATTTGCCGAGGGCGCTGCCAACGGAAGCTGCGCCTTTTGCAGAAGCTCAAGCGTCAGCGGATGGTCGGGACAACGCAGTGCAACGGTATCTCCGCCCGCTCGGACTATCTCCGGCACAATGGCTTTCGCCTCTAAAACTATCGTCAACGGTCCGGGCCAAAAGCGTTTTGCAAGCATTTTCGCCTGCTCGGGAACAGGCTCGCAGTAGCGCTCCATGCTGCCGCTGTCGGGTATCATGAGTGCAAGCGGTTTTACCTGCGGTCTGCCCTTGACCTCGTATATCTTCTCAACCGCTTCGGTGTCCAGGCCGTTGCCCGCAAGACCGTACACCGTCTCGGTCGGCACGGCGACAAGCTTGCCGCTTTTTATGAGCGTGGACGCAAGTTCGATATCGTCTTTTATTATCGTTGTTTTCATATCCATTATGCCCGATTTTTGAGTTTTTCCGCCCGATCAGCCGTCACAAGTGCGTCTATTATCGGGTCAAGGTCGCCGTTTATGACACTTGCGATGTTGAAATTTCGTACATCGCCGGTGAGCCTATGGTCGGTAACACGGTTCTGCGGGAAGTTATAGGTGCGCACTCTGTCGCTGCGATCGCCCGAGCCGACCTGACTTTTGCGCTCGGCTGCTATCGCCGCCTGCTGCTTTGCCTGCTCGGCCTCATAGAGCTTGGAGCGGAGTATCTTCATCGCTCTGTCCTTGTTTTTATACTGGCTGCGCTCGTCCTGGCACTCGACGACAACTCCGGTAGGCAGGTGCGTTATCCTTATTGCACTCTCGGTCTTGTTTACATGCTGGCCGCCTGCGCCTGATGAGCGGTAGGTGTCGATTTGCAGGTCGTTTGGGTTTATCTCAAACTCGACCTCCTCTGCCTCGGGGAGCACGGCAACGGTCGCCGCCGAGGTGTGTATCCTGCCTCCGGATTCCGTCTCCGGCACACGCTGCACACGGTGTCCGCCCGCTTCAAACTTGAGCCTTGAATACGCCCCCTCGCCCTCGACAACGAAGCTTATCTCCTTTATGCCGCCAAGCTCGGTCTCGTTCAGGTTCACAACATCTATCTTCCAACCCTTGCGCTCGGCGTACATTGAGTACATGCGGAAAAGATCGTAGGCAAACAGTGAGCTTTCCTCGCCGCCGACACCGCCGCGGATCTCCATAATGACATTGCGGCTGTCGTTCGGATCCTTGGGCAGAAGCAGTATCTTGAGCTTTTCCTCAAGCTCGCCCAGCTTCTGCTTTGCCTCGGAATATTCCTCCTGCGCAAGCTCCTTGAACTCGGGGTCGGACATGAGTTCCTGCGCATCCGTCATCTGCTTTCCGCAAGCACAATACTCACGGTAGCACTGCACAATGGGCTCAAGCTCCTTGAGCTCCTTGGCGCATTTTGTGTATGCCGACGGGTCTGCGAATATCTCGCCGCTTTCCATGCGCTGCTGGATCTCGTTATATTTATTGTCAAGCTGTTTTAACTTTTCGAGCATAGTCCACTCCACATTTATCGTGATGTTTTATCATAGCACACTTTGGCGCACATGTAAATTATCTTAACTGCCAAAATGCGACCGCAGCGGCGGAAGCAGCGTTAAGTGAGTCAACACCGTGGGACATGGGTATCTTTACGGCGTAATCGCTGTTCAAAACTGTCTCCTCGGAAAGTCCCCTGCCCTCGTTGCCGATGATGACGGCAAGCTTTTTCTCGCTGCAAAGTGCGGGGTCATCGATACTGACGGAATTATCCGTGAGCGCCATGGCGGCGGTCTTGAAGCCGAGTGCTTTAAGCTCTGCGGCACTGTCTATGCGTGTCCACGGTATCTGAAATACCGTGCCCATGCTCACCCTTACCGCACGGCGGTACAGCGGGTCGCAGCAGGTCTTGGTAACAAGCACGGCATCAAAGCCGAGTGCGGCGGCAGAGCGGAATATCGCCCCGACATTCGTGGGGTCGGCAAGGCCCTCAAGCACCGCAACCCTGCGTGCGCTGCGGCAGATATCCGCAGCATCCGGAAGCACCGGTCGGCGCATTGCGCACAGTACGCCGCGGGTGAGCTCAAAGCCGGTGAGTTCGGCGAGAATTTCGCTGTCGCCGGTGTAGACCGGCGTATCGGAGCAGGCGGCGATTATCCCGGCAGCCTGACCGTTAATGTGCCGCCGCTCCATCAAAAGCGCTATCGGCTCGCAGCCGAAATTTAGCGCATATTCTATGACTTTGGTGCTCTCGGCAATGAAAATTCCCTTTTCGGGGTCTGATTTTTGCCTTAGCTGAGCTTCCGTCAGTCTTGCAAACGGCGCAAGCTCTGGTGCGGAAATGTCTTGTATCTCAATAATTTCAGTCATTTTGCACTCCTCTTTCGTTTTGCAGCCTGCGGAACATTTTTGCAAGCACCATCATGAGCGTCGCAAGCACCGTCGGGATGCAAAGCATGGCGACCGCAGTGGGCATCGGAGTTGATTCAAAAATTTCGGTTTTGTCTGTGTTTTTCATTTCTTTATCCTGTATTTTCCCATGATTCCGAGGGTTATTAGCTTCACAAACGCCTTTTGCGTGTTCTGCATGACCTGCTCCTCGCTCTCGACCTTGCCGTGCTCTATCCATGTTGAAAGTATGCCGACCATGGCCGAAGCTATGACGCCCGAGAAGTAGTCAAACACCGTCTCGTCCTTGATATACGGGCGGAAGTATCGCTCCACCTGCTCGCTTCGGCGCAGACTCTCAACGAGAATGTCCGTGCGGTGTATTCTGACAATGGTCTCGAGTAGGGTCACATTCTCAAACCAGTAGTGGAACACCGCCACCCGAATCTCCTCGCCGGTCTCCTCGGCTCGTTTGAACGCTGCGTCAAAGCTGCGGTCGCACAGGAGCATCAGCACATCCTCGATGCGGTCAAAATTGCGGTAAAATGTCGAGCGGCTCACGGTAGACATCCGCTGGATATCGCTTATGGTTATCTGCTCAAACGGCGTTGTTTCCAAAAGCTCAAGCAGTGAAGAACATATGAGCTCGACCGATGCATAGGCACGCTTATCGTTCTTGATGTGGTACATTTCGCCCTCCGATGTTTCATTTCTTACGGTACTATTGTACCATAACTTTTTGTGTATTACAATATACGCATCATATGAAAGGAATGATTTTTATGAGCACCAACATCATTTATTGCTTTTCCGGCACGGGAAATTGCCTTGATTTTGCGAAAAATCTCGCTAAGGCTCTCGGGGACACCGACATTGTCATGATGCGCTCCCAGCCCGTTGTCACCGATGCCACGCAGGCAAAAAGAGTCGGCTTTGTTTTCCCCTGCCACGGCGGCGGTCTGCCCGGCGGAGTTGAGGAGTTTATGAAGAGCGTCAAGGTCAGCCCCGACGCTTATGTGTTCGGCATCAGCCAGTCGGCAAGCTACCTCGGCACGGGTCTTTATAAGCTCAACAAAATTCATTCCCTCAGCTACTGGAAGGGCGTTACCCATCAGTGCACCTGCATCTGGCTGTTCCCGCACACGCTGATGCTCCCGCCCACGACCCCGAAGCTTGCGCAGAAGCGCAGCGAAAAGCTCGCCGCAAAGATCGCAAAGGAGATCCTCGCAGGCAAGGTCACCGAGAAGGAGCCGCCCTGCAATCCGTTTAATTCCGTCGAGAGCAAGGCTTGGCCGAAGCTCGCCGGCAAGAAGGCAAAGAAACTCGCCGTCAACAAGGAAACATGCGTTTCCTGCGGACAGTGTGCAAAGCTGTGCCCCAAGGGCAACATCAAGTTTGTTGACGGTCATCCCACCTTCGGTACGGACTGCATCCAGTGCCTCGGCTGCCTGCAATACTGCCCGACCGAGTCGATTTATATGGGCAAGAAAACGCAGAAGCGTGAGCACTACCACAACCCCAACATCACCCCCGAAGAGCTCATGCAGACAGTTATACATATCGATTGATTTTGAATTGATGATACTGATAAACCTCAAAACCGGCGCACCGTTTGGTGCGCCGGTTTTTGGTGTGTTGGCTTTATCCAAAGTCGAGCTTATTGTTTTTTTCAAATGTATCAACGAAATTATTTAGCAGTAAAAACAACTGTATACAGTCCCTTTTCCTAACATTTCTATTGGTCATGCCGTGGTCAACAAAATTTCGATTTATTACACTTGGCTCACGCCTAAAATCATTTGCATGAGCAAAAACTGTTTTTAGACACGCAAAAAGATTAACATAGTTCAACAATTCGTACAACGCTTGATTTTCTTGATGGTTTTCTTCAATTTCTCTTGCAGCTTTAGCACCTACAGGCCTATATATTTTTTCGTTTTTTGATTTTGGCATCATTCTAATGAGCTTGGAATCAATTAGTCCAAATAGTATGACAGAACATGCTTTGTAACATCTGTTTTCAAAGCAGAAAATTGCTTCTTCTAAGTCAGCCTTCTTTATCCGTTTCTTTCTCATTTCTTCAAACAGCGTTTTCATGTTTGCTTTTTTGCAGTACTGCTCCGCTTTTTTATTGGCATTGTCTCTGTTTGTCGGCGGCATGGCAAACAACCCGAGCGGAGAATCAGGTATTATAGTCCACCCCAACTCTCCCCATTGTCTGTAGTTGTTTTCTATCTCTTTTTTCTTTTCTTCGGTTAGTTCCGGGATTTTTAAATTGGCAATAGTCGAAGTTACCGCACTGCTGATTGTACTTAGCGCATTTCTTATAGACTCACCATATTCGTTAACAATACTACTAATCCTAGAAAATGCTGCGAGCGCTCTAGATATATTCTCCCGAACAACCTCGATAGTCGCTTTTGTGTCTTTCAAAGCCTCAGGGGGTGTGTCATTAAACATTTCAACTATATACCCAATTTTGTTGCCTGTGGATAAAACCTCGGGCGTTTTTTCGTTTAAGAGGGTTGGTTCTTCTTTTTCTTCTCTTTTGCTCTCTTTATCCATTATTCTTAACCAGCTCCTGATACATTTTCATAAGCTCTGCGACGCAGGCGGTTTCGGTATTGAGCTTACCCCAAAAGCCGTATGCCTGCATGACCGCTTTGTCGTTTGCTTGATGGGCTCTGCGAAGCTCCGGCGGCATGGTGACCTCGTCGTACAGGTCGGCAAGGCTGCAATCGGGGTACAGCGCACGGGCATCAAGTATTGCCTGCGCCGTTTGCTCGATTTTTGCCTTTTGCGCGTCCGTAGGTGTAGGCCACGGGAAGTTGTTGTAGACAATAGTATTGGAGTATATCCGTCATGGTTTTTCTCCTTTTGAGCCTTTCTGTGTTAGTTTTACTTATTATACCACACTTTGACTGCAAAGGACAACAGATTATATACAATATTGTAAGTAGTGTATAGCAAAACCGGCGCACCGTTTGGTGCGCCGGTTTTGAGGTTTATCAGAATTTGCCGCTGCTGCCGCCGTGCATCGTGCCGGAAGAGGACATATGGATGCCACCGGAGGACGAGTTATCGTTGCTCTTCGGTCTCGGGGTGCGGGACATGGTGCGGTACAGGAACAGGTCGCTTCTGTCGGTTATCTGCATGCTGCCGTGCTTTACATAGTTCGATGCTGCCGCCTGGAAGCGCACGGTCTTGAGCTTTGAGCGCATTATCCCGACAATGAGGATGGCAATGAGGATGCCTGCAACTATCGATACGAGTATCCATACCGGCGAGAGCCGCTCGCTCGGGACGGTGAAGTCCCCGTTATCATCATCGTCATAGTCATAATCGTCGTCAACGCCGCCACTTGTGATGATTCGGTCGCAAAGCTCAGCAAAACGCTCGAATGCGGCGGCATAGTCGCCGTCGGACAGGTAGGGCACTATCTCGTCTCCGATGTAATCGCAGTCGTTCTCGCTGAACACATCGATAGCTCGGCCGCAGGTGGATATCGCCCAGTCACGGTCGTCCATGGAGATAAACAGCATGATACCGTCCTTCTCGTCGCCGAAGCCGTAGCCGCAATACTCGTACAGCTCGTCGGCGCACTCGGTCGCCGTGTCGTAGCCCTGCAGGTCATCCGAGGTCATGACGACGACATCCATCTGCTGACGGCTGCTTATCTCATCGAGCATATCGGAAAGCGCCGATATCTCGTCATCGGTCAGAAGCTCCGCTCCGTCGGCGACACGGCTATGACTTGCAGTTGCCGCAAAGGCCGGCACGGCGCAGCTAAGGCTGAGCACAAAGGCAAACAGGAGTGCAAACAGTTTCTTTTTCATAGCCGCCCCCCTCACATCAAGCCCGTGCCGTGCAATAGGTTCATGACACCGTAGACCACAACGCTGAACACCGCCGAAAGGCCGACTGTCCACCATGCCGCCGCAGCTTTGTCTACAGGCAGGTCGCCGACAAATTTGCCGGTCTGCCCGTTCATCGCAAAGGTGTATTTATTGCCGTTCCATGTGGTGTTCAAAAGCCACACGGGGTAAAGCGCATATTTTGCCTTGCCGTTATACAGCCGGATGTGGCTGCTGTCGGTCATGACGGTGTCATATCCGTGAACGGTCGAGGCAAAGGCTTCCTCGGTCGAGCGTTTGACACGCTCGTTTGCCCGCTCAACGCTCTGCTCGGCATCGACATCATATTTATCGGCTAAATATCCCGCCAAGTACGCCGTCTGAAAGTCGACGGCCTCGGAAAAGTCAAACGGTTCTATGGATTCCATGAGGTCATCCGCCATCTTAAGCGAGCCGTCGACCGGCACATGCTCAAAGCCTATGCTGCCGCTGCGGCTGACGAGAAAATGGCTGGTCTCGGTGTAATCATACTCGCTGTCGCTCCATGCACGCATCCTTGTAGTGCGGTAGCGCACCTGCGCATCGGCATCGGTATCAAACAGCCAGAACGGGACATAGATGCCCTTTATCTCATCGATGTGGTTTTCGTCCTTGAACGCCTTGGGCACAAGGCGCTTGCCGCTCAGGTGCTTTAATAATCCCGCCTTTGCCGCTTCCTTATCCAACTTAAACGGTATCACGATATCGGGCTTCAATGAGCCTGCGAGCTTTTCCATCATGACGACCGGGTTTCCGCAGAACGGGCACGAGGTCGCCGCCGTGTTCTCGTCGCAGACTATCTCGCCGCCGCAGGAGGTGCAGACATACGAGCAAAGCCCGTCGGTCTCGCCGTCGTTCCATTCCTGTCCTGCCGTGGTCTCCCACTCCATCTCGTCCGGAGCTTCGGAAAGTCCCTCGTCGTAGCTTTTGAGCGTTTCCATGTCGAACTCGGTGTCGCAGTACGGACACTTCATCTTCTGCAGGCGGCTGTCGAACGCAATCGCACCGCCGCAGCACGGGCACTTAAATTCCTGCAAGGTTTGCATCAGGTCAACTCCTTTCAGGCAAAATTATCAGCCTACTATGTCGCCGTCGTCAAACGGGTCGCCGCACTCCGGGCAGAATTTCGGCGGTTTTGCGCCCTTTTCCGGCTCCCATCCGCATTTGTCGCAGCGATACTGCGGTACGCCTGCGGGCTTTTTTGCGCCGCATTCGGTGCAGAATTTGCCTTTGTTGACCGCTCCGCAAGCGCACACCCAACCCTCGGAAACGGGCTTTTTTGCGCCGCACTCGGGGCAGAAGTTGCCGGTAGCCACGGCGCCGCAGGCGCATTTCCACGCACCCGCCGGTGCCGCCTGAGCTGACTGCTGCTGACCCATGGCGTAGAGGTTCTGAGCGTTCATGCCGCCGCCTGCGTTCATGGCCATGCCCATGCCCATGAAGCCGGTCATTGCACCCGAGCCGTTGGCTGCCGCCGCCTTCATTGCATCGGCCTGAGCGCCGACAAGCGTTGCCGCACCCATGGTTGGGTCACGCATGATGGCAGTGCGCTGAGCCTGCTTGATAAGCTCGGCATCGTCCTCTGGCAGAGTCACAGAGCCGAGAGCGATGCTCACGACCTTCAACCCACGCAGTGCGCCCCATTTTTCAGAGAGCGCTGCGTTCATCGCATTTTCAAGCTCGGTGTTGTGGGTGACTATCTGATTGGGGCGCAGCTCAAGCTCCGAGAGCTTGCCGAAGGCCGGCTGAAGTGCGCTGATAAACTCGGTCTTGAGCTGGCTGTCAAGCTCATCCCGGGTATACTCCTGCTCGACATTGCCGCAGACATTGGTATAGAAAAGCAGCGGGTCTGCGATCTTGTACGAATACACACCCGAGCAGCGCACCGATACATCGATATCAAGACCGATCTTGCTGTCAACGATGCGGAACGGGATGGGGTTTGGCGTGCCGAACTTATTGTCGATAAGCTCCTTGAGATTAAAGTAATACACACGCTGATCCTTGGCGGTGTCGCCGCCGTAGGTAAAGCGCTTGCCGATGGTCTTGAATGTTTCTTTTATGCTGCTGCCGAGGCTGCCGGAGAAAACGGACGGCTCGGTCGATGTATCGTATGTAAACTCGCCCGGCTCTGCGCAGACCTCGACGACCTTGCCCTGCTCGACAATGATCATGCACTGACCGTCGGCAACGGCAATGCCCGAGCCGTTGGAGATGATGTTGTCATTTCCCCTTGTGTTCGACGAGCGGCCGCTGGTACGCTTTTGTCCCTTTGTGACAAGCACATCCTTGGGTATCGCTTCGCAGTAGAAAAACTCCTTCCACTGGTCTGCCAATGTGCCGCCTACGGCACCGATGCCTGCTTTGATAAGTCCCATTGCATAGACTCCTTTCGGTTATATATGTTTGTTTGAATACGGATTTTTGTTTTCCTTGGGTGCGTCGGGCGTGCTGCCGCAGCGTCCCGCCCAGCCGATGACCGCCATCCATGCGATAAGATACAGCACCCACAGCCCCACGGCCGCAAAAGTGAGCCACAGCGGCCAGCAGAGCACATAGTGCAGAACTAAGAGAACCACCGCAGGTATGAGTCCCTCAAGGTTTAGGAGCATATTAAACACAAGGCAGACAAAGAAACTGCCGCTTCGGCTCGTTCTGCGCATTGTATGCCCCCTTTCGCCGTCTCTCACCGTGATTATACACTATTTTGCACGCCGTGAAAAGCCTGCATTCACAATGTTATCACAAGTTTTGCACATAAAAAATCCTGCACCGTAGTGCAGGATCAAAAGTACGGCTTGTATTTTTCACATTCCGTAATTTAATATTCCGCAAAATAAAGCCAAGTCATTTTGACTTGGCTTTATTGGTACGCCCGACGGGATTCGAACCCACGACCTTCAGAGTCGGAGTTGCAATCAAGGCGTTTTGCAGCGTTTTATAATGTGCCACAAATCATTGAAATTTCAAGTTTTTTTCGATTTTGCTTTTTATATCGTTTTTCAGAATAATTCAACTTTTTGCAATGGAGTTGAATTTTTGTTGAATTATTTTGAGCGTATTTTCAAATCATATACTCAAAGAATTCCGCCGTCTTTTTATCCTCACGACCGTCCTTGATCACATACCTTTCTAATATTTCAACAGGTATTTGGTCATCAATATACGCAGACACATTTCGTTTTTTTATAATTAAGAATGTTTCGGGATGCCACTTACCTGTAGCGTCTTTAACTACTCCCAAGTGAAGTATTTCATCCGGCCGGTTGTCGAGATATATTAAATAGTTGGATTTTATACTGCCAATCCTCTTTACTATTTTTACGATCTCACCCTCTGCCAAAACATTTATCATTCGCTCGAAGTTGACCACTTTCTTATAGGACTCTTTGTGATATCCGACATGCTTCATGCTGATTGCGCCATTCTTAAGCTTATTATAAATAGCTAACGCACTGCTGTTTTTAACCTGCCTGATATTCAGCTTCCGTATGCCCATCAAATGGGGTACATCTTCCTTCTTTATGCAGAACGACAGTGTTTCTTCATTTTTAAGTACAAATATATACCTATTGCCCATTATATTGGTCTCATAATTTGCAATCAAATGCTTTATGTAATCGTTCTCTATCGGCATAATTCGACCTACCCAACATGATAAAAAACGGTGCCTTCGCTTTGAAGACACCGTTATTATGGCAGCGGAAAGGCAAAGCCTTTCATGGTGCAGTCCTATTATTGCCCCAGACGCATCAGGGGAAAGGCGGCTGCCAAGCCCTCCAGCAGGTGAATACCACCTCTGCGCTAATACATTATACCCACACATTGCGAAAAAAGTCAATAGAATTTTGGATATCATTTCTCGATATCTTCCCCGTCCCGCTCGACTGCTTCATCAACAGCACGGTTTATAAAGCTGTTGAGGCTTTCGCCCATGTTTTCCGCATGGGCTTTTATTTTGTCCTTTTTCCCTTTCGGCATGCGGATCTGAAAGACATCGTAATTATTCTTGATATACTTGTTGACGGCCTTCTGCTGTGCCTTTGATGCAGGCATCCAATACCCCCTTGTTTGCGGAAAGCTTGCCCCTCCGCCATATTTGGCTCATTATAGCACTTTCATCTATTGCATTCAATATGCATTTTGAACAATATATTGAATGCAATATTGTTTATTGTGTCAATTGATATATTGAATTCAATATGCTATCATGTGAGCACAGCGCAAGAAAGGAAGGTATAAACATGTTTAAAGGAATAACCGGCGCTCACTATTCAGACAGAGAAAGCATTGAATTCGTGCAGTTAAGCACAGCAGAGCTATCAAGCACCGCAAAGTTAATTTACCGATTAGCCCATGAGGATGGCCTGAGTTCATGGGTCTATATGGGGCTAAATACCGAGCTGGCGGCAGTAAACAAAGATAACCCCAATGCAGACAAACTAACAGCCCTTGCCGAAAGGTTTTTGACATCGGAGGACTGGGAGGAGCTTGACGACATATTCGATACTGTTGTCAAGATAGCGGGTGACACCGCTGCATCAGATTTATGCGGCATTCGGCTTGACTGGCTTAAAGAGCGTCACAAGTATCAAGCATATACCGCCGCACTGGATATCAAATCTCGCATCGATGAGCTCATAGCTTACGAGGACACCTGCGACGCATCCTTTGTCGATACACAAATCTTAAAGGAACTTTGGAGCATAGTATACACAAATCATCCCGACGCTGTCACCTCCGGCGAGTATGCCGACAAATACTGCTTCCTTTACGGGGTTTTAAGCGCAGACAAAATGAGCATACCAAAATAACCGCATAAACAGCAAATAGTCCGCCCTGTAAATCGGGCGGACTTTTCTTTTAGGCGATTTTCTCCGAGAAAGTCATCTCTTTTTTTGGCTGCACATTTTTGTATTTTCCTCATAGATCAGATAGCTTTCTTGTATGCTTGCGCCTGTGTGCCTAAATGTGCGCAAGCCTGCGCCCCTGTAGAAGTCAAAGTCCGAGAAGCTGCGCAGGGTGTTTATCGCCGGACTGCGGCGAATTGCCCATAGGCCGCCGCTTTCGCAGCGTTTGACCTCATTGACCGTTGTAAGCAGGTCAGCGGCAATGCTCTTTATGGTCTGCCCGTTAAAGTATCTCCGCTCTATGACACTTCGATATTCTGTGGGAATGGTCTTTAAAGTCTCGCACAGCGCATTGTGCAGCTCCTGCCGGTACAAGGCATCCTCGACCCGCTCAAAGCATTCTGCGCTGTTTGGGTCGGCTACTGCGTCACCGAGCGTCACTTCTCCGCTGTCGTCCAGCGGGGTGCTTAGGCTTATTGCGTTATTGAGCGGGTCATTTGCCGTTCGCCTCGTTCTGAGGCCGTACAGCGCTGTGTAACCGTCTTTCAGATAAAAACTATACCAGCCGATAAAGTTTCCGCTGCCTGCCTTGTAGGTCGCTACAGCCTCACACATGGCGATATATGCAGCGCTCATATTGTCTCGTCAAGCTCGACATCCGAGCGGGAGCGAAAAGCAGCAAGCCATTTTGTCGCCATCTTCATTGCAAAGTGCTTCACTTGCTCCCACAGCTCAAGCTCCCGCTCCCTATCGCCGTTTTGTATTAGCACGGCCAGTTCTTCGTTCGACATCAACCATTTTCGCCATACTCATAACAGCAAACAGCAGGTACACCCATGTTATCCAGAAACATGGCCGCCCGCATTGAGTCTGGCTCTCGGCATGCATTTACTGCACGGGCTGCGTAATCGTTAAATATTGATATGCGGGTATCGGCATCACAAGGGCGGTTGGCGTACAGCTCTTCGTCAGGGTGCTTGTCAGCGTATTTGCACAGGAGTGACAGCATAAGCGAGTTATCCTTGTGCTTGTCGCAAAGCTGCTGATACTGTGCCTTATTCATCGGTATGTCAAGCTTCAAAAGCTCGGCATCTGGGTGAAGCTTTGCGCTGTCAAGCATATTCCACTCCTCAACAGCAGCACAATGAGCCTGCTTGATTTTTTCTATGCGGCAAATGACCTCCTCATATTCCGTCTTGCGCTGCCGCTCCATCTCGCTACGAAGGCGGTCGGCCTCCACTCGGGCTATTGTTTCCTTCTGCTGCTTGTCCTTAAGCTCACGCTCCTGCGCTATAAGCTCCGTCATCTTGTCCATGTACTCCGATACTGCATCGTAAATTCTGTCTTTAAAATTCATGTTTTTGTCCTTTCAGTTTTAATTTGATAGTAATTGTTCGATTTGCATGTAAGTGTAGCTTTTGCTTGCAATTGCTTTGTTTCGCTTTCATCCGCTTTATTTCGCTTTCAAAAAAAGCGGTGGGTTTTTTGGGTTTTCTGAAAAAGCGGTGGGTTTTTGGCTTTCGTGGTATCGGCCAAAACAATGCCTTTCGAGCATTTTGGCTCTACCATTTTGGGGGTAGTAAAAGCCTTATCTTCCGTCATTTTGGGGGCAGTAGATATCGAAAACGCCGTTTACTACCCACATTTTGTGGGTACCAGTGAGCAATTTTGCCCGCAAGCCTTCCCCCATTTTGGTGGAGATATACTATATATAGCCATAGGATATAGCTTTAATCTGCGCCTTGACCGGTCTTCCACTCAAAAGAAAAAGTATATATATTCGGCTGCCTTATGCTTGCGCCGCTGCGAACGCTAATAAAGCCCGCTCGGGTCAGCTCATCGATATGCCGCCTTAAGCTGTTGTCGGTTATCCCATATTTTTTAGCGGCGGAGAGCGGGAAAGTAAACTCTCGCTTTCCGCCGCTCTCCATTGCCATGCATTGATATGTGTTTTTAGCTCCGGCGGTCAAATGTTGATACTTACTGCTTAAAAGCAGTGAGTTTCCAATCTGAATAAACCGGCCTTCTGCGCAGTCTTGCCGAGCGGACAGCCATCCGACAATATGTGCGCCGCTCTTTTTCCGGCTCATAGCTCTAGTCTTTCTTGTCCGTTTGCCTGCGCTCTGAGTTCGTCAAGCCTTTTCCTCATTGTTCTGATCGCTTTTCTGTTGCTGCTGACCCGTGCATCCATCCGATGTATATACCGCTTCAAATCGTACTCGGGGTTATCTGCGGACGGGAGAAAATAACCCTTGTCCGATGCAATGACGAACGCACCGTTATCTCTTTCCCGCTCGGCCAGCTTCCTAACTTGGCGCTCGCTTACACCCATAAGCCGTGCAAGCTCTCGCATGGGCATTGCGTTTGCCTCGCCCTCAAGCAGAAAAGCTTGAATTCCACGCTTGTTGGTGTTAGAATGATTGCAGAAAGTGCCGTCTTCTAACGCCCTTTCGCTTGCCTGTTCGGATGGTGCAACACCCGAGCGGGCTTTTTTGTTTTCTGTCACTGTGCCATACCCCCGTTAACCGCACTCATCGCATTCAGCTTTTCTATAAGCATAGGGATGTTGACCTTGTAAGTCCTGCCGCTATAAAATCCAGGCAGCTCACCCGCTTTAGCCATTCTCCTGAGCTGAAACTCGGTTATTATCCCGAGTGCCGCCGTTTGTCTAATGGTCAAATAATTTGTGTAGTCTTTCATGTGCTTCACTCCTTGTTTTTTTCGGTTTTTGTTGACTTCACAATATTATCGTAGTACAATTTGTACGAATAGTAAAGTGACAAGCGGACAAATTGTATGTACGAAAAAGGTGGGTTGAATGTGAAAGAAGCATCAAAATTCGCACAAACTTCTGGTACACGGTGCAAACAATATCGAAAAAAAGCCGGAATGACGCAAGCAAAGTTAGCAGAAGAAATAAATTGTTCCGTAGATCTTATTTCTGCAATAGAGCGAGGAAGCCGGTCGCTAACAGTCAAAAATGCTGAGGCTATGTCGAAGGTTTTGGGCGTTAGAAAAGAGTTTCTGTTGTGTTTTGATGATTTTGAGACCGACGGCGAAAAAAACACAACGCCATATATTGAGGCCACCACCGTTCTTCAAGCAAAAAAAGAGGCATTTAGTCTATATGCTAGAATTTGTGGCTACAACATTGCTCTTGTTGATAATTCAAATTACAAAAATTTGTCGCCTAACGCTTTTATTTCAATGAGCCCACAACAACAGGCTGAAACAGTGATTGGCATTTCCAGTGAGTTAGGCGCAATTCACTATTCATTACAAACCAAAGAGGGTGTTGAGGTTTTCCGGTGTAACGCCACCGAATTCGCTTCTATTGTCGAAGAAATTGCAGAATTCGCAGAATTCAAAATCAAGAAACTCATAGAAGGGAGCAAAGCAGATGGCTAACATACAGGAGCGGCGGGATAAGTCCGGCAAGCTTATCTCATATTCCATCCGTGTGCATCGTGGGCGTGGAGCTGACGGAAAGCAGCTCAAGCCGTACACAGCGACATTTGAGGTGTCCCCCACTTGGACGGAAAAAAGCGCAAGAAAAAAGGCTGAGGCTTTCGCCGCAACCTTTGAGAAAGAATGCCGTGAGGGCGTAACATCCGACAGCAAGCAGCGCTTTGCCGATTATGCCGAATATGTCTTGAAGCTGAAAGAGCAGCGTGGCGACAAGCACACCACCATCACAGACTACAGGAGCATGACCGAGCGCATATATCCCGAGATAGGGCATATAAAGCTCAAGGACTTGCAGGCGCACCATCTTAACACTTTGTATGCCCACCTCATGCAAAACGGCGTAAACAAGCGCACGGGCGGCAAATTGAGCAACAAGACCGTGCTGCGCTATCACAGATTTATCTCCATAGTGCTCACGCAGGCGGTCAAGGAGTCTCTTATACCGTTTAACCCCGCTTCAAGGGCAGAGCCGCCGAAAGCCGAGAAAAAGGAAGCTAAGTATTTGCAGTCAGCCGATGTTGCGGCGATACTCGATGCGCTGGACAAAGAGCCGATAAAGTGGCGTACACTTATCCACCTTCTTTTGATAACCGGTGCAAGGCGTGGCGAGATAATCGGCTTGAAATGGGATAGGATAGACTTTGACAACAACCGCCTGTATATCTGCAACACCATTTCATACACACCCGACAGGGGCGTTTATGAAAGCACACCTAAGACCGAAAGCAGCAAGCGTTATGTCTCGCTCCCTGTTGAAACGATGCAGCTTCTCAAGCAATACAGGGCATGGCAGATACAAGAGCGTTTCCGCATGGGGGAATATTTCGTCAATCAAGGCTTTGTATTCTCACAGGATAACGGCAGCCCGATGCACCCCGACAGCGTCGGCAAATGGCTCACTAAGTTCTGCAAGCGTCACGGTCTGCCCCATGTCAACCCGCATGCGTTCCGGCACACAATGGCGAGCATGCTGTACTACAACGGAATGGACAGCGTGAGTATATCCAAAAGGCTGGGGCATGCGCAGGTCTCGACCACCTCAGATATATATGCTCATGTTATCGCAGAGGCGGACAAAAAGAATGCCGATATACTGTCGGAGATCTTTTTGAAGAAGGCGTGATGTGTTGAATTTTTTAGAGCGAGTTGAATTAAAGTTGAATTTTCACACGCAAAAACACCGAAAACAGAAAAGCAAAAACCCAGTGTTCAAAGCCGTAAAGCCTTGAAAACACTGGGTTTTTTGATTGGTACGCCCGACGGGATTCGAACCCACGACCTTCAGAGTCGGAGTCTGACACTCTATCCAGCTGAGCTACGGGCGCATTTGCCGATATATTATAGCAAAACCTTGGCCGGATGTAAAGAAGCTTTTGTCGTTTTCCGCTTAAAACTCAATTACGACGGGCTCGGCGTTAAACGAGCTTATGGTCGCCGTGCCGGACTTGAAGTACAGGACAACGCAGTTGCCGTCACCGGGGGTATACAAGCTTCTGAGCTCATTGTAGCTTTGGAGCATGTGCTCGCAGGCCTCTATGCTGTCGTCGGCGTAGAGCTCGCCTGCAACACGGATCCACTCGTCGTTTTTAAATGCGCAGATCTCCACCTTGGGGTTTGCCTCGACCTGCTTGAAGAACGCTTTTTTCTTGCCGGTCTGGATGCCGAGCTTCCCGTTATAGATATCGACGGTGCCGAACGGCCTTATTCTCGGCTGGTCTCCCTCGACCGTGGCGATGAAATATGTGCCTGCTTCCTTAAGGAAATCATATACTCTCTGCATGGTTTTTCCTCCTTGTTGAAAATATGTTATAATGTTATAATTATATAGTCACCAGCTGAAATTTTCAAGCTTGAATTATCATGCAAACCGTGATACGCTTACTCCTGTTGTGAAAGGAGTGCGCCATGGAGATACGGGATCTATACGATGTCAACAGGCTTCCGACCGGACTTACCGGCGTTCGGGGTGAGAAGCCGCCGGAGGGCTGCTACCACACGGTCATACACATCTGCATTTTTAGCTCCGAGGGAAAGATGCTCATTCAACAGCGCCAGCCGACCAAAGTAGGCTTCCCCGACATGTGGGATGTGACCTGCGGCGGCTGCTCGGTCTCAGGCGAGACGAGCCGTGACACTGCGCACCGTGAACTCATGGAAGAGCTCGGGCTTGACCTCAGCTTTGCCAATATCCGCCCAAACCTCACCGTTAATTTTGACAACGGGTTTGACGACTTTTACCTCATAAACCGTGACATTGACCTTGCCTCGCTCACGCTTCAGACCGAGGAGGTGCAGGCAGTCAGGTGGGCATCATTAGACGAGATATCAGCTATGATAGACGACGGAAGCTTTATCCCTTTTTTCAAAAGCTTCATCCGGCTTCTGTTCGATATAAGAAGCAAGCCCGACTGCCTCAACATATAACACATATATAGACAGGAACAGACAATGGATAAAATACAAAGCCGCAGCGCATATTGGGATAACATCAAGGGCTTTCTCATATTTTTGGTAGTCTTTGCGCACTGCCTATACGACCATCAGGACAAGGCCGCAATTGATGCCGTCGTTAAAAGCATATATCTTTTTCACATGCCGGCATTCATTTTTGTGTCCGGCTTTTTCGGCAAAAGTGAGCGGGCGCACAGCGAAAAGAGCATCTTTGTGCTGCTGTTTGCCTACTTTATCTTCAACAGCATAACCGGCATTATCATGGGATGGACGGAATTTTTCGATCCGGAGTATTCATACTGGTACATACTCGCTCTGGTCATCTGGCGTCTTGCATCAAAATATGTCCCTAAAAGCCGAGCGAACCTCGTCATATCCATCGTCTTCGGTGTGGGTATAGGCTTTGTTCCGGTCATCACAAATGACTTTGCACTTTCTCGAGCCATTGCATTTTTCCCGTTTTACCTCGCCGGTCTCATAACTCCGAAGGAGCGGTTTGAGTCCAAGCCGAAAATGCCTGTCCAAGGGCTTATCGCCCTTGCAGCGGCGGTCGGCTTCGGATATCTGACGATACGGGTGCTGAATATTCAAAGCGATGAGATGCTCATGGAAGCATACCTCGAGTCGGCAGAGTCGCTCACAAGGCTCTGCATGTTTGCCGCGGCATCGGCCGCAATAATTGCAATATTGGCGTTTGCGCCACAGCACAAGATTCCGTTCCTGACCATGTTCGGCAGAAACTCGCTGTCGATATTCCTCATCCATAGGCTAATAACCCTCGTTTTCAGTGCCGGCATCGCCGAATACCGTGCAAGGGTCATGGTGCTCGCCTCCGTTTTGATGAGCTTTGCTATCTGCCTTGCTTTCGGCAACGATGCCGTGGGCAGGCTCATGAACGGCTATCTTGAGGATGGCGCAGAGCTGATTTTAAGGCGCAAAGACCCGCAGAAATGCAGCCGGAGGTATACGATCGCAGCCGTCTCCGCTATTATAGTTGCAGCGGCGATAGTTATAAACGGCGTAGTAAGCATGTAGTAAGCATATAGATATATAAAACAGGAAAAACCGGAATGAAATCACTCCGGTTTTTCTTCGTCTACGGTCTCGTCTATTATCTCGTCGGGCTCCTGCTCGTGGCCGGTGTAGCTCAGGGGCTTACCGGAGATGAGCTTGCGGTGGGAAATGCTTTTTGTTATGCTGCCGGCTATGCCCTTTACGAGTGACTGTGCAGCCAAGTGCTTGCCGATTATCGCCGCAAGATCGGTATCGGGCGAAAGGTCGGAGACCGTGCCCTCCATGATGGCGAGCGAGCGCCAGAACATCGTCATCGATCTCGGCACCTTTATCTCAAAATCTCTTGCAATGCGGTAGAGGTCGGCGAAAATATCGACCGTGCTGCTCATATCCGCCATGCTGATGACCCTGTACTTATCAAGATAGGCACGCATACGCTCATAGTACGCTTCTTTGTCCATGTCCGGGTCATGCTCGCATATCTCAAGTACATTATCGGCAAATTTCAGATAGTCATTGCTGAAAATGGCTCTCATGCAGCTGGTCACGAGCTCGGCATCCTTTTCGGTGAGCCTGCCCATCATGCCGAGGTCGAGCCACACTATGCGTCCGTCCTGAACACGGATATTGCCCGGGTGGGGGTCGGCGTGGAAGAACCTGTCCTCGGCAAACTGCTTTATGTAGTTATTTATAAATTTCGTGCACACCTCGTGGACATTGTAGCCCTGACGGCGCATTTCCTCTGTGTTATTAAGCTCAAAGCCGCCGATATACTCCATAACAAGTACATTTCTTGTTGTCAGCTCATCGTACACCCTCGGGCAATAGACATACTGCACGCCCTCGTTATTGCGGCGGATGGTGCGGATATTCTCGGCCTCACGGAAAAAGTCCATCTCTTCCTGCGCAACGAGCCACATCTCGTCGATGCAGTCGCACAGGTTCATGACATTGTTGATGCTCTTGAACTTCACTATATCCAGCGCTTTTTTGATGAGCCTGACATCCCGCTCCATCTTGTCATATATATCGGGGCGCTGGACCTTCACAGCGACATGCGTGCCGTCGAGCAGTATCGCCTCGTGCACCTGCGCAATGGATGCTGCGCCCAAGGGAATGGGTAGAATGCGCTCGAACACGGCGTTCCACGGCTTGCCATACTCCTCGCTGATTATCTCCCTTATCTGGGCGGTGACGAGTGTGGAAGCGTCCGTTCTGAGGCTCTCGAGCTTCTTGCAATACTCCATGGGTATGATCTCGGGGTGCATCGACAGAAGCTGTCCTAACTTAACGAAGGTAGGCCCGAGCTCCTTGAGCATCTCGCAAAGCTTATCGGGGTCAAAGCCCTGCATCACCTTGTATTTGCTCATCACCTTAACTATTTCAAGCAGGCGTTTGGTATCGCCCGTCAGTCCCTGCGCTGCATTTGCCATTTCTTATTCCTTCAATCTATTTTAGTGTCTAATATATAGCATGTGTGCGTCACATTGCCGTCATCTGCGAACGACACGATGTTGTCCTGCACCGTCTGATAGCTGTCCGCCCGCACGGCGATGACCTCGGTGCTGTCCTTATCCCAAAGGTAGACGGCGTCCTCGTAGCTGATCTCGCCGCTGCGAAGGCCCTCTCTGATTGACATGCTGACGCTTTCAAAGTTACACTTCTCGCCGCCCTCGAGAACTATTCTGCCAAGCTCCTTAGGCTGGATCGCCGGGTCGATGACAAAGCCCGCAAGGCGCTTGCCCTCGCCGCCGTCAAATGTCACGGCAGTGAAGTTGGCGGTCTCGTCCTTGGTATCAATTCTAAGCGCCGTAGTCTTCACAAGATAAAGCTTATTATCCCCGCACCAGACCCATGAGCAGCCGGTATGCTCCTGCTGCGGTTTTGCAAACTTCCCATGCTCGGCTCTGCACTCTATCTGCGCTTCGGCAGGCGTTTCGGCGTCGAGTCCATTCACCTGTAACACATACACAGGCGTTTTCGACCTTAGCTGCATGATGACGGCGAACACCACCGCAAGCACGGCAAGCGTTATCGCCGCAAAGACAATATATGTTCTTTTGGCCGGGCTGCTTCCCTGCCGCCTCGCTTTTGCTGACACGGCGCACCTCCTGAGACATATTCAGTGTATTATACCAAGAAATTGCCGTTTTAACAAGAGGTAATGCCGTAAAGATGTAAGAAACGAGAAGTCTTGTAATGGCGTGAATCAAATCAGTGTCATTCAGGGCATAGAGCACAAGATAGGCGTGTGGTCTGACCGGCTTACAGAGGCCAAGACCGACCTTGCGGCGCAGGAGGCTATTATATCCTCCCCCTTTGCAAAGCAGGCGGAGCTTGATGCGAAAACCTCTATCATGCAAATTCCGGCCTTATTCAAGCACAAGGCAGTCAAGTTTGGTGATGTAAACATTGATATTGGCGGCGGCCGCTTCGATCTTGCAACAAACTATCTCGCCTCTATTGGCACACCGGTAAGTAAAAAAGCAGCCCACAGATGTGGACTGCTTTTTGGTGACCCGTACGGGAATCGAACCCATGTTACCGCCGTGAAAGGGCGGTGTCTTAACCGCTTGACCAACGGGCCTTATAAGAAAGGCGCAGGATTGCTGCGCCTTAATTTGGTAGCGGCACCTGGATTCGAACCGGGGACACTGCGGGTATGAACCGCATGCTCTAGCCAACTGAGCTATGCCGCCATTTATCAAATGAGCAATTGAGATTTTAGCAGACATAGACTAAGTTGTCAACAGCTTTTTTCATTTTTCTCAAAAAAACTTCACGAGGGCAGATATTTGGTCGGGTCAACACTGTTTCCGTCCTTTGACATGGCGATGTGAACATGGCTGCCCTGCCCCACCTCGCACAGTGCGGTCGCTCCGACAGAGCCTATGACATCGCCTGCACCGACGCTGTCACCCTGCTTCACGGTGGGCTTGTCGGCGAGATTTGAATAGGTGCTCTTTAAGCCGTTGCCGTGGTCGATGGTGACGGTCGTACCGTACAGGTCGTCCTGCGTGATGCTCTCGACCGTACCGTCGGAGGCTGCCCTTACGACCGTGCCCTTGTCGGCAAGTACATCGACACCGTCGTGGGTGCGCCAATCCTTCATGGTGACATCGTAGGCAAGCGTCTCGACTGCGTACCGGCGCTCGATCTCGCCCTTTACAGGCCAGACCCATGCAGCGGGCTGCTCGTAGGTCTCGCTTGACTTCCATGTGCTGACCACGGCGCCGTTGTCCTCCTCTATATCGGTCTTTACGTTGGGTGTGGGCGTGACTACGGGCGGGGTCGCTATCGGCTCGG
>ULTJ01020359.1_pt1 | contig 38515 bp, 49 predicted proteins | sample 1957491 | NCBI WGS metagenome assembly ULTJ01 (sample SAMEA4835731, study PRJEB28245) | human gut metagenome | biome: gut microbiome; material: fecal sample | place: Denmark | collected 2008 | reverse complement strand
ACTAAAAATAGTATATACTAAAATACTAACAATAGTATTTGTTTATAATCAATGTATTATGCAGATGCTTTCTTCAGTCTTATCCGGATCAGCGTATGCCATACGTTTATATACGTTCTTCCTGAAGATGATTTGCAGGCGTTTGGCTATTTCTTCATCATGGTTTTCAATATTCTTTGCACCCTTTTTGTTCATCGTCACATATTTGCCGTCCGGCGAAATTTCGACTTCTTTTATTGCAGCCATTATTTCAAGCATGTGCCTGATTATGCACTCGTATATACGTGCGCGTTCCTGGTCTGTTTTCATTAGTTCTGATTCGTATTCTATATCAAAGTTCTCGATGATATATGATATAATCTCTTCTACTGAAGCTGGCGTTCCATAACCGATGGCAAAACCGATGGCAATATGAAAATCGTTGAAATCAGGTATCATAGGCTTTCGTTTATTTACAGTTTTTGCAATGTAGCAAATTTCCTTTATAAGTCCTTCATGTTATCCGGTTTTCTTTACTTTTATGTACTAACTTTAGTATATACTAAAATTAGTATATCTGTAATGTGCATTACATAATATTTGTATATCTTCTTTAATCGTTTAATTCCCAAAGATATACGGCGTTTTGCAAATTGGAAAAATTAACATACTAAAATACTAATATTAGTATATTTGTAATGTGCATTACAAAATAATCATTATCTTTGCAGTGGTTACTAAATGCTTCAGGTTATGATTACTACTATTCAATTCAAGACGCTTGATGATTTATACAGGTTCTATAATCAGGCTATTTTTGGGGGCGAGCTTTCCGACTGTATCGTAAATATGTCAAGACACGGCGGTGCATACGGTTTCTTTGCGGCGAACCGCTGGAGAGGCGAAAACGAAACCAAGAAGATAATTCATGAAATCAGCATCAATCCGGATTTCATGAACCGGGAGGATATAGAATGGCACTCCACACTGGTACATGAAATGTGCCACCTCTGGCAGGAAGATTTCGGCAAACCGAGCAGGGGAGGCTACCATAACAGGCAGTGGGCTGACAAGATGATCCAGATAGGGCTTATGCCGACCGATACGGGAGAAGCCGGAGGACAGCAGACCGGGCAGAGCGTTACACACTATATCATTCCTGACGGCAAATTTGAACAGGTCTTCAGAACCCTTTCAAGAGAAGACCTCCAGAATCTCAGGTTGCGTTACAAGCCGACACTGGCCGCAATGTCCGGCAAGCCGTTCACTGTCGGCAGTCCCGGCAATGGTGAAAACAAGGAACCCGATGCGGAAGGCGGCGAGGAAAGCCGGAGCGGTAAACGCAAGAAATATACCTGCGGCTGCGGATGCAATGTCTGGGGCAAGTCCGGTTTGATACTCAAATGCGGCATTTGCGGTACTGACTTCACCGAGCAATAACAATAACCGTGCAAGTGCATGAAGCCCCCGGCAGACACCCCGCCGGAGGCTTCATTTAGATACTATAATACTAGTTTTAGTAAATACTATTATTAGTATTATAGTATTGTTGTAATGCACATTACAATATATATGATACAAAAAAAGTGGGGATGTCGGAAACCGTCAATTCACCCCACTTTCGGGCTTAACGTGCAATAGCCGTCAGCCCCCGGACTTCCGGGCACCACCCCGTAAGCACCTCAAATATAGCGGTTTCTCCTGTAATATCCAAATTTTCAGACCATTTTGTAGTAGCCTTTCTCGTCATGCAGCAGGTTCAGCTTTTCCACCATCTGCTTGAATGTCATTTTTGCCATCTTTGCCATTTCACGCACTTGTTCCTCGTCATAGTTGAAGCGTTTCGGTGCTTTCTCCGGCATGGGGTCGTATGCCGGGTTTGGTATGGCTTGTGCAGTAGGTTCACTGTTGAACAGGTCTTGCATGATGGCTTTCATGTCCTGGTTCTTGCCACTCCGCTTGCGTGTCTGCTGACGCTTGCCCATGTCGCTTTCCGCTTGGTTCTTGGCAGCATCCTGTTCTTTTCTGCTTTGGCTGACGGTGGCAGCCTTTTCCGACATGAAAAACAATATATGCGTGTAGCTTCTTCCTGTCTTGATAGGACAGGCGGTTACGTTGATGTCCGTATGCTGCGTGATTGATGCGAGTGTTCCTATCGGCATTTTACTTTTTGGATCTGTTATGTAATCCCATTCAATGGGATTGGCTGCTCTTTTCTCCATTTTTGCAGCCCTCTGTTCGGCTTTTGCCCGTGCTGATTGCTTAATGCCTATAACACGTGTTAAAAACCTTTCATTGGCGTTTCTGTACAGTTTGGGATTGTATGTGGGTGTATCCAACAAATCCAGCGCATTTTTTAAATCTTCTATCGAGACTTTCCATTTATGCAGCTTGACATAGTTCTTCAGATACGGATAGAACCAGTTCTGATAGTCGCTTGACAGCTTCAGGTAGTATTTGGGCTGTATGCAGGCGTATTGTGCAAGATTTATCAGAAATGACCTCACATTAGGATTGACCGTTATATGCACATAATTGTCATCTTCACACAGGAGGTATGAGGTTATCCATGCGTACCCTTGCCAGATTCGGGCTCCGTTTTTTTTCTTTCGGCTGATCAGAAGGGGGCTTCGGCTGATTTCTTCCAATGTTTCAGCCAAACGGACGTACCTGTCATTGTTGTTGTCAAGTCCAAGATATTTGAACATGCTTTGTACTTCAAACGCAATGTTCTGGTATGCGTCATCATCGTTTTTTCCTATACTTTGCCCTATGGCAAAAAGCATTCTATATCCTAATGTGGACATTCTCCAGCGCATCTTTTCAAGTTGGTAAAGGGATTGTGATACCCTTACTACCTTATTTTCATTGTATTGCGTAATGCTTTTTTCTTTATCTGAATCCATAGGCAATTTGATTTTCAGGCAAATATATGTATTAAATACCACTTGTGCAACTAATGGATGGTATTTATACTGTCATAAGTGATTTCCTATGAATCCTCAAAATGGTGGTATTTGAGAAATAAGGAAAATGACGTGAATATAATTGATAAATAATTGATTATCAATAAAAAGAATGTAAAATAGATACCTCAAAAAGGTAGGAATTAAAGTCCTGTCCAAACTTGTGCGTCAATTTATAACACGCTGAATATCAGTGATATATATAATAATATTTTATATTATTATTGCAGATTGAAAATACCTCAAAACCATAGGAAATATAATGCTTGTTTGTTTTAGCAATGCTGATTTTCAGATATGTAAAATATTTGATTACTATATTGATGATGTTTTTCTTTTGTTAAATATGCTTTGCCTGGATATGGGGGCATATACCACTATTTTGAGGATTTGTTTGTGTTTGTCCGTCATTGATTTAAAAATCAGCATTTTAAGTCAGGTGAATTACTAATATAAGTTAATACCACTTCTTTTTAAGTTTGTGGTACTATTTGTTTCCTCCATCCTCAAAATGGTGGTACAAGCATCCTCAAAATGGTGGTACAAGCGTCCTCAATTTGATGGTATATCATCCTCAAAATGGTGGTACAAACGTCCTCAAAATGGTGGTATTTGTTATTGTAGTAGATTGTTTTTCAATTAATTACAAGCCCGACAAATAAACAACTATAAAAAAGAAAGAACAACTATAAAAACACCAAGCTAATGGTTTTTTATTATTACAGCCCTGCGGAATGTGCATTTGAATACCTCCGAAATGCGAGAAAATGAATAAATATACATTCTTTGGGTGTGCTTTGAAATCCGGATGGAATGTGCATTTTGGGGAAACTTTTTCTGCGTGTTAAAAAATGTATAAATTCATTTTTGACTATTAAAATCCGTCCTGACACACGACAGTGTTCAGGGCTTCCTGTGTATTTTCGGATGTTCCGGCGGTGCACATTTGTCGTGTGCATTATTGTATGGTATTGGAGCGAAGTTTACGGAGCGGTCAGAGGAATGACGAGTGTAACGAGGAATGAGTAAACGAGATTTATCGAAGTGAGCAAGCAGTCATTGGGCACACCCCAATGTTGATATACTTAAAACCTTGATTATTAAATAAATATAAAAACATCAGTTTATTGTCGGTTTACTTTTGGTTTACTCGAATTTTATAACTATCTTGTATGCAGCTTTTTAATTCTGTTTTTTTGGTGTACCAACCAGTAAACCGTGTTCATTATGGCTGCTAACAATAACACCCAGATTAAAGTCAAGGACACTACTAAAATGCGTCTTGACATCCTGAAGAATAACCGTACTTATGATACTGTTATCTCTGAAATGCTTGATTACTTTGATGCGACAGGCATCAAGCCGCAGTCTAAAATCGCTTCACCTACTCTTGTTGTAAAAGAACAGGCAAGCCGTGTTATCGAGGTCGTGAGAGGGGTTGAGAAGGCAACCAATGTCCGGCTGAAGAATATCGAGCAGATGCTTTTACGGTTGGTGCCGGGACAAACGCAAACGAATGAAAATACATCTTCCGCTCATGATCCGGACGAGTTTATGCATATTTCGCAGGTTCAGGAATTGCTTGAACGGGCAAAAGAGCAGGATCGTATTATTGCAAAATACCGTGATGAAGTCAGCCGCCTTCAAGGAGAGCTTGAAGAATCGGCCGCCAACAAGCCGGAAATGCAAAGCCAGGTCAATGTGCGTAAACTTCTGGAAGTTGTCGAACGTATAGATTCGATGAAAAAAATACCTACTTTCAAAGATACGGTTTACGAGATAGACCGTAATGCTTTTGACTTGTGGATAAAGAGATTTAAAGACGAATTAAAATAATAGCTTATGTTTGCCAAAGTCCATCCTGCTAAAGATGTACAGAGCGGCAATAAAGGAAGCTGTCATGACCTTGTTCACTATCTCCAGAAGGAGGGCAATGGAGAACTTTCCTTCTTTTCCCATACGGATGACATGGTGAATCCCGAAAAGGTTATAACCGATATTGACAGCAATAAAAGCAAGCTCGGTGCAGAAGAAGCCAAGTTCTATATGCTTTCTCTGAATCCTTCACATTCAGAGCAGGTTCACCTGATAGGCAGGGAGGTTCAGAGCCTTGACGACCTGACTCCCGAAGAACGCCAGGCAGTTTATCGCAAACTGGAGAACTTCACCCGGTCTGCAATGGATGAATACGCCCGTAATTTCCAGCGTGACACGGTTAAGGACGGTGGCGACCTGTTGTATTATGCCAGAATAGAAACAAAGCGTACTTTCAGCTATTCGGACGAAGATGTGAAAAAGGGCTTGGCTAAAATAGGTGACGAAAAGCCAGGTCTGAATTTGCATGTGCATGTGATTGTATCACGCAAAAGCAGGGACGGCAAGGTTAAGCTCTCTCCGGCTTCAAAGTCTGCCGGGAACACGTGGGAACTTGAAGGTAGGGGTACAGTGAAGCGTGGCTTTTCTCATGAGAACTGGAAAGTCAGCGTCCAACAATGTTTTGACAGAGAGTTTCAGTATCATTCCTTGCAGAGTGATTGTTTTATACGCCCTGATGTTCCTGATAATATCACGCATCCTGAATTAAGGTTACTTCTCCAGCAAAGGCAGTTTACGGCAGCCAACCAGATTGTGGCCGCCATCAAAGAACAGGGTTTCACGCATAAGGTTAGCCGTGGGGTTCACACCTTTTCTCGTGATGGTGAACAGTTCCAAGTCACTCATAAACAGCTTAAAGCCTTTGAACATCCTGTTTCCGATACTCAGCTGAAGAGTATAGCCGAGAGGTTCGACCTTACACGCTTCGAGGCTAATCCCTTGAATTATCATGAAAATGGTCTGCAAGTGAAAAATATAGGTTTCGGTACTTATGTCAATGAAGGTCAGGCACAGGAGAGGGCACTTAAACAGGTTTCCTATAAGGTTATTTACGATGAACAGAATAAGGTCACTGTTTCCTTGGCTACTGTACGGCAATACGCATACGAGAATAAAATAAATCTCGTTAAAACAGAACCTTCTGCCGATAGTGTCCTGAATAAAATAAAAAATGCGGATCTGAAACACCTGCTGACAGATTACAGGTTTACTTCTGCCAACCAGATTGTGGTTGCCATGAAAGATTTGGGATATGAGCACAGGGTTCGTAAAGGTATTCATACCTTTTCAAAGAACGGACAGCAAATCAGCATAAGGCATAAGGATCTGGTTAAGTTTGCCAACCCGAAACTGGAGGATGCGCATATTAAGAATATCATTAGCCGTTTCAATCTGTATAAATACAGACAGGATGGTGTATTCTATAAGGAAAAAGGTCTGAAAGCTAAGAATATCTACTTCAAAACATACCAGAAGATACCAGTAGAGAATACAGGTGACGGTACGCAGAAACCGCGCTTTGCCAAAGTGCTGAAAGAGGTTTCTTATGATGTGCTGTTTGACGAACAGACAAAAACCTTTGTGCCGATTTCTGCAATACGTAAATTTGCGTTTGACAATGATATAGCCTTGATAGACCGTTTCAGACACTCTTATGCGGTGGCTAATCCGGATTTAAGGGTGTTGCTTGAAAATCCTGATTATTCTACTTTAAGGCAGATTAACAGGGCTATGAGGGAGAGGGGCTATACCGTTGAAACAGACAGTTCCGGCAATTACAGCTATACCAGGGATGGGAATACGTTCACCATTGACCGCCGTGATCTTATGGCGTTCACTGGCTATGCCAGAAATAACGATACCGGACAGCGGCAGCAGGACAGACAGCAAACGATGGCAACGGATAAGGCTGCTGGCATCATTGGCGGTTCTGTCGGGTATAAGGTGATGAATGAAATCCTTGGTGACAATTTCCGGACAGAGCGTATGATAGCCGGAAATACCCGGAAGGTGGTAAGTGTTATAAAAAATCCTGCCAATCTTAAAATGATGCTGATAAAGCAGATAGGCAGTTATCTGAATCCATTTAAAGAATTATAGCCTATGATGGTGTATTTGATAGTGGCAATAGTTGTGCTTTGCCTGGTTATAGCTTTGGTTCTTGTTCTTCCTTCTTCGGATAAAAAGCAGAAGAAGGACAGCCCTTATCGTTTTGAACTGTTCGCTGATGGCGGCAGGCGTATCACCTTCGGCAATCCTTTCAACGGCTTTCTGGTTTATGGCGGTGCTGAATCAGGTAAGACAAAATCCATAGGTAAACCTTTGCTGGAACAGTTCATCAGGAACCGTTTTGCAGGTTTCATCTATGATTACAAAGACTTTGACCTTACACGTACTGCTTACAACCTTGTGAAGAAGAACCAATATCCGTATAAGTTCTATTATATCTCATTTGTGGATATGGAGCATACGCATCGTACTAATCCCATCGCTCCGGCGGTTGTGGGGAATGAAAGCCTTTTCTTGCAGCTTATAAGCGACCTTCTGACTGCCTATATGGAGAAGGACAGCAAAAAGGATGAATGGTTTGGTGGTGCATTGGGTATAATGTGGGGCGTTTCCATCCGCTTTTATCGTGACTTCCCGAAGTTATGCACTATACCGCATATCGTAAATTATGTGTGTTCGGCTGGCACCCAGAGAATAACAAACTTCCTGAACGGCAGCCATGAAAGCCGGGCACTTGCAAAGGGCTTTCTTGATGCAGCCGACAGCCCTAAAACTCAGGCTTCCTATCTCAGTTCACTTACACGAAACCTGGGCATATTGGCTAATAACAAGGAGATAAGTTATGTACTGACAGGCAATGACTTCCAGTATAACCTGCTCGATCCTGAAGATCCGAAACTTGTTGCCGTTGCCAACTCGTTTCAGATTGAGAGCCTTATATCTCCCATTATTTCGCTCATGCTTTCCATCAGCTCCAGACGCTTCACGATGGCTAACAGGATTCCTTTTGTCTATGTCCTGGACGAAGCAACCACTTTCAGAATTGCGGATTTTGAGAAAATGCCGTCAGTTCTTCGTGAATACCTGTGTGCCTTCCTGGTACTTACACAGTCCTCTGCCAAGATTGAGAAACTGTACGGTAAGTATGACCGTAGCAGCCTTGAATCCAACTTCGGTAATGTCTTTTTCGGCCGTACCAAAGATGTAGAAGCCCTGAAGTCTTATCCGTTGGTGTTCGGCAAGCAGGAGAAAAAGAAAATATCCCGTACTTCCGGAAGCGGCAGGGGTGGGGCTAACCGGAGCCGTACCGTTTCTACACAAAAGGAGGATATTTACGACACCAATTTCTTCACCTCGCTGAAGCCGGGCGAATTTGTGGGCAGTGCGGCACATTCAAACATGCCGAGCTTTCATCTTCGTTTCAAGATGTACAGCCAGCCGGAAGAACCTCTTCCCATTGTCCGCGCGGTTGTTCCTTCAGATATTGATGATAACTACAGGAAAATCATAAAGGACTTACAAAGTGTTTTTTGACTTGCTTTCCTTATAAAAGACATATATTCTGATGATTATCCCTATTGATTTGCATATATGCCTTGACATATTTAAATATTCTTGTGAATTGTACATAGTGTATGCACATACAACATTAATCGCTAATTGAGGCAATAAATAAAGTAATGTTTTCATAAATTTTTTATTATAAATAGTTTATTGCCTTTAGTGAGGTTTGCATTCCTCATAAAGGAATACAAATAAAAAATATTCTTTGTAGATTATGAAGGACAAAAATTATAGTGCCTTTTTATGCCTTCTCTTTGTGTGGATTTTCATATACAATTCCACAATAGTGTAGAATAGGGGTGTGGCTTTCCACATTCCTATTATTTTTTATATTATTTGTAATATGATGATTATAAGTGTATTAAGTAAAAGATTCTTGTATTTGTTATTACAGGCATAATTTTTGTACATAATTTTTATATAAGTACACTTTCGGTCTTGATAATATCATTTCTGGCGGAGTATTTTTATGTGCGAGTAAGAAAATCCTAATACTTATTTAATACATACGCTTATGAACACAATTCTTACCGTATTCCTCCAGATAAGTGGAGGTCTTAGAACCGAAGTTAATTCTTTCCTTAGTGAGTATGCCGTTCCTGTGATTGCCATGCTTCTGATTGTCGGTGTCGGTATCGGCGTAGTGATGAACTACGATAAGATTATTGACCGTGACGGGCAGGGTACACGCAAGGAGGGTATCGTAAATCTTCTCTGGGTAGTCGGCTATATCATTATCGGGCTGGCTATTATCGCTGCCGTCATAGCCCTGGTGAACAGTAAACTTAAAATGTCCCTGTAATGGACTTTCAGGTTCGTAAGGGGCTGGAAACCCCTCTGAAAGTACATGGGATGAATACCAAATTCTTTCTTATTTATTGTATTATTCTGGCTGTACTGGTTCTGTTTATTGTGGGATTTTTGACAAATGCCATGAGCGGAGAAGGTTCTTTCGTGATGTTTATCGTTGCCTTGATGGTGGGGGCACTCGCTTCTGTCTTTTTGCGGGTTCTGTTTATCAACCTTTCCATCGAACGCAAATTCAATAAATTCAGAAAAAATATTTTCGTTATTTCAAACAAGGACTTGCTGCACAGCCTATAAACCACAGGCTTATGAAAATTGCAGCAGCACAGGCTTATTGTATTCTTGATACAATAGGCTCGGCTATTCTTACTAAATCCGGCGACATATCCGTTGTTTATCTGATGGAGCTGCCTGAAGCATACTCTCTTGATACTGCTGATCTGGAGCAGAGGCATAACGAGTTTTTCAGGGCTTTTCAGTATGTACGTAACGGGTTTATCCATAAACAGGATATTTTCTTGCGCCGTAAATTCAAATCCGATTATGTGATAGAAGGTGATACCTACATTCAGAAAGCTGAACGCAGGTATTTTGAGGGTAGGGAGTATCTGCATCATTTCTGCATACTTTCCTTTACGCTATCTTCCCTCTCCAGTCTGGAGAAGGCTTATCAGGCTAATCCGATGGATTATCGTGAGAAGCTGACAAAAACAGACAGGGACAGGCTTACCGAGTTCCTGGAAGCGGTCGATAGTGCGGTTTCAATCATACGAAACATCAGAGGTACACAGATAAGACCTCTGAACGTTTCCGAGATAAAGCAGCATGTGTTCCGGCATGTGAACGGCTATCATGACGATGAAGGACTGAGGGATATACAGTGTGCCGATATTATCCGTATCGGACACAAAAAGGGCGTGTTCTTTTCCGTCTGTGATGAACGTTACTTGCCTGACCGTATGAAGGTATTCGTTACGGACAGTACGTTGCAGGAGGCTAACAGCAGCCTGTATATGTCCATGCTTGAAAGGCTGGGCGTTCATCTTCCCTGTTCGCATGTCATTAACCAGATATGGAAGTTCGCCGGGACAAGCTACCGTGACGAACTTTCCGAAAGGGTTAGGCTTTTCGGCAGATACCGTGAGTTTGACAAGACCATTAAAAGCCGTTATGAAGGGCTGGCTTCCTATGAGCAGGAGGTCATCAACGAAGAAAATGTTCTCTGCAAGACTCATTTCAATATCATGCTGCTTGAAGATGATGATGCACTTCTTGACCGCTGTATCGAACAGGTGAAGATGATCTTTACAAATGCCGGGTTTAAATATTATATTCCTTCTTATGAAGGTCTGTATAATATTTTCGTCGGTTCGGTTCTTGGTCGGGAAAACTGTCTGGATAATGATTTTCTGTTCCTTTCAGACCTTCATTCTTCACTCTGCATGAGTATAAACTATACCACGTTCAAGAATGACAAGGAGGGCATCCTCTTTAATGAAAGGCTGTATCAGATCCCGGTACGCAAGGATATATGGGATGCCTCTAAAAAACGTATTCCTGCACGCAACATGATTGTGGCAGCAAGTACTGGAGGCGGTAAGTCGGTTGTTTCACTCAATATCATTCAGCAGTGCATTGAGCAGAACTACAAGCTGATAGTGGTAGAATTTGGTAAGAGTTTTTACCAGCTTTCCCAACTCTACAGCGACAAATCGCTTCATATAGACTATGACGGCACTTCTCCACTGGGTATAAATCCTTTCTATACAGCTGGAGAACAGCCGGACAACGAGAAAATAAAGACGCTTGTAAACCTGGTACTGAAGTTCTGGCGCACCAAAAGCATTATGGAAGACACAAATCAGGTCGTTTCTCTGACTAAGATCATCCGTCAGTATTACGATGATAGAGCTGATGGCCATTCTTTCCCGGACTTCTACGAATATGTCCGGCATGAAGGGCACAGCCTGTATGACAAACTGAATATCCTTCCTGAATACTTTGACATTGACAGCTTTCTGCATGTATGTTCGGAGTTCATGCCGGGCGGCTTCTATGAGAATGTATGCCGTCACTCTCCACTGGAGAATGATATGCAGAACCGTGACTTTATCGTATTTGAACTGACGAAGATAAAGAAAGATCCTTTCCTTATATCCGTGATTATGACTATTCTCTTCGATACGATAGAGAACAAGATCCTTTCCGACAGGTCTGTAAGGGGTATGCTCATCTTTGATGAATACGCCGAAAGCCAGTCCATAAAGGACACGTTTTCGGGTGCCGATATCCATTCTACGGTCGCTTTCTGTTACCAGAAGCTCCGTAAGGAGAATGGGGCTGTGGGTACTATCGTACAGTCTATGGCACAGCTTCCTGACAATGAATATACAAAGGGCATCATAGCCAATACGCAGCTTCTTTATGTGCTTCCGGCCAATGAGGTGGTATATGACCAGACCATTGAGGCTTTCCACATCAAGAACCGCAGCCATATCAACCTGATGAAGTCTATACGCAATGATTTTACGGGTGTCAGACCTTATTCTGAGATATTTCTCCGCTTCATGGATAATTACGCAACTGTCGTGCGTTTGGAGCTTTCGCCTGAAAAGCTGCTGGCTTTCCAGACTGACGGTGAGAAATGGAACAGATTACAGGAGATTTACGAAGAGGTTGGTAGCCTTGAAACGGCTATCGAAAAGTATAAACAGTTAAAGCACAAAGACTATGAGACGGATTTTTCTATGTAGTATTATTATGGTGTTCTCTCTGGGCACACCTGCATTTTCTCAATTCGTGGTTACAGATCCGGCATTGACGCAGCTTTCACAGATTACGTGGGCTAAAGAACTCAAACAGGCTTATGACCAGTTTGATGTCCTGAAAACTTCACGCAATATCCTTACCGAAAGTCTGGATCTTTACCGACAGGTAAGCGGTTTCATTAAGAACTCCAAGATGGTTCTTAATGTCCTGCAATTACAGGGCGAAATGCTGAAAATATCAGCGACCGAGTGTTCACGTACTGACATATATACGAAAGAAGGCTATATAGCCTATACAAAGGTCATCAATGAGATTATGGACGAGAGCATAACCTCCTTTGACCTTTTGAGAACCATCATTTCACCGGACTTGAAGATGACGGACGGTGAACGCCTGAAGATTATCATAGACCTTGATACCAGACTTCGTGAACAGCAGAACAGGCTGCTTGACGAGAGGGCAAGGTTTAATACCGTGAATGATGCAATTAAGCGGATAGCCGCACTTAAATCTGATAATTCGTGAATATATGGAAGTGATTGATAATGTCATAAGTGCATACGAAGCTGTTAAGATGAATGATGTCAGCAAGGGCATAATTGCCCTCTGCACATTTGTAGCGGTCATTATTGTTATCCAGAAGTTCGTTACGGCTTGGAAAGAAGCCTTCAGTGAAGGTGACAGACCAGCGGATATGAAACAGTTCTTCAAGCTGTTTTATATCTATATCTATGTGTTTGCCATTATTATGGCTGCTCCTTTTGCTTTTACCATTGTGGAAACTGCTCTTGGCAATATACAGAACGAATTGATTGAACACTATCAGGAGGATGTCGATCTGAGCATAGATGAAGCAATCGCAACCTTTACTAAAGACTATATAGATGATGTGAACAGAAGAAGCAACTGGGTAGGTAAACAGATTGACGAGATCCTGGTTCTTCCTTTTAATGTTGCGGTTTATACTATCCTGCTTTATGCTACAAAGTATATATTCTTCTTTTTTGCAGCGGCAAGGTATCTCTACCTTATCCTGCTGGAGATAGTTACTCCTATTGCCATCATCCTTTTTCTTGATGAAAAGACCAGGCACTATACGCACGCCTATCTTAAAAATCTTTTTGTATGTTATATGATGATTCCGGCGTTCCTGATAGCCAATGCACTGGGTTCTGTCATATCAGAGAATATCATGCTGATGTGCGGTCAGAATAAATATAGCATGCTGGGTTTGTTCTTTGCCTTTGTCTTCAAACTGTTCCTGTTTGCCAAGAGTGTGAGATACTGCCGTGAACTGTTTTAATTTTTTACCATTATGAATAAAGAGGACATTCTAAAAGATTTTGATACGCTGGCTGAAGCCAAGCGCAAGGGTGCTGTAAACCTGAAGCTGTGTCTGGGTTTCGCTCTGCTTGTCGTGGTGTTGGTTCTTGCATGGGGGCTGACGGTGAATTTCTCCGCTTTGAATAAAGTCGTAGTGGTGGAACGTTCCGGCGAATATCTGAAGACACATGCCGAAGATGCGGAAGACCTTTTCATCGCACTGGTGAAAAACACCTGTTCTGAAGCTACAAAGTATGCCAACAGCTTTGATAGACTGAATATGAAACGAAATCAGGCTCATGCCTCGTTTTATGTAAACAAGAATGATCTGAACGCTGTCTTTTCTAAATATTACAATGACAAGGCGTATTCTGACGCTGTACAGAACGGAGCTGTGTATAAATGTGAGCTTGACAGCGTACAGCGGATATCCGGCAATAATGAGCCTTATCAGGTCGAGTTCTCTTCTACACTGACAATATACAGCGTGTCCGGCCAGAAACTCAGGTTCCTGATACGTACACGTGGCGAACTTGTCAGAACTACACCGCAATTTCCTGAAAACGTGACGGGCTTCTTTTTCAGCCAGTTCCTTCAGCAGATTATACGGATAGAACAGCAACCACCTAAATAATGAGCCTATGGATAAGACTACAAAGACAAAGATTATCGTTTTTGCTTCCTTCGGTATATTCGTACTGTTGGTTCTGGCGGTTGTCATGGCTCTAAGCGGTTCTGATGACGAAGAGAATACGCAGAATGTAAATACTTCCCTTCGTGCCCAGCAGCAGAGCGATTTTACCATAGATGACATGATGAACTCCGAGGCTAAGCCCGAATATGAAAACTTCTCCGATAAGGTGTACCGTGAAAATGCTGTGGGCGTATATAATGAAGATCCTGAAGTACTCGCGCTTCAGGAACAACTGAGGGCTAACCTGAAGGCTGACAGCATGGCAAAGGCAGCTTCTTCAAAACCTAAAACTGTGAGGAAGAAAGTTGAGAAGCCGAAAACGGACACTGTTCCTGAACCGCAGAAGAAAGCTCCCGAAAGCAGGTTCTTTTCCGGCGACAGGCAGGAGAATAAAGGCAACACCATCGAGGCTATTGTTTCCGGCGACCAGAAAATAACTTCCGGTAGTGTCATAAAACTGGTTACCCTTCAGGAAATGCAGCTTCCTAACGGTCTGCTGCTTGGCAACGGTACGGCTCTTTTCGGTACTGTCAAGCTCGATCAGGACAGAATCAATATATCCATTGAATCCGTCAGGGTAGGTAACAGCATTTACGAACTGAAAAAGACTGTGTACGATCAGGACGGACTTCCCGGTATTTATGTCCCTCTGAACATAAAGGCAGAGGCAAGCAAGGAAGCCGCTGATGAAGTGGTGGGTGACATGAATACGGGTATCTATGGTACCGATGTGCTGAGTACAGGCGTAAACGCCGTGAGCAATGCAGCAAAGAGCGTGTTCCGGAAGAAGAACAACCAGATTATCGTTACAGTGAAGTCAAACTATAAACTTTATTTGAAATGAAAGCACTTTATTTGAATATAATCCTTCTGCTCATGGCTGTGTCTGCCACATGTCAGATACGCCCGGTTGAAAGTCTGCCCATTGCGGTGAACTACTCCAAGACCATACACCTTATCTTTCCCTCGGCGGTGAAGTATAGTCAGGCGGTTACGGATTTCGTGGCAGTGGATAATCCGGAGAATGTACCGCATATCCTCAGGATAAAGGCGAACAGCAGGAGCTTCAGCAAGCAGACTACCGTCAGCGTTGCTACTGAAGGAGGGTTCTTCTATTCCTTCAATGTGTCGTATGCCGACAGTCTGGAGCAGACCAACTACTTCCTTCCGGACATGACAAGCATTGATCCTGATACGGTCTTTATCAATGAGGTATCACAAACTCACCTCATTGCTCCTGAAAAGGTTATTTACATTGATTATGGCGATACCTGCATCAATGTAAATAAGGCTGAGAATACGGAGAATATCATCCGCATGATAGCACGCACTGGTAGCGTGCAGAAGTTCCCGAAACAGACAAATGTGTCGTTCGCTACAGAAAGCGGCAGATTCTTTACGTTCAATGTGGACTATAGGGAGAAGCCCGAAGCCTTTGTATATGAGGTAGGCGAGAAGAAACCGGAGAAAAAGGCTAATGTTATCCTTACAGACAACATCATCCCTGCTGGTGAGCGTGACGATGTGATGAACAGGGTGTATGATTCAAAAAGACAGATTTACAATAAGGGCATTGTACGCAATAAAATAGTCTTTTCTCTTAACAACCTGCATATATACGATAATCTTCTTCTTTTCACCTTTGAGATAGAGAACAGAAGCCGCTTGCCTTACGATATAGACTATATACGCTATTATATAGTTGATCGAAAAACCGCTAAACTGACAGCATCCCAGGAGGTTGATCAGCAGGCTTTGTTCTCCGAAAACTATACTCCACGCATCGAGGGCAACAGTAAGATGAAGTATGTTATCGCCTTTGACAAGTTTACTATCCCGGATGACAAGTTTTTCCGTATCGAGATAAACGAGAAAAACGGCGGTCGCCATGTTCTTTTCGACCTGGAGAACAGCGACATCGTAAATGTGTCGGAGCTTTAGCATGGCTTTGATTGTGCTGCTTTCCCTTATGAAAGTTACGGCACAGGATAAGCGTTCGCTGATGGTGGAGGTGTTGCAGACTGCACACGATTTCAGACAGGTTGCTCCGGTCTGGCATATTATATGCCGTCAGGAGGATATTTTCAGGTTTGTTCCGTCTGTCGCCCCGCTAAAAGAGAAGTACCGTATATCTGACACATTCGGATATCGGGTACATCCAATCAGCGGTAAGAGAACTTTTCATGCAGGGCTGGATATGGCTGCCGATTATGCGGCTGCCGTTCACGCCACTGCCGATGGCACGGTTTCTTTCTCCGGCAATATGCCTGGTTATGGCAAGACCGTTGTCATTACACACCGTTTCGGATTCAGAACACGTTACGCACATCTTACACATATTTACAGGCGTAAGGGCTCTGCGGTTGCAAAGGGTGAAGTAATCGGTTTTGTTGGCAGTACGGGACAGAGTACAGGCAATCACCTGCATTATGAGGTAATAAAAAATGACAGAATGATAAACCCAATAAATTTCATATATGGAACTGACGAATGAATTAAAAGTAGAGCGTATCAGATTACAACTGACAGCTAAAAGCGTGGCTGAAATGATGGGTATCAGCCGACAGCAGCTTTCCAACATCGAGCAGTCAGACAACCTGCCCGTGATGGTGAAATATATCGCTTTCCTGAGAAGCAGGGGCGTTGATTTGAATGATCTGTTTGATAGAATAACCAAGTTTTAAAATTTAAGCCTATGAGAAGTCTTTTTTCTGCATTGTTCCTTGTCCTGGCTTTGTCTGCCTGTGAGAATGAACTCAACCTGATAAGCCGTGACTTTTCCGTTTCCCTCAAAAGTATAGACGGCAGTTCGGCGGCGGTTGGTAAGGCGGTAAACTGCACCTTTACAGTTTCCGGCCTTGACGCTGGCAACGGCGATCAGCTTCTTACTATGTTTGACATAGAAGGGGGCAATGGCGTGATCATTGTAGATAACAATGAGTACACACCTGGAGAATCATTTGAGTTTGACTATAAGGCAAACGGCAAACTCTCTTTTGATTTTGTGCCGACAACGGCAGGCACTATGAGCCTGAAGATGTCTGTAGCCAGTGAACTGGTTACAAGGGCAGACAGTGTGAATCTTGATGTTTCAACTCCTGACATGAATGTCGAGTTCCAGAATGTGCCTGATATGGTTACTCTTAACCAGAGTGCTGAGTTTTACCTTGTCCTTGCCACCGACCAGTACGGGGTGAAGGCTTCAGCCCGCTTTGTCAAGGGCAAGGGGCTTGTTTATATTTCAGGATATGATGCTACACGTGACGAAGGGGTGGCACTTGAACACAACAATCTGGTGGTTTTCATGCCGGAGAGTACCGGAGAAACGTTGATCGAGTTTACCGTATCAAGCCGTTACGGTCTGCCCGTGAGAAAACAGATTACCATACAAGTAAATCCATGATATTATGAAGAAGTTGTTTTTTATATGCTGCCTGTTGTGTCTGACTGCCGTTAGCAGGGCACAGTATATCGGCAGCGACTACCTGAATATAAAGTTTGATTATATTGTAGATGAAAGTCAGATGCAGGGTACACTTGGCTATGGCAGGGTGTTCAAGAACTTCAAGGTGGGGGCTAACCTTAATTATCGCAACCTCAATCGTGAACTGGTTCGGGCTAATACCGTAACTGTAGGCCCGGAGTTCGCTTACTGGTTGCTGAAGGATAGCAAGTTCTCTCTTCTCGGTCTGGCTTCCGGCACGATCGGATATCAGCGTGCTAAAGCCAAAAGTGAACTGGTGTATCTGGAGTGTAGCCGGGCGTTTGTCTATGGCTACGAAGTGGGTGTAAGACCTGAACTGCTGCTTAGCCCGAAGGTCGCTCTGTTTGCCGAATATCGGTTTGAAATGCTCTTTAATTCAATTCTTCGCAACAATAACCATATCGGTCTTGGTTGCGTGATCTATTTATAAACTTAAATTTTTATTCTTATGAAAAAGTTATTTTATCGGTTGGCTGTTTGCCTGTTCGTGATTGGTAGTCTGGTTGGTTGTAGCAAGGATGATGAACCGGGTGGCGGTGATGGGGCTATGTACCAGGTTACTGTTCAGCAGTCTGGCGAATATCTCAGCTATATCAAGTCTGTTGTGGTGGCTGCCAACGGTACATCAGTGATTAATGAGAACACAAATGAAAAGTTCAAGGGCACGGCTGTTCTGGGCGATGAAGAGCTTTCTTCATCTTCCGTTACACTCTCCACTGAAGGCAATGCTATTGAATTTGCCGTTTCCGGCGGTGTGGTTGATGGTGACGATGCGGTTGTGAATGAGCCGATGCAGTGGGTGGTTGTTGTCCGTAAGAATGGCAAGGAGATAGACCGTAAGACGCTGACTTTTGAAGATGGCAAGCAGATTGCAACAGACGATCTGAAGCTGTATTACAAATAAAAAAGGAGCTAAAAGCAATATGTTTTCTCTAATAGCTTCTTAGGATTATAAAATACTATAGCAGAAGAGTTGTATTAGTGCCTCTTAAGCAACTATACACTCTTTTGCTAAAGTATTAATCTGAGAATGATTAAAAATCTCACTTAAGATTGTGATTTGACTTTAATTATTCCATTTCTTTCCAAATTTTTTTATATGTTTTGTAGTGTAATATCCCATAAATAGGTAAAGTTTTTATTCTACCGCAGCGATTGCAGGCCTGAGGTACAGAATAAATAGTTGCTTTATATTCTATATCTGTAGCAATAAAAAATTTACCACACTTACAGCATTTAAAAAGAGTTTTTCCTCGTATCATTATATTGGTTTATTATATTCTTTTTATTTTATTCCTTTTTTTAGTGAAGTTAAAGCTTTTTGTGGTTCACGTATTAACCAATCCAATGTTAAGAAAGCACCAATAGGTTTCATGCCGTAATTCTCGACTAATGTTTTATATGAATACCCTTCTATAATAATTTGGGGTTCTATATGATTTGTAATCCATAAATGAAATGCTTCATTTACTTGAGGTGTTAGATTTTTTAATTTTTCAATAGTTTTTTCTATTATGTGAGAAGGGTAATTCTCTTCTATTAATATTGATTTTATATTATCCATATTTAAACATAATTATAATTTAAGCTTTTCTTAATTACACTATCTGCAAAATAATTTGCATCCTTTTCTATCTCTTGATTTTCATAAGCTTCAAAATCATATTCAGGTGAAATATAGTTCGAAAAATTATCTTTCCAAACATCAATGATATTGTTTTTGACAGAAACGGAGTCAGGATTACTGATGCACTTTTCTTGAAAAGCATGTCTTGACTCGTGTAATATTGTATTAAGCAAATCTTCGCAATCTGAATTTTCAAGAAAAATGTAATTCAATTCTATGCTATTGGTAGCTGGATTATATCCTCCTAGTTTATTAGGTGGCATATGTTTGAATTGAATATCAGTTTCGATTCCCATTTCATTTTTAACTCCGTTAAAGTAATCACAAATAATTTCGCATCTACCTTCCAAACCCTTATCTGAGAATTTTAAATCAAGACCTTCAGCAAAAAAGTTTTTTGTAAGTGATATGCAGTTTTTTTTCATATCAACATCGTTGATAACTTTGTTTTCAGCTCTAAATATATTCTCTATACCTGAAAGGTTCTCTAAAGGAGTTCCTGTTTCAGTTATTTTGTGAAAATAAGCCTCTGGTACTCTTTTAATTTCCCAATGCCCTGTGTTTAAAAACGGACTATTAGAATTAATATTTATACCATTTACTGAAAATTGCTGAATAGCTTGGCGTCGATTTTCTGGATTTGAAAAAATATTGTAGGGTTGAACACCCATTGTGTGGATGTTTAACCTTAATTTTTCTCCTTTAGGTATAATATTATTATTACCTAAGTTCATTTGATGCCTTGCTGTTAATTCAAAAATTGACATATAATCAATATAAAGAGTCTATGAATAAAGAAAAAGTAGGTGATATTCTTTCTATAATGGAGGTTTCATGTTTCCATAAAACGACAGCATTATTGATATCTAAGCATATAAAATCACCTGATGGTGTGTTTGCAAATGGAATTAGATATACTCCTTCTTCTTTAAGAATTTCTATTGCAGTATATACATTTTCCATATCCTCTTTATTGTATGATAGAATAGTTTTTACTTCATATCCTTTAGATTGTTCTGTATCGAATTTATTAGGAATTATAATTCCATTATTATAGAGCATAACAAAATTAGTTAAATCATTAGTATAAGTAAAGCCATTCTCTTTTGCAACATCTTGTATCTTTTCAACAGATGTCGCAGAATTGTATTTACATTGAAGTTTCATACTGTTTATTTTTAAAATTATCTATTTTCTCTACCTCCACCCCAAATGGCTTTTCCACCAGTATGTCTTGTCCTTTCATGGGTGTCATAATCAACTAGCTGCATTTTGCCAGTTTCCTCATTATGATGCCATACATATCCATAAGGTGTTCTTCCATTTTCAATGTCATCACGTTGACGCTCATTAAACTTAGATGCAAATTCTGGGTCTGAGTCGTATTTTTCTTTTAATTGTCTATTAGCTTCTGAAAACTGCTTTGAATCTGATTCCTGAAGCATACTTTCCGGAAGCTGGGCATCAAATTCACTATCGAATTGAGGAAATACACCGACAACTTCATTTCCATCGGCATCTTTAACTGTCTTTTCAACGTAGGGTACACCAGTCTCAGGGTGATTTACTCCTGAGTATCTTTCGTTTATGCAGGTTATTCTTTTAGGATTATTTATTTCCTTTCCTTCATCACTTACTACACCATTTATTTGCTTACCCAGAGATTTATTTAATTCCCGATTGGGTAAAACCTCATGGCTTTTAGATAATTCTGCTAGAGGAAATGAGGCTCCTGTTATTTCCGAAAAAGGCATAATATTCATATTAACTTAGTTTTGATGGTGACACGCCTTTTTGAGTTGTGCCATCAAATTTTTGTACTCTGAATCTGTTATTCTATTACTATTCCTAGCTTCATTTAGAGCATTATGTACTAAATCACCAGAAAATGAATCAAGCCCACCCCACAATTTATCAGAATATAGTTCTCCTGGATAGATATGGGCATTTCTAAGTTCATCTTGCAATTTAGATGACTCTATATCGCGTTCTGTTTCCATTCGTCCTTTAAATGAAACATCATCTGATTTTTGGTGCTTAATATTTTCAATTTTTCCAAGTGATTTGTCCAATTCACATTCTTCTAGCATCGGAAAATCTTTTAAAAGCTTTTCCAATTGTTCGTTTCTATGTTCATTTATTTCCATATTATCAGCTATTTTGCAAGCTACGAACACTCTGATACCATGCACTATATACTTTTAGTCGTACTTCACTACCAAGTGAATAATTTTTCATTAAACACTGCGAAACAACTATCTTAAGTTCATCGGGTATTTGAGGTATTGTTTTGGTTACTAATTCATTTAAACTTAATGTTAGTTGTTCAAAACTAGTTGTATTTTGAACAAGCTTATTGACTTCATTGTCTTGTGCAATAATCTCAGAAACTAATCGTGCCAATTTATCATGGTTAATATCTTCCCATAATTTTATAGTATTTAATGAGCAGTATTCTGATACAGCTTCAAACAATAACATTTTACTAAAAGTCGATGCCTTAAAGTCATCTAAGTTCGTTTTTATTAAATCTATATTTGGACTTAACGGAGAATTTACTCTTCCTTTTAGCAACAACTTAAGAAGTTCTATCGTAATATCTTCATAAATTGGATCAGTAACGTCTCTTTTTATATATTCAAATTTGATACTTGGTTTATCGAATTTTCCAATTTTACACAATACTGGTGATTCCCAATCATTTTGATAAACAACAGCTACACCTGTAGGTAATTTAGATATTTCATCAATCTGATTGTCTTTCATTGAGCAAGATTTACCGGCAACTCTTCGATCGTTTTCTTCTGGTAATCTCATAATAATTTTTGTATTCGTATTTCGTATTGCTGATACATCAACAGCTCCAGGAGATTGATCAACAATAATAAATCCTTCTCCATAAGTACGCATTTCTGCTATGGCATTGGCTATCATTTCAACACTTTTACCAGCTACATTGCTACCTTCTTGATTCTGTTCTTGTGAACATCTCTTAAGAATATTATGAGCTTCTTCAAGTATTGTGATATGTCTTAATTCGCTATTATGTGGTATATCACTATTAGAACGATATTCACTTAATCTCATAATTAAGATACCCATAATAAGAGACTTCGTTTCTTGCGAGCCAATTCTACTTAGGTCGATTATAACATTTTCATCGAATAATGCTTGGTCACCCAATTCTTTACTGGTGAATATTTGATTACAAATGCCATTGTTCAAAGATTTTACTCGTGTTACTAAAGATCCTTGATAGTTACTTTTAACTTCTTCTGAATATGCAGAATTATTAATAACGAGAATTAATTCATTTTGCAAATCAGCAAATGTTGGGTAAAGATTGTTAGAGTATTTATTTGTTGATTTATATAAATCCCAACCGCAATCTTCGTAAGCATTTAAAATAGCTTCTTTGAGAACTGCTGGCATGGCTGCATACATCGGCCAGCAAACATTAAATATCTCAATAAGTCTATCTATGTGTTCCAATACGTGTACACCTTCAGGAAACCTAAAAGGATTAATTTTTAACAATGGTGTTTTCAAAGGATTGGTACCATAAATGTGCTCATTTCCAAATACATCTTTATATTCGCCTTTTGCTGGCTCAATGACTAGGAATTTTGGGGCATTATGTTGATCTTTAATTTGGTTTATTAGATAGTAAATTGTATTACTTTTTCCACATCCTGTAGAACCTGTTACAAATGTGTGCTGTGTTAGACTTTTCGCATCAAGAAGAACTTTATTATCAGAGCGGACAACGCCTTGATCAAATATACATCCTAAATTAAAGTTGTTATTAGATTCTTTGTCATTATCTAAACGCACTACTTCCTTAGCTAATGAAATATGTTCTATAACAGGTAAACCAGGTACTGATTTTCTAGGTAATCCAACTAGAATAGCGACTTCTTTACTGCTTAAAAAGGAAGTTCCCGACATAAGAATGTCTTCACCTAAGATTCCATTGTTGTATCTAAATATAGGATGTGATAATCCACTTATATATTTTAGGATTAATGGAAAATTAGGATTCTCAATGATTTTACCATCTTTATTTATAACTGGATGCCATGTATTTATTGCAGAAATTTCAATACCAGATTGTTCACCTTGCATAATAGACCTAAAAATTGTGGCACCTGTTTCTGCGGTTGATTTATCTGTATTATATGAAATAAAATAAGCACTTGTAGACCAAAGACCTGTACTTTCGCACATTTCTATTCTCTCCAATTGTTTATCAATCCTTTTTTGAATTTCTTTGATGCGCTTATCTTCAATGGTTATAGTAAAGTTTTTAGATGATCCAATAGTAGATGTAGTACCGTCAGTTTCACTGAAATTGTCAGTATGGGTTTTGCTTTCTGAAATTGTTTTTGTTTCTGTATCAGATTCTCCCCATGTTTCAGTATCAGTGGAGCCATTTGTTGTAGTAGTACTGTCAGATTTGTTTTTTGATTTAGTTCCGATACCAACTCCAGCTCCTGCTACTGCCATTGCGCCACCTACGGACGCAACTACACCAGCGCCACCTGCCGCAGCTATACCTGTAGCTACAACTGCAGGCAATGCGGCACCTCCTGTAGCTGCTACAACTGCAACACTTGCAACAGCTCCACCTACGATAGCAAGACCTTTTCCGATCTGTCCTAGCAAATTTTCTTTAGTTTCACCCTCTTGGTGAGTCTTCGATTCAGACTTTGTAGTTGCTGTTGACTTTGAGCTAGTTGTTCCATGAGCTGTAGCTTCACTATAACCATTAGTATATGCATCTGATGTTCCTTTGGTTCGGCTTATTGCATTAGCTAACGATTCATTCGTACTATAAGCTAATTGCTTTGTAGCCATAGCAGATAACTCTGTATATATATTTTCATATCCGTTACGAAGATTTGCAATCTCATTACGTGATATATTAGATGCAAGAATAATTGCTGTATACTCTTTTCCGTGCATCGCTGATGCAAACTTTTCTATGCCTTGGATAAAATTTGCATTTGTATATTCACCTTTACTATTTTTGTATGATGGTACTCCTACGTATGAACTAACACTTTCACCTTCTGTAATTCGATGTAATAATTTATCATGTTTGTAGGTTCCAGTATCTATATTCTTATAAGATATATCTTCTAACTTAACACCAGGAAATTGTCCTTCTAATGAACTTTTAAAAGTTTCTGCTATTGAACTTTTCTTACGATTTGCATCATTACATTTGATTCCAAGATAAAAGTCAGCATAGTTCTTATGTCCATCTACTATTAAATAAATAGAACTGTCTGTATATGTCATAGCACTAACAACACTGATGAACTTGTCTGTGGCATATTCGTCTCTTTCATAAACCATCTTGTTTATTTTAAATAGAATTATGTCATCCAAATTTAACGCATCATCTGTAATGGGTACTACAGGCATATCTGATAATTGTGCAAGATAGTTTTTTAGAACAATATCGTCAACAAGCTTAATCGCATTGTTTGAACGTTTTTTATATTCTTCCATCTCTGCGAACTTAATTGTAGGTGCATTTTTTTGTTGCACAGTATCAGCTACATCTGGATTATCATCATTAAAGATCTCACACTTTTGTACTGGCTGCTGAATTTGCTCATCATTATGGGCAATGCTACTTTTATATGAACCGCCATCAAGGTGAGCTACATTTGCTTTATTATCGTATATTGAACTCATTTCTTAAAAGATTTATATAAAAGATATCCTCCACATAAAAAACTTAATAATCCAAAAGAACCTACGATAGGTAATATAGAATCCAAAGTTCTTTTATCTATGTCATAATCTTTTAGCATCATTGCTAATTCTTTTTTGTTCATGCATAAACTGGCTATTGCTAATACAGCACCAGTTATTGTTATACCGCTATATACAAATTTCTTATTATTAACAAATGACTTCCTCGTTACAGTTTTATTTTTAAATACTTCTTCTTTCTCAAGTTTGTCTGCTTTATCTTTTAAAACATGTTTTGCAACGATTTCATAAAGAGAAAGTTTCTCTTTTGAGAAATTTAAATCTAAGTCATTTTTTAAATCATACAAGAAATTTTCGTTCCATTTCGCTGAATCGTCATCATAAATCTTACCATCATCATCTTGATATAATAATGGTAAATTAGATTCTGCATATTGAAGCATTTCTTTGAATGTTTTGCCTCTTGGGTCTAACATTAATTCATTTGAAAGTGCTAAACGTACGCGTACAATATTTTTAATTTGTACTGCATTTATAAATTTGGTGTCCATACTATTAGAAGTTTATAATATTTGTAACTCTTTTTTGTAAATCTTCAAGCCATTTTAAATTGGCTTGTTTTTTAGCTAACTCTTCTGTCTTTATTTTATTATCAGCTTCTACTTTAGAAAGAGTATCTAGCTTATTTTTAAGAATATCATCTATCTTCTTTAGTTCTCCTTTAAGATGTTCCTTTAGACGAGTCGTTTCTTTTTCAACAAAATCAATCGTTTGAGCCTTCACATTTATGACACTCTCTTGAAATTCTGCTGTGTATTCTTGTGATATAGATCTCATATTAAGATATTGACCTTCCTGCTTTATAAGTTTCTTCCTTGTTTTTGTTTCGTAATGTTCACTGTCACCTGAAATAGCACCACCTATCGCACCGAATAAAGCACCAGCAACTCCACCAATAAGTGTTCCTACTCCTGGTATAAAACTTCCTATTGCAGCACCACTGGCTGCACCAGCAGCAGCACCTCCAGCAGCATTTCTACCTTTTGTCCCTTTAACTTTAACTTGATATTGTTCTTCAACTTCATAACTTTCATCGACAACCTCTGTATTGTCCTTAATTATTTTGGATAGGTCAGCTAAAGATGTAGAGACCAAAGAAATTGGACTAAATTCCAACGCTGATGAATTTACATTTAGTTTCAACTCGTTTAAGTATTTCTTATACTCTTCAACTACTTTATTGATAGAATCTTTATAAGCATCTTGAATGATCTTCTCAATCTGTACTTTTATCTGGATAGCAATAGCTTTACATTGCTTTTCTATTTGCTCACACTGATTCAAGGCTTTTGTTTTTTCGACTTTAGTTTCGCCAGATATCATTTTACTGATTTGCGTATTTATCGTTCTAAAATAAATATCCAATTTTTTATTTACAGAAGTTACTAAGTCTATGTTATCAATATTCTTTGAACGAATTTGAGCATTCTTTGCAGATTGGATAGTTTCTTTTATTTTCTGAATTTGTTTGTCAATTTCAGCCTTAGCATTTTTATCATTACGGATTGCTTCCTCTAAATGTGCAACTGTAGCTAATTCATTTAGCTTTTCATTAAATGAAAGTACCAAATCGCATACTTTGGTAGTACGTGCATACTTGTTTATATATTGAGCTATTGCTTGTTCTATAGAAAGTATACCTGTATGAACTTCGACCAAATCATCTCCTTTTTGTTCATTTGCAAACGATTCAATTCTTTGCCTTACAGTCTGTGGTAGATTATTGTAGTCGTAGTATTTTTCAAAATGCATAGATTCAAACTCCTCACATTTGTCTCTAAACTCTCTAAATTCGCCTGCTCTTAAACCTTTCATTTCTGCTCTTTTCTGTAATGCAGGGAGTGAACATACCGGGAAGATATTTGGATTATAAATTGTGCGATCTTCTAGACCTGATTTGACTTTATTTAAGGCACTTGTAATGCATGTTGGACCATCATTTTCAGGATAAGGTAAAAATGCGTCCATTTGGTTTACGGCAAATATAAAGCGTTCGCGAGCTTGTTTGCCTCCATCTTTCATACTTTGACAAACATAATCTAAAAAGATTTTTTCGTCATTAATACCTAATTGGCGTCCATTCATAACATACAATACAAGAGATTTGTCAGAATCAGCTATCATTTTATATGTCATTTCTTCATGGCTCTTGTCACGTGAGTTATTTGGTCCCGGTGTGTCTACTAGAACGAGTTTCATCCCAACAGATTTAACAAAAGGTATTTTTCCTCTCAATTCAACAATAGATACTTTAGGATCGCTGTTTAAAGCTGTCATGTCTTCGAGAGTGACATCGTTAAGTTTTTTGACAATCTGACCAGATTTGTCTAAAGCTATGGCAGAAAAATTATCATGTTCTTCATCAATAATCTTTACTATTGTTGCCGTTGTCGCCTCATTGGCCGCAGGCATGAGCTGTCTTCCAAGTAGTGCATTTATAAGAGTTGACTTACCTGAGCTCATTGTGGCTACAACATTAACTTCAAATTGAGAATCTTTGGCTTTTTGAAAAGCTCTTAGAATCTTTTGATCACGTATTTCAGGGATTGGTCCTGTTTTAATCGCTTCAAATATATCATCTATTTCTTTTTCTACATCTGTTATATCTTTAGTCTTGTGGAACTTACATTCTGAAATTATTTCATCTTTTGATCCTTCAAATGCAGAAACGACATCTTCATAATCAGATATACTACCTGTAAAATCTATTTTTACATTTCTATCTCTGTACTCTTCGATAATAATTTGTGGTAGTTTCTCAACCCATTCTTGCAATCGTTTTTTACCTACAATTAAGGCACTATCTGATTTTGGAGATTCCCCATCAACCTTTATATCGGTTGATATTAGATAGGGGTTATACGTAATGCTTATCTGTTTCATGATTGTATAATGTTAATTAATTGTCTTTCTAATAAATTAATTCCAGTTTTTTCTAATAACCCATCTGATTTTATACCAGTGATATAATTGGGTAAATCATAGTATGAATCATTTAGTAATTCTTTATATAATGATGTTCTTTTATTTTCTATATTATTTTTAATTGACTTATCTAATTTAAGAAGCAAAGCGGGATATGCCATAATAGGAATAATACAAGGTGACTTGAATCCTAATTTTATCAGGTCATCTTTGTAGTCTTTCAACATTTTAGTTATGGAATCCTCTTCTTTATCAAAGCAGTCAAGCTGGTTGAGAACAAAAATAATAGGTTTTTTTACATGTTTCTTTAGATACGAAAGAATACTATATTCATCATTTGTTCCAAAGTATCTTGCATTTGATACATATATAACAGCATCATACGGAATGTTTTTTATGGCATCTTCTGTTATACTTCTGTGTCTTAGATCATAACTGTTATTGATACCAGGAGTATCAATGAAGCATATATTACTATCACATAAGTTTGAGTTAAAATACAATGATGCACATGTAAAACTATCACTATCTATGGAGCAAATATCTTTAGTATATTCATACGTTTGGTTTAGATTATAAAGAGTTATTCCATCTTTTGCTGTCTTATTATAAATTCTCACTAATTTGTTAGTACAAGCAATTGTTTTTGCTTTATTAATCCTATAGCCAATCATAGAATTTATAAGTGTAGATTTTCCTGCACTTACATTTGCAACTACTAGAACATTCTTGCATATATTAGACTCTGAGTCTAAATTAACCTTACGATGGTTAATAAGAGATTGAGATATATTATCGTTAGGGATAGAGTTTGCAAAATAAGAAAAAATAGCGTTGGATGCGTGTTTTGAAAATATTCCACATATATTTTGGTTGAAATAGTTTAATACCTTATTAATCATTTCAATCTCATCTTTTTTTCTTATACTTGACAAAAGTATATAGTAACAATCGAATAATAATGTATGCTTCATCGAAATTAATCTCCATCCATTTCTATGTAGAGACATGGCTTTTTTTACATAGGTATCATTATTACCCCAGTATAGTATTTTGTTGTCTACATTACTTGTTATACTATTAGCCCATACTTCATAATATAAATTTGTGATTTCAGAACCATTAGATAGGCTATACAAGCAAGCCCCTAACCCCTTAATATAAATCTCTTTAAGTTTTATATTAAGAGTAGAAATTGGGTGATTATCTATACTACATATATGTCTTATATATCTTTCTTCTATCATATATTATAGAATATGTTCCGTTTTTTCTGTTATAATATTTCTTTTTAATTCTTTCAGTTCTTCAATAGGCTTTAAGTATTTATCTATAGCTTCTGATATATCTATGGGGTCAATACTTTCGACCTTATCAAGAACTTTGCAATCATCTACAATATCTACTATTTCTTGTACTTTTTCATCCTTCAACGATTGTTCAATGATATATCTTTCTAATGGAGTGCAGTTACCATCTATAAAAGCAGCAAGCATTTCCTCATTTATATTTTCTCTTGTATTCATTATAAATACTCCTCCTTTCTGCCCATTAAAGATTTTAAATTTAAAATAGCCCTATGGTGTAAATTATATAGATAGTCAATAGATACATTCAACTCTGTAGCAACATCTTCAGGTTCTCTATCTTCTAAATCTAACGCATAGATGACTTTGCGGTAACGCTCATTTCCCATTTTATCTAACGCTCTGTACAAGTCCATTTTATAATCTAATTTGTAGATAGGTGTACAAATCTCTTTGTTTTGTGATATTAGAGCTTCTGACGAACCTTTTTCTACCAGTGTATCTCGTTTTTTTTGAAAAAATCTTGATGCTACAACTGAAATCCAGGTGTGAAGCGAACTACGGTAATCGAATTGTTTGAGCTTATACCAATCGTTCTGAGCGATATATAAGAAAAACTCACTTAATAACTCTTTACAGTCAACTTGACTATCAAATATAGCATAGGCTATATATGATAACAGCTTTGAGCATTTTTTACAGAAAAAATATTCTATGACAGCTCTATTGTTTTTTATTATAGCATCAATAATTTCTTTATCAGTATATGAATCATATTCCATTATATATAAGTATAAAATCAGTCGTTTTCATATTTCTTCAAATATTCTAGAGATGCTTCCTGAATAACGTCTTTTAAAGTGACTCCTTTTCGTATGGCAAGCGTTTTCAGGCGTGTGTGAATACTCTGGTTTATCACAAAGTTACAGTGTACCGCTTTCTCCTTTTGTGGTTGTTCTGGCTCCTGTTTGTTTGTTGTCGGTTGTATCAGGCTGTCGAGTCCGCTACTCATCCCGTGTGCCATACTGCTTTTCAAATCTTTCTTATTTGCCATAGTTTAATTCTTTTTTCCGTTAGTAATTTGTTCTTCTTTAAACATATCATATACCAGCAGAGGACTTTGATAATATAGTCCGCTGTTCGTGTTAAGCAGCTTTGAATAGGTTTCCGAATTATAGACCATATCCAAAGCCTCTTTCATTCCTATATGGTTATCACGCATCACATACTCCGTCAGTTCGGTGGTGATGCACTCTATCATGAATTGTTCATCGTCTGTCATAGCTTCTTCAATAATTTGATTGCCCGTTCCGTTCCGAAATAATACTGGGTAGTCAGTCTTACGAACTGCAAGTTCTTCACTAAGGTAGGCAGGTCGATATACTGCTTCATATATCGGAACAACTGTACTCCTACCTTGTCATCAGCGATAGCACCTATCACAATGTCATAGTCATGTATCTTTGTCCGGCTTTCCCGGTTTCTGTTGGCTAAGATGAATCTCGCCCATTCCTCGGTGTAGCCTTCAAATCTCTTTACATTCAGTTCATTGTCCGACAGGTGGCTTTCGTCAAACTCGTACACATTTACTGTCGGTGTGCCGCCTGACTGTATCACTTTCTGTTCTGCCATTTTCATGGCTTGTTCCTTGTCCTCTGTCAGATAAAAGCCCTGTCCGAAATCCTTGTTGGGGCGTGTCTTGGTCAGGTCTATTTCCTTTATGTCCTGGTTCGATCCGTGATAGAGTATCATGCCAACTGCCCTCCCTGTCTTTTGCAGTAGGCGGTCAGATCATCAACTGCATCTTCGATGGAGAACAGATGTTCTACATCGTACCCTTTATCAAGAAAATCTATCCCTCTCCAGCGTTTGAGGTAATTGAACGCTTGCGGCAGCGTGAGCTTGTGCTTCTTGGCGAACTCCGAAATGCAAATAACGGTGTATTCTATCTTGTCCTTGATTTTATTTTCCATGAGCTTACATGTTTTTTCCCGTTAGTAACTCGTTGCAAACACTCTCATAATCTTCTGCTCCAGCTGATTTAGGTGCATAGTGAAAAATATCCTGCCCCTGTGTAGGAGCTTCGGCAAGCGCAATGGCGTTGCGTATGTGTGTGCTGAAGACCTTTCCCTGAAAGGTTTCCTGCACCAGTTCCGAAACGCTCTTGTTCAGGTTCTTTCTTCCGTCATACTGGGTAATCAGTACCCCGGCTATCTTCAGGTCTGAGTTAAGACGCTGCTGTACCTTGCTTACAACCTGCATCAGCTTGGCCATACCTCGCATGGCGAGATATTGCGCCTGTACCGGGATGATAAGCTGATCCGATGCGGTCAGCGCATTTAAGGTAAGCAATGACAATGACGGAGGGCAGTCTATCAGGATATAGTCGTACTGTTCCTTGCTTTCTTTGATAAGGTGCGCAAGGATAAGCTCACGCCCAGCTTCATTGATTAGTTCTGTTTCAACAGCCGACAAGTCCAGGCACGAAGGAACTACGCTCATGCCGTCCTTGTGCTGGTAAATAGGCAGCTTGTATTCTCCTTTCATAGCTCCGTAAATAGTCTGTGGCAGTTCAGCAGACAAGCCCAATGATTCAGTCAGGTTTGCCTGGCCGTCAAGGTCTATCAGCAGCACCTTATATCCTTTCTGCTGCAAGGCTCCACCCAGGTTGATGGTGGTCGTGGTCTTGCCCACACCGCCCTTGTGATTCAGAATACATAAAACCTTTGCTTTCATAAATATGTATATATTAGTTCCTTATTATGTCTTTTCTGCAAATATAACGATAAATACTAAAAGTAGTATATACTAATGTACTAATTTTAGTGTTTTATGTTTCATTATTTTTATTCTGTACCGAATCATGTTTTGTACTGAAATAAATCTATACTTTTATTTCAGTACAGTCTTTTTCTGTATTGATTTTAATCTTTGATTTTTTTTGTTACATTTGCATGTGATAGCAGTTTATGTTACTTGATTGGGTGACTATTAAACTAAATAGATATTCTCATGTATGATTTTAGTTTAATAAGATGTATTCTGATATTTTGATTTTGTTACACTTTCAAATTTATGTATTATGGCAGTAGATATGACAGATGAAACGACTGCTCAGTATAGGCAGCGAATCAGTGAAATGAGTATAGAGGAAATTCAAAAGGCTATTGATTATTTAGATCAACCTGGTTATAACTGTGAAGGTCTTGTTACAGCAGATGATGTTATTGTTCCAAGAACAAAGATCCTTCATGAGGTTCTACGCGAAAAACAAAAAGAATAAATTCCTCGGATTATTTATTATTAAATAAACTGTTTTATGAATGTGGTTATCTACTCACGTGTCAGTTCGCAGACCGCCCGGCAGTCCACAGACAGACAGGTTGCAGACCTTCAGAAGTTCGCAGTCGACAGGGGCTATGTGGTGAGTGCGGTCTTTGAAGAGAAGGTAAGCGGATGCAAGGCTATTGATGAACGCCCTGTTCTGCTTGGATGTCTTGATTTCTGCACTGATGCGCAGAACCGTGTAGATATGCTGCTCGTTACAGAAGTATCACGCCTTGGCCGCTCAACACTTGAAATGCTGAAAGCTCTCGATATGCTTCACAAGCATAAGGTCAGTGTTTACATTCAAAACCTGAATATCGAGACACTTCTTCCGGACAAGTCTGTTAATCCTTTGTCTTCATTGATAACTACATTGCTTGGTGAACTGGCGGCAATGGAGCGTCAGGGCATACTTGACCGCCTGAACAGCGGCCGTGCCCTATATATCAACAAAGGTGGACGAGTGGGCAGGTATCCCGGCAGCTTCAAAAGCCGTGAAAGGAAAAAAGAAGAATACAAAGAAGCTATCTTTCTCCTGAAGAAAGGCTATTCGATACGTAATGTGGCTAAACTAACAGGGAAAGCTGTTTCTACCATACAGTCTATAAAGAAAGAGTTTATAGATGATTAGTCTGATAGTTTTGATTATGTAACACAATCAAAACTATATAAAGTATCTCCATCTTTCTTTATATCATTCGCCGAATAATTTCAGCTGGCGTTTGTTTTCCTCTTCTTCGGCAGCTCTTTTCCTACGTTCATATATCAGGTGCTCTTCATGTTTAAGCACACTCATCATATCCCTGATGGTTTCCAGCCTATCTTCTTCGTTTGTGAAATAAGGTATGTTTTCTTCATCACCTTTGAAGTACTGAGTGTACATATCTATATAGCACTTGAAACTCTCTTTTAGGGTAAAGGGGATTCTTAATGTGGTCGTTGAAATACCCGTCTTCAGCTTGGAACCAGCACCTGCCCTTTTACCTCCACGCTTGTCTTTTATTATCTTCTCAATATCCCAGGCAGTAAGATCCGTTTTTGAAAGAAAGATTTCCTCTCCTTTAGCAGTCGAAGCATAATATAAATCAGAAAGCCATTTCTTCCAGACCTTTGTAATCTGTCCGGTGAAATACAAGCGAAGAAACTCTTTGGTAAGGTGGTTGTCTGGCAGTTTTCCAACAGGAGTAACACCGTCTTCGTCAATAAAGACATCTACATCAATATTATATTTTTCTACAAGTTCAAATTTATTATTCATATTAGCTGATAAGTAAGGTTTTGGCAAATATAATAAATTTTGATTGTGTAACAAAATCAAAATCAAATTATCTGAACGTATTGTGTTGTAAAATATATTTTACAAAAAAAAAGACTTGCCTGTCCCATGTGGTGCACAAAGGACTGAAATAGCAGTAGATGAATCTTTTCAGTTCAGGAAGAGAAGCCAGGACGCAATGGATATATCTTTATATTTGATTCTGTGACGAAATCAAATATGTTAGGTGTGGATAGTTTTAATTACGGTAAGGACTTTGATGGCGAAAAGCCCGAAGCACTGCTTCTGTGCAGTTATAAATTCACTCATAAGCATACACAAGGCTTCTCTAAATTGTACATACAAAAATTATTTTCTATTAGATTTATTGAGCTTTATGTCTTACAGCCTCCCAAACATCCCCTAATAACAAAACCACAAAGCTACTTATCCATAGATAATATCCCACACACATACATTCTATATACACAGTATCACCACCCGATTCGTTTACTAACATTTCCGGACTTCCCATTAATAACACTAATAAAGGGAATATTCCCAACACTAAAGATGACACACTTGTTAGATAAAAGGACTCTCTGTTATTCTTTAAAAAAAAGAAAATAGAACAAATATATGATACGTTTGCAAACCATGACATATAAAACAAAACACTTGCCAATCCCATTGACATATGAAAAAGCAAACCTATCCAACCAAACAACAAAGAGAACAACCCTGATGCTTCTTCATTTTCAGAGCCCTCAGTTATAAAAGCTGGGTTGTAACATGCCAAAGCAAAAAGTAAAAGACTTATTGCTACTAATATTTTCTTTATCACAATTATTTTTTTAAGCTGCATATTCATAAATATTCTTTTTTAAGCTACTTTTACAAGAAACCTTGGAGAGCTACCCCGCCGGAGTTTTTTTATTTCTTCTTAAAACGTGAACTCGAAATAAGAATAAATATATTTGACGGACAACTGTCTATTTTTTTTATCTTATTTCTAACTCACGTTAAACGTTACAAATTGCTTTTAGATTCATCTTCTTTTATTTATAGTTCTGTATTTACTTTTATCTTCCCTATCGTTTTCTGTTCGTCACGCACACGGCAAAGTTCCCGGTGTGCCTTTTCCTTATACTCCTGAAGAACTTTGATTTCGTTACGCAATCGGTTGTTCTCTTCCTGAAGAACCTGGAGCTCTTTTGTCTGTTCTTCAGCTTTCATTTCAGCATGTACCTTTTCTTCTGCTGCTTTAGCTATAAGCTCTGGAGCCGGGATCTTCAGGAACCGCACCAGGAACAAGGCCGTGAAGAGAGCCAACAACAGGGAAACAGTATTTCCCAGGTTCCGGAAATCAACCAGGCACCGCAGCGGAAGAAGCAGCAGGAGGAAGAACTCGACCAGCCCAGGAAAAGAAGCCGGGGTTTTTGGAATGGGTATGTAAATTACAGATACATGCTTGCGTGAGGGATGTTTTTCCACTGTATTTTGATACAGGGGTATTAGGCTCCCCCACCGGAGGATTTATATCTTGTCTATGTCTATTCGGTAGTATTCGTCTATCAATACGTATTTGTATTTTCTTGATATACATTGTCCTAAATTATAATTATTTATTCTAATCATATTATCAATGGTTACATCTGTAGATTGTCTTTTCTCTATTATGTTTTCGTGTCTGATAATATTTTCAAAGTTCCGCCTTATGTATTTCTCGCTTAATATAAGGCAAACATAGTCTATATAGGGCAGATAATCATCCGCAAAGTCTTTTTCCCAGCCGAACGGTATATAACATCCCTCTACAATCAGGTTCTGTCTGTTTTCAACGCAGGTCTTTACGATTTCCCGTACAACAGGCCACAAAAAATCTGTCAGAGCCGAATCTGGGCTTTCTGGCGACAGGCTTGTCTGTCCGCTCCTGATAAGTCCCATTTTCAGATGGTCTATTGACAGATAGGGATATTTATATTTCTCCAGCAGTCTTTGTGCAAACAAGGTTTTTCCCGTATGGGTACAACCAGTGACTAATATGACCATAGCATCTTGATATAATTACATACAATACAGTTCACATGGCTTACCCGTTGAAGGATGACTGACATTGATTGATATTTTTATCTGAATAGATTTTTTGTCCTTAACGGAAGTCAGATCCACATTCTCTATGACATGACAGCCATTAGCTTCACATTTCTTGTCATAAGAAATATGTTTTGCTCCTTTTTCAGCTATGCCATGGGAATCCACGATAATGAAAAGAGGCTTCTTGCTTAAAATAAGATTTAGCACCTCTTCCGACAGAAAAGTAGCTTCATTGAAATAATCTTCCGTTCCGTATTGATGTTTTTCTGAATTTCCCGTATGCAGTATCAATGCCATATTTTCCAACGAGTCTATATGTAAAATATCCTCTGGCTTAGGCATACTGGTCCTACAGTCAAAAATCAGTCCCTTTACCTCATATTCATTCTTTTCCGGAGCTATCGTATAACAGTCCAGATGGGTTCCTATATGCCCTCTGGCACCCAATTTGTCAGTCTGGCTGTTTGCCCATTGCATGGCTGACGAATTCTCATCCAATTTTATGTGTAATTGATTCATTGTTTCTCTTGTGTAATGAAATGTCATAAATTGCATTCAAACAAAAACATATCGCAACAGTCATCAATGGCTATTTCTTTTTCAAAGGAGGAATAGGTCTTGATTTCTGTAAACCCTGCTTCTCTCAAATAATTTTCCATTTCGCCAAACTTATACAGATGGGTCTGAAAGTCCATATGTTCACTTTTCAGCAGTTTGTCCTTATCATAAAGTTCATATATACCCGGTGAAAACTGTATCTGTTGTTGTACATCAAAATAGTTTTTAGTCTTTAAGACCAAATCGAAACCATTTTTCATTTTTACAGATACGGACGTTTCATAATCATCATTGTCCAAACATTTAGCGGCAATAGTATCTACCGCAAAGACAAACTTTCCAGCAGGGGCTAACAAGCCTTTTATTTTCTTCAGAATCTTTTGGCAAAGGTTCATGTCTGTAAATAATGACACAGACCCAGAAGAAATAAATATATAGTCAAATTGTTCATTGGTCGTATATTCTGCTATATCAGCATATTCCACATCAGCTTCAGGAGCTTTTAGTTTCAGTTTTTCAAGCATCTCAACCGAGAAATCAACCCCACGAATGTTATATCCATATTCCAAAAATGGAACAAGGAAGCGACCACTTCCACACATTATTTCTAAGATTTTTTTATTTTTTTCTGCATATGAAAGATAAAAATCCAATTCATCTTGCGGTGCTTTATCATGTAAGATTTCATACATTTCTGTGCACAAGTTGCCATAGTAATTTTTTATATTCATTGTATTTCCTATTTTACATAAACGGCTCAATTTGCAATTTCTTTATTAAAAACACTGATTCTATAATACTTTATGTCGGCATCTTCTTACGCATTTTCCACAGAGTATGCATTCATCTGAAATTATAATTTCCATTTTTTATAAATGTTTCTTTTTATAGTTCTGTATTTACTTTTATCTTCCCTATTGTTTTCTGTCCGTCACGCACACGGCAAAGTTCCCGGTGTGCCTTTTTCTTATACTCCTGAAGAACTTTGATTTCGTTACGAAAGATAGATCAAATTATTAAAAAATAGGTTTCCTATGTTTTTTATGCTCATCCCAGAAGTCCTTTCTCCAGCATTTCCTTGCGAAGAAGTTCTTTTTCAACCTCTGTCATGTCAGCCAGTTTCAATCTGTGCGGATTCTGTTTCTGGTATGTCTTGACATCCTCAATCACATTCTGGAAGTCATAAAGGAACTCCCTTGACGCACCATGTCTTCTATAAATTTCGATGGCTGCCTCCAGGACTTCCACAGTGCAGCTGTCATCGCCCTGAAATACGGTTGCCGGGATGTCATTTACGATGCATTTTCTTAATAAAGCAAGCTGATCTTTCATAAGTCTGATTCTGTTACAGATTCATAATTCCCTTTATCCTGTCTTTTTATAGCTTTGTTATATGTGCATCAGCGAAGCAACCACCGTACCCGGATATTGCGTCCGGTCGTGTGTAGCTGACTGTGATAAGTGTTTGCCCCATGAAAGTTTCAATCTTGTCTATAATGGCTTCCCTCGCCTCGCCCAATCCTGTAGCTTCAGCAGATACAAGTACCAAATCTCCTTCTTTCATATTCTTTCTTTTTTTTTGATTTTGTTACAGATTCAAAGTTTTTGACTTGTCTTTAAGTGAACAACCATAGGTTTATCCCAAAAGGTATTTTTATTAATCATCCAGTCTGCTTACTTCATTCATAAACTCCTTCGCTGGCTTAAATGCCGGGATATTGTGTGCCGGGACTATCATTGTCGTGTTCCGGCTTATGTTGCGTGCTGTTTTCTCTGCACGGTGTTTGATGATAAAACTACCGAAGCCTCTCAGATATACAGGTTCTTCTTTCTCCAGAGAGTTCTTTATCCCTGCCATCAGGCTTTCCACTATCGCCGTCACATCTTTTCTTTCTATGCCTGTCTTTGATGATATTCTATTTATCAGTTCCGCTTTTGTCATTCTATCAAAAATTTAAGTTCGTAATGCAAATATAGTGAATCATAAGCTCTTATGTATCTGTTTCCCCTTTTTTTCTTGGGCGTTCCCCTTCAGGTCGGGCTTTCCGCTGCAAGTCCTCGCTTTGCTGCGGGCTTTCCCCTGCAATCCCTAACGCATTTTTTACCCACCCGCCCCGTCTAAGGTATGTTTCGTTTTGTGCTGAAATCCTTGCGGCCACAAG
>ULTJ01022257.1_pt1 | contig 38731 bp, 39 predicted proteins | sample 1957491 | NCBI WGS metagenome assembly ULTJ01 (sample SAMEA4835731, study PRJEB28245) | human gut metagenome | biome: gut microbiome; material: fecal sample | place: Denmark | collected 2008 | reverse complement strand
ACGCTCTTCGGCATAAATGCAGACGGGACGACACTCATTCCGTGCGAATATTTCGCAATACATCACTGCGTCCCCGCTGACATCATGGCAGGACTGTTCTATCTGTGCTGGGTGCCTGTGCCACTTGGCTTCGGGATATATCTTTACGCAAAAGGCGACTACAGCAATTATCTGCATTTCTCACTGGCATTTCTTTTTGTAAACCTGCTCGGCTTCTGCGGTTATTACATCCATCCGGCAGCACCGCCATGGTATGCCATGAACTACGGTTTTGAGCCAATACTCAACACCCCGGGCAACGTCGCCGGACTCGGACGCTTCGACCTGCTGACAGGCATTCCCGTGTTCCATGCCCTTTACGGCAAGAACGCCAATGTGTTCGCCGCCGTACCGTCGCTTCATGCCGCATACATGCTCATAGCGACCGTCTACGCTGCCAGAAGCCGTAGCGGGCGTATCACAACCGGTGTTTTCGCGTTCATATGCGCAGGCATATGGTGGACTGCCGTCTACACCAGCCATCACTACATAATAGACGTGATGCTCGGCATAGCAACGGCAGTCGCAGGCATACTTATTATGGAAAAGGCCATAATGCGCGTTCCAGCGGTAAGGCGTTTCATGGCACGCTACACGTCAGCCATAACATTCAGCCGGAAGCAGCTGTAAGGCAAGGCGGTCAATGACTGAACCTGAGTTCGTCAGTATTTATGCTGCCCGTACCCTTTTTGTTCTGCGACAGACTTCTGACAGTACCCCTCAGATTCATGTTGCCAACGCCCATAAGCTCGCACTCCACACGGTTGCAGTCCTCAAACGTAGCGTCCATGTCGCCCACGCCCATGAGTCTGAGATGTGAATCGGCAAACTTGTATTGTCTTACTTTCACATTTCCTGCTCCGAGAAGCGACACATACGAGCTTACGCCTCTCACCGAATCGATGCTGACATTGCCGCTTCCCTCAAGCTCCACAGACAGAGCGTCACACACAATCCTGCCGAACCACACGTCACCCGAGCCTGTCAGCCGTACTCTCAACGTGTCCGTGTCCAACGGACCGGTGACTCTGAACGAGCCGGCTGTCTTAAACATGACATCAGTAAGGTCAGGTGAACTGACATAAATGTTCGCCACAGAAGACAACCGTGCCGGCAGCAGCATGCCCGGCAGCATTTTCGGACGGATGACAAGCCTGTCGCCGTCGTGCACCGTGACGATGCCGTTCACGGCGTCACGGGTTCCGGACACACTGACATAGAGCGAGTCTGACTGCGCAAAAATCACATCGCAAGGATACTCTACCTCTATCTTTGAGAAATACCGCACCTTACGCTCCACTGTCACCACAGGTTCCTTCCGGTCGCGGCTTTTCCATACATTTCCGCACGACACACACACAAGACACGCCCCAAGGGCAAGCATTCCATACAATACTGATATTCTGTTCATTGCTATGATGTTTACATTTTCTTATCTTTTGACGCCTGATGTGCTCCGAAAGTTGCAATACGGCATCATTTATGGCACATAAAAACGCGGACACATATATAATTATATCCCGTTCGCGGCATATCATAAGCAAAAATTATTAACTTTGCAGGCATTATGGAGATAAATACAATCACACAAGAAGAACTGGAGACATTGCTCCGGTACACCGAATGTTCACAACACATCATAATATGCACCCACAAGTCGCCTGACGGTGACGCTCTCGGAGCCTCGCTGGCGTGGCTTGAGTTCCTGAGCAACAGAGGAAAGACCGCCGACATCATCATTCCGGACGCATATCCGGACTTTCTGCAATGGCTACCCAACTCTGAGAAAATAATACGCTACGACAAGCACAAAGAAAGAGCCGAGACGCTCATGTGCGGCGCCGACCTCATATTCTGCCTGGACTTCAACGCCTTCGGGCGCGTCGACGAGATGGAGCAGACGCTGAGAGACTCTCCGGCAAAGAAGATAATGATAGACCACCACATGGATCCGGTGATGGACACCGTGCTCACCGTCTCGCGTCCGGAGATGAGCAGCACATGCGAACTCGTGTTCCGCATAATGCACCAGAGCGGAGACTTCGGCAAGATGACGCCCAAATGCGCGGCATGCATCTATTGCGGCATGATGACCGACACTGGAGGATTCACATACAACTCGAACAATCCTGAGATATACTTCATCATAAGCGAGCTGCTGACAAAAGGAATAAACAAGGACAAGATATACCGCAACGTGTTCAACAACTACAGTTCGTGGGCAATAAGACTGCGCGGATACATAATGTGCCAGAAGCTTAACGTGCTTAACGGATATAACGCCTCCTACTTCTCCATATCTCGCCAGACCATGAAGGACTTCCATTTTATAAAAGGAGACGCCGAGGGTCTGGTGAACGAACCGCTCAAAATAAAAGGCATGAAACTGTCCGTCTCACTGCGGGAGGACGACCGCAGGGACAACCTTGTGTGGCTCAGCCTGCGCTCCGTAGACAATTTTCCGTGCAACGAAATGGCTGCCGAGTTCTTCAACGGAGGCGGTCACCTCAACGCAAGCGGCGGAAGGCTGGAATGCTCGCTTGAAGAAGCCGAGGAGACTGTAAGGAAGGCGATAATGCACTACGCCGACAGGCTGAGATGACGGGGCGGTGTCCACGACACGGCTACGGTGTGGATAATGATTATATATAATACTTAAATTATCTATAAGCAAAAATAGTATGTCGCATTAATTTTATAACTTTGCACAGACTACACATATTATAATATATGTAACGGACCGCCTTGAGTAACGGCTGACACATATACAAGACAACAAACAGAAAACATCACACTTTAATAAAATATGGGAAAGATAAAATTAGCACTGCTTGCGTGCGCCGCACTGTTCACATTGATGTCGTGCGACGACACCGAATCGTACGCTGACCAGAAGAAGAAAGAGCGCTCTGCAATAAGAAGCTATATCGCGAAAGAAAACATAAAGGTGATAACCGAGAAGGAGTTCCACGCACAGGACTCAACCACCGACGTGTCGAAAAACGAATACGTGCTATTCGAGACCACCGGTGTGTACATGCAGATAATACGTGAAGGATGCGGGGAAAAGCTTAAAGACGGCGAGACGGCTACAGTGATATGCCGCTTCAAGGAATGGAACCTGCTCACAGACTCGCTGCAACTCGCAAACAACATCGAGAACTCATCGCTTAACTTTCCAGACCTGATGAGCGTGAAGAACACATCAGGCACGTTCAAGGCGTCATTCATACAAGGCTCAAGCGTGATGTACTCAATCTACGGCAGCGGGTCAGTACCGGCTGGATGGCTCGCACCGCTCAGCTATATAAAGATAGGACGTCCGGCGAAACCGGGTGAGGAGATTGCCAAAGTGAAGCTTATCGTGCCTCACACACAAGGCCACCAGTACGCCTCATCGGGCGTATACCCATGCTTATACGAAATAACTTATCAACGAGGATATTAAAATCATGACACTAATAAAATCGATATCGGGAATACGCGGCACCATAGGAGGCCGCACCGGTGACACCCTGAACCCGCTGGACATAGTGAAGTTCACATCGGCTTACGCCACATTCATGAAGCGCAGCACCGCTTCGGGCAGCGGCAGGATAGTTGTAGGAAGGGATGCGAGGATTTCCGGAGAGATGGTTAAGGACATCGTGTGCGGCACACTCCTCGGCATGGGCTACGACGTTGTGAACATCGGGCTGGCGACAACCCCCACAACCGAGCTCGCAGTGACCATGCTGAAGGCTGACGGCGGCATAATCATCACGGCAAGCCACAACCCGAGACAGTGGAACGCCCTTAAACTGCTCAACTCTCACGGCGAGTTTCTCACTAAGGACGACGGCAACGAGGTGCTGAGAATAGCTGAAGCCGAAGACTTCGAATATGCCGATGTAGACGCCATGGGGCACTATACGGAGGACGACTCGTTCAACAGACGCCACATAGACAGTGTGCTCGCCCTGCAGCTGGTCGACACTGAAGCAATACGCAACGCCCACTTCAGAGTGTGCGCCGACACCATAAACAGCGTGGGAGGCATCATCCTGCCGCAGCTTTTCGACGCTCTGGGAGTGGAATACCATATACTCAACGGCAAGGCGGACGGAAACTTCGCGCACAACCCGGAGCCGCTGGAGAAGAATCTCGGTGACATCATGTCGCTCACACGCGACGGCAAATACGATCTGGGCATCGTTGTGGACCCTGACGTAGACCGTCTGGCATTCATCTGCGAGGACGGCAGAATGTTCGGAGAGGAATACACGCTGGTGAGCGTGGCAGACTATGTGCTGTCACACACACCGGGCAACACCGTGTCTAACCTCAGCTCCACACGCGCCCTGCGCGACATCACCGAACAGCACGGAGGACACTACACCGCTTCCGCTGTGGGCGAGGTGAACGTAACCACCATGATGAAGGCCACAGGAGCGGTGATTGGTGGTGAAGGCAACGGCGGAGTGATTTATCCGGAAAGCCATTACGGACGCGACGCCCTTGTGGGAATAGCCCTGTTTCTCTCCAATCTGGCTCACAGGAAATGCAAGGCAAGCGAACTGAAAGCCACATATCCGGAATATTTCATTGCGAAAAACCGCATCGATCTTACACCTGACACTGACATCGACGCCATTCTCGATAAAGTGAAGGGGATGTACGCAGGAGAAAGCATCACCGACATCGACGGAGTGAAAATAGACTTCGAGGACAAATGGGTGCATCTGCGCAAATCGAACACCGAGCCTATCATAAGGGTATACAGCGAAGCACACACGATGGACGAGGCTGACAGACTCGGCAAGGAAATCATGCAGGTGGTATACGACATGCAGAAATAACAGACGGCGACAGCTATTATAGAACATCTGAAAACGGCAGTGAAAGACCATACATGGCGGTCTTCCACTGCCGTTTTCCATATACCTATGCTCTCATACCCCTACCTTATTATACATGATTCCATATTTCACCTTATCACATAATCCCATTCTCCACTTTATACATATCTTCTTGTCCGCATGACATTCACATCTGACATGATTGCATATTATCAACTAAAACCCGCCCATTGCCGTTCATATCCATCGCATAATCCGATTATTTTCATCCGAACGACATTCTGATGCGTAAAGGCTGGAATTTCAGCATTAAGGTCATGCCGTTGATTTACAACGCATTAGGCGTAACCAGTGTTTTAAATATAAATCACCGCACCGCGGAAGAGCCTTTTCCGCAACCCGAAAGAGGCTTTCCGGCACGACAGGAGAGCCTCATCCGGCATGCAGGAAAGGCATTTTAGAAGTGCGAAACGGTGCTTTCCGGCAAGCGGTGAAGCCCAAAACTGCATGAAACATAGCAGAAGATGCTGTGTGAGACAGGCAAAAGAACGCTGCCGACACACAGATTGTCAAAAACCGAATGTTAAAAATCCAATTACATTTAACTTAATTATAATCATCCGTTTCAATGTTCGCAAGCCGGATATTGAAACCTTTGCGAGATCTTTCATGTTCCATGCGAATACGGTTCCCCACCCTCTTCAGTCCGGTCATGATAAATATCATGTAAAATAATCCACGGCTGTAGCCTGACACCCGACTGCGTATAAATAAGCCGAATGCCTTATACTCAAAAGAGTATCGATGTTTATTCATTCACCAGATTCCGGATATCACGGGCTTCGAATATTCCATGCATATTCCCTTTTGCAATCTTCACCATTGCCCGGGCTACGGTTTCGGTTTTCATAGGCTTCATCCCGCGCATCAAGCCCAACTTATTGAGGAACATCAACAGCGGAACGGAAATCTTCTCTATGGTCTTGTCCGTGTTCTTACGGATTAAGGATGTAGGACGGACTATGGCCGTACGGGTGAACGGCAGCTTCAGAACGGCATCATCCAGTTCACCTTTCATTCTCGTATAGAAGAACCGGCTCTTGGGGTCTGCACCGAAAGAAGAGACCAGAATATAGGCAGGAACGCCATGTCCGGCTGCTATCCCTGCAAAACGATACTGATATGTATAGTCCACCATACGTTGCCTGTCCTTACTTCCCGCTGCCTTACGGTTGGTGCCCATGCATGAGAATACGACATCGCCATGAACCTGATCCTGCCAGTTCTCCGGATGGTCAAAATCAATAACGTGAACCTTCAGTTTTGGATGTAACGCATTGACTTCTCTGCGCACAAATATATCTACCTGCCCGAAATAATCGTCCTTGAGCAGCATCTCCGTGAGATCTCTCCCCACCGCACCTGTAGCACCTAATATAATTGCTTTCATATGGTTTCCCCTTTTATCGTTTCAGCAGTCTTACTATCACATCGTCATTTATCATCTGTGGCTCAGCCTTCCCCTTCAATATCAGAATCTTCTTGCCGCCACGGTATATATGTAACTGTCGTGAACGCACAACCGCACTCAAATCATTATCCTCACACACTGCCTGCCATAGCCGATGATACTCGCCGTCCTCATCGAAGAGTTTCCGACGGAGGTGCGAGCACATGTTGGAGGTGTCAATTGTAATCATATTCTGAGACTATCCTAATTATATATGAGCCGTACTAAATGCTCTGTTTTCATTTCAAGCAGCAGGCATCGTGCGGCTGAAGATTTTCCAAAGTCCTGAGAACGCCCAGACAGAACTACCGCCTGAAGCCAAACAGGACAATGATACGGATGACAAAAATACAAATAATGTGAAAGAAAACCGCACATCCTGAGAGAAAACTCTCTGAATGAAGAAAATTGAGAACGTCATGACCGTTCAAATATTCAGGCATAATAAAAAACACACATAATATTTGGTCTTTCGAAAAAAATGATTTACCTTTGCACCCGATATGACGCTTACGTCATGCAATGCCGATATGGCTCAGTTGGTAGAGCAATTCATTCGTAATGAATAGGTCCCCGGTTCGAGTCCGGGTATCGGCTCAGAGAAGAGGCAAGCGCACAATGCGGCAGTAGCTCAGTTGGCAGAGCACTAGCTTCCCAAGCTGGGGGTCGCGGGTTCGAATCCCGTTTGCCGCTCCAAAAGTTAAACTGCTTAAAATCAGATATTTACGAGCAAAGGCGACCCTAAAAAGTCGCCTTTTTCTGTTGTTTTTGGCAATAAAAATAGGTTTAAAAGGTGTACCAAACGGTACGAAAAGGTACTAAAAGAGGACTATATCACCGTATCATCGGCACTGATGTTCTCGATGAAGTATGCCACGAGCCTTGAAGCCATGCGCAAGGAAACACTTTACAACAACATACGCAAGACGGACTATCAGCCGTGCCCCGATTACCTGGAAGGTCTGACCGTAACGTCATGTGACTACAAGGAACTGTATATGACGTACAAGAATGTTCCGGGCGTGGTGTTCATTGTAGACCTGCCTTATCTGTCAACGGATGTAGGTACGTATAAGATGTACTGGCGGTTTTCCGACTATTTGGACGTATTGAACGTGCTAAGGAACAAACCTTTTGTCCATTTCACATCCAACAAGTCATCGATAATTGAACTTTGCGAATGGCTTGGTGAAAACAGGACACTCGGACACCCTTTCAAAAATTGTGAAAAAGTGGAGTTCAACGCACACATGAATTACTCTTCCAAATACACAGACATTATGCTTTATAAGAAACAGACGGAAAACAATAAAACTGTCTGAACACGACTTGAATGCTGTTGTATTGCCATTAGAACACCGTTTGTAAGGTGTCTGTAAGTTCGGAATGTGAGCATTCTTGCTGCATTCCGATTTTTTCGGGAAATAATATAAAATCATTGTATTTAGAGCCTTATAACTAACCATAACTTACTATGACTAACTAACCATAAAGCCTTGATTTTCAATACTATTTGATTTTTAACACTTTCTGAGTGCTTTTTGGCAGTTCCCGATTTTCCACATATTTTTGCAGCGTATTTCTACCGTGGAGAATTTGCGGAGCTTTTATTTTGTCATATCGTGAACGTAGTTGACAAGGGTTTACGAGTGGTTACGATGAAGGACAGATTTGAAGCTGATAGGAAAAAAAGCGTTATATCGTGCACAGGGTTGACAAAGGTTGTCAATGGTTCACTACCGTTTACTCCATCGGTGGAATACTCAAAGTATGTAGAACATAGCAATATCAAAGAGTATGAGACCGACAAGAAAATGTGAATTTTGTGGCAAGACATTCGTGCCAAGAAGCGGTATGCAGAAATACTGTTCCGAGGAATGTCAGGCAGAGGCAAAACGACTTAGGAAGAAAAGACAGCAGGACTTGATTAGCGGTATTGAGCCAATCATGGATCTGCAACAGCAGGAGTATCTTACCTTCTCCAAAGCAGCCATTCTGATGGGATGCACCCGACAGTATATATACAAACTTGTGGCTAACGGCAAGTTGAAGGCATCAAGATTGAGCAGCAGAATGGCATTCGTTAGAAAGGCTGATATAGAGAAGATGTTTGAGGGTAATCCCTACAAGCGTGTGGTTCCTGCCAGCAAGAGCAAACCCTGTAAAAAGGCGAAAACAGAAAAGCCAACACAAAATCAGGAACCAACAAAAGGGAAAGAGGAGAATGAGGTGCTTGACTATTATTCGGGCGAGGAAGTGATGTCCATTTATAAGGTCAAGAAGTCTTGGCTCTATACATCCGCCAAGCGCAACCAGATACCGATGTGCCGTATCGCTGGCAAGAACTATTACAGCAAACGGCATATTGATGAGTTCTTCGGTACTGCCGTTGACATCAACAGCATCACGGAATGGGTGACTGCTGATGATGTAGGTGATGCTTTCAGCATGAGCAAGTCGGCACTCAGGGCATACACTTACCGCCATAAGATACCGACCAAACGTGAGTATGGTCGCACCTATTATTCCAAGGAACATCTTGAAGAACTTCGCAGGACTGACCTCATGAACGATGACAACTATTATACCACCGAACAAGTGCAGCAGTTGTATGGTCTGACAAGTGCCAATATCTGCCATATAGTGAGAGTTCACCATATCAGTAAGATAAAGGTGGGTGTAAAAAATCTGCTTTTGAAGACGGATGTGGAGCGAGCAATGGCAGAAAGAGCTGCAAAAGGACTGTGAAAGCAAGTGATTTCAGCATTATCCATCAGTTACTATGAATAATTGGAGTCACGGAGATTTCATTCCGTTATTTTGCAGCCGTGAAGATACACTTCACCACGAATACTCATCAATAATACATATCAGTTATGAGCAACATTTGCAAGACCGTATCATTGCGTACACGCAAAATCAAGGACGGACACATGCTGTCCTATTATCTTGACTATTATCCTGGCTATCGTGACGAGAGCACGATGAAAGTCATCCGACATGAGTCGCTTGGCATCTACATCTATGCCAAGCCGAAGAACCAGATGGAACAGAAGTACAACCTCAACCTTATGGCAAGAGCCGAGGCGATACGCTGCCGTCGCTTCGAGGCTATCGTCAACGAGCGTTACGATTTCTTCGACAAGGAGAAGATGAAGGGAGATTTCCTTGCCTACTTCAAGAAACTGGCGGACAAGAAGAACTCCAAGTGGCAGCACGTCTATATGCACTTTCGTACATTCACGCAAGGCAAGTGTACCTTCGGGGAGATAAACGTGGACTTGTGCAACAGATTTCGTGAGTATCTGCTGACAGCACCACAGGGACTGCATAAGAACAGAAAACTACATATCAACTCAGCAGCTAACTACTGGTCAACTTTCCGTGCTTCAATCCACACTGCCTATCGTGACCGCAAGATAAAGGAGAATCCGAACGGTTTCTTGGAGCGTATCGAGACAATCCCGACTGACAAGGAGCATCTTTCACAAGACGAGGTTATCCGCTTGGCATCCACACCATGCTCTGCTCCTGCCTTGAAGCGAGCCTTCCTGTTCTCTTGCCTAACGGCATTGCGAAAGAGCGACATCAAGAAGCTCACTTGGGAAGAAATACAGCCATACGGCAGCGATGGTGTAATGTATGTCACCACTCGAATGCAGAAGACAAAGGACATCGTGCATAACCCAATCAGTGAGGAAGCCTTGGAACTGATTGGCTATTCACCGGATAAACGTGGCAAGGTGTTCCCTGATTTCAAAGACTCCATGACGCAGGCACCGCTGAAGAACTGGCTGAAAGATGCAGGGATCACCAAGCATATCTCCTATCATTGCTCACGCCACAGTTTTGCCTGTCTCCAGTTGGACGCAGGAACAAGTATTGCCGTAGTGCAGCGTTATCTCGGTCACAAGAATGTGGCAACGACAGAGGTGTATGCCAAGATTTCCGATGCTCAGAAACGTGCTTCGGTTGGCTGTATCACCTTGAAGAAGTAACCATTTGACAATAACACGCAGAAAAGGACTGTTGGAATTATAGTGTTCCAATAGTCCTTTTCTCTTTTTGTTGGTTCTATTTGCTGTCATGGATAGAACCAATCCGACAAATTCACTCCAATTTCTGTTGATATTAAAGAGGAACTGCAAATTTCCCTTTTCTTTGCCCTTACCTTTGTAGTCAGCAATTAGCAGCAACTGGCACTAACGAGCAGTTTAAAGTATGATTCAGAGTATGATATCATATTAGAACGCTAATAAAGCGTAAAAGAAAGAGTGCCAGAGAGCGTAAATGCTGTTTTTACATGCTTCTGCATCTAACTTTGTGGAAATATTTGAACGAATAATAATAAAACGAATACAATAATGACAGTAAACAAGACAACTTCAGATTGTACCATCTACGCTTTTGTTGGTACTGCAATTCTCGCCATCTCTCTTGTCGTGGCTATGTATGTAGGCAATGACTTTCACCAAAGTCTGTTTGTCGAGTCAATCATCTTTGTAGGGAGCAACATCCTGCTTTGGGCGATATTCATTTCTATGGTGAATTATCCCTATGAACTGATGACCATTGGTAGCAACAGCAAGACAAAGAAAAACGTTATAGAAGCAGAGCCAGCAACAGAACAAGAACAGCCAAAGCAAACATTACCACAAACAGAGCCAACACAATACAGTCATGAGGACTATGCCAAGTGTGTAGAGGCACAAGAAAAAGAAGCACAGGAGATAAAGGAAAAACGAACGAGAGCCGTACTTGACTATGTGCATCGTACCATGTCAAGGTTTCTGTATGAGGAAGATTTGTACAAGGTAATTGAGGCTGTCAAGGAATGGAGCAACGACACCAACTATACCCCAATAGCAATAAACCGTTTCAAGGAGACGGTTGAGAATATCCCTTTAAGGCACTTCGTGTGGAATATCGCAGAACGTTTGGGTAAGCGCGATTACACAATGGCAATGCGAATAGCTTTTATCAAGGCTTTATTTCCAAAGCCGTTTGAAGGCTTGGACTACAGCACATTGAAGAACCTGAAAGCACCATGCTCCAATGATGTCATTCCTATTGACGAACCAGGCAATGGTAGACATGATTTCCATGATGTTACAGAGAAAATTCCCGAATAATCCCCATTATTAGAGTTATTCCTTCGTGAATGACAAATGACTGTCACGAACCTCAGTAACGGAAGCATCATTCTGTTCCTTTGCACCAGTTATTAACAAAGTATCAGAATGAATAAAGAATTAACTTTCAACGACCTTCCAATGGTCGTTGCCCAGCTTCGGGATGAAGTGGTGGGCATGAAGCAGATGATCGTCAGTCTGCAATCACAGAACAAGCCACACAAGGCTAATACGCACATACCTATGAGTGTGGAGGAAGCATCGGCATATCTCAAAATGCCGATGGCAACTCTCTACATGAAACTTGGCAACGGCAGCATTCCTGCCACCAAGCCAGGCAAACGTTACTGCCTTTATCAGGATGAACTTGACAAGTGGCTGGAGACTAACCGCAAGAATCCTGTACCTCTCACGGCAGAGGAAGAGAACGCAGCCATTCTTGCAGGAAACAAGCGCAAACCGAAACCCTTAAACTGGTAATATCATGGATGCGCTTGAACTCTGTAACAAAATCAACATGGAAGCCGAGTCTTTAGCGGACTCATGCTTCCCTCTTGAGGTATTTCCACAAAAAATGCAGTCCATCATCATAGACATGGTGGTGCACGGCAATTTCAAGGTGGATTATGTCGCCATGTCCATGCTGTCGGCAGCATCAGCGGCTCTTGGCAATACCTATCGTATTCACGTTAAGCAGGATTGGAACACGAATGCCGCCCTTTATATCATATTGGTTGGCAGACCTGGCATGGGCAAAACTCCACCATTACAGCTTGCATACAAGCCAATTCGGGAGTATGAACGAAAGCTGTTTGACAAGTTTTGCTATGAACTTGACCTATATGAGGCAGCATGTGCAACAAAGGAAAGCGGAAGCAAGGAAATGAAGAAGCCTATTCTGAAAAGGGTCACATTGGATGACTTTACATTGGAGGCTCTGGTATTGGAGCATTACAACAACTTGCGTGGCATAGCCATCAACTATGATGAAATTCTCGGACTGCTTGCCAATACAGACAGGTATGGGAAAAATCCCATGCTTGAACGCCTACTTTCCATCTGGAGCGGATGCCACTTGGAGAACACCCGTGTCAAGAATGACCGCCCACAACGTGTAGAAGAGCCATGTGTCAACATCATCGGTACAACACAGACCAAACGAATGAAGGAACTGATGGCTTCCAAATTCATGGATACTGGTTTTCTTGACCGTATTCTGGTTGTATATCCCAAATCCAAGAAAGTTCCACACTGGCTGGATGAGGAAGACGGCCATGTGCGCCAGAGCGAGGCTTCAAGAAAATGGGCTGACATCATCGGGAAAATCTTTGGACTTGACTATGCAAGGTGTAATGACACAAATGAATGTTGTCCAAATATCCTTTATATGGACAAGGACGCACACTCCCTTTTCTTTGGTTGGTGGAACAGAAATGTGGATGCCATCAATGCCATAGAGGACGATGAGGATGTTGAAACGAGGGTGATGAAGCACAATACCCACGTCGCACGCATTGCCTTATTGCTCCAAGCTCTAAGATACGCCTGTGGCGAGAGCCATCTGCAAAGTATTGATGTGGATTCCATAGAAGGAGCATTACAGCTCAATGAATATTGTGAGAATTGTTATCAACGCTGCCGAGCCTTTGTTGCTGAAGACACCTGTGATTCTATGTCCAAGGAGTTGCTGTATCTGTTGGAAGACAGTTTTGACACAAAAACTGCCATTAAAACAGGAATGGAGAATCTGCGTGTTACAGACCGTACTGTGATGAACTATATAAAGGAGCTTATGAAGTCTGGACTAATCACAAAGGCAAAGAAAGGATTTTACGAAAAAGTAAAGTTCGAAACAGGACAGGCAACTGAAACATAAACCAACCTGTTTTCAGTATTCATTTGTTTCAGTTTTTCAGTTGACAAGTGCGTAACTGAAAACATGAAAGAACTGAAAGCTGAAATTCACCAATAATTCATTTCAGTTACGATGATGAACGAGTATAGATTTCACTTGGAGAAATACAGATTGGGTAATCGTTACACATGCCCGAATTGTGAGCGCAAGCGTTGTTTCACAAGATACATAGATGATGAGGGGGAAGTATCCTTCCCTGACAATGTAGGCAAATGCGACCATGAGCATAGTTGTGGGTATCACTATACTCCTAAAGACTATTTCCGTGAGCATCCAGACTTTCTATCTAAGGACAAATTGCCATATCCGACAAGATGGAATACCCAACCGAAAGTCGTAGAAAAGCCTATGTCCTATATTGCCAACGCTATTATGGAGCGTTCCTTGTCTCATTACGGAATCAATCCGTTATACCAGTACCTTTCCAAGGTCTTTGGTGAACAAGAGACAGAAAGGCTGATGAAGATGTATCATGTCGGAACATCCTATAAGTGGGGAGGCTCAACCATTTATTGGCAAGTTGACAAGGATGATAAGGTGAGGACTGGCAAGGTCATGCTATATAATCCCAAAGACGGACATCGTGTGAAAGAGCCACGTTCTTATGTTGGATGGGCGCATGCTTTTCTTCATCTTCCAGATTTCAACTTGTGCCAATGTTTCTTTGGTGAGCATTTGCTGGCACAGCATCCCACAATGTCGGTCGCTATTGTCGAGAGTGAAAAAACCGCCATAATCGCATCCCATTTCATCCCCAATTTCATCTGGCTGGCAACTGGAGGTATGCATGGCTGTCTCAACCAAATCGCTGTCAAGGTATTGGGAGGTCGGGACATCATTCTGTTCCCTGACCTTGGAGCAACGGACAAATGGAAATCAAAAATTCCATTGCTGCAATCTGTTTGCAAAAGGGTTGTCATAAGCAACATCTTGGAAGACAATGCCACCGATGAACAAAAGACCAAAGGTCTTGACATTGCCGACTTCCTATTGATGACGGAAACACCGCAGATGGCGCTACAAAGGCTGATAAAGCAACATCCGCCACTCCAACATCTGATAGACAGTCTTGGGTTGGTGCTGGTGGAAGAGTCATAACACTACTGGCAGCAGTTATAACGAGTTCGCTTGCGAACATATCCCTTGGGTGGAGCCTAATACACCGAGCAAGCTCAGTAATTAGGGCAAACAGCCATTATATGTGTACAGCAAGCTGAATTTCATATGTACAATCAATTAAAACAAACAATTTTATGAGCGATAATAAGAAACAGATGATGGACATTCAAAAGGTCAAGTCTTTTAGCGTTGCTGTCAGCGATGAGCATCAGCGTAATTGGGGCGATGACCTTTTTTCAAGGAAGGAGAACAATCCGAAGTACAACTATGACCGTAGTCGCACCCGACTTAACTTTCAGGTGTCGAAAGGTGGAGAACTTGGACCAGTAGATAAGACCAAGTCCATAACAGACAAAATTGAACAAGCCATCAAGAACAGAGTGACAGGCAGAGTAAATGCCACATCAAACCGTGCCGTGAGCATTGTCTTTGGTGGTAACCGCGAGCAGATGCGCAAACTCGCATTTGGCGACCAGACAATCAGTGAGAACGGCAACAACTGGGATATTGACAGTTGCAGTGGCATAGACAGGTGGGCAACGGACATATATGACTTTTGTTGTCGGGAGTTTGGTGAAGAAAATGTCGTTTCGTTCATTGTTCATTTAGACGAACTCAATCCTCATGCACATGCGGTCATTGTCCCCATCACAAAGGACGGCAGACTGAGCGCAAAAGATCTTTTTGGTGGAAACGACATGAATCAAGCAAGAACTAGGATGCGTGAACTTCACAGCCGACTTGCAGAGGTTAATGAAAAGTATGGACTGGAGCGTGGTGATGACATCACCATAACTGGAGCTAAGCACAAGTCAACAGAAACTTATCGCAGGGAATTGGCTGAAGAATGCCGCACTTTGTCAAATGAAGTAGGCATGAAGAATACGCTTCTTTATGGTCTTAATCGTAGCATTACAAAAGCAGAGACTAAAATCAAGGCTCTGCAGACTATGGTCAGCAATCTGGAGAAAGCAGAAGCAGATAAGCAAGCGGCCATAGCCTAACTTGAAGATTATATGAAGAATCATCTTGGTGATGCTGTAGAGATAAAGGCAAAGATTACCGCCACCAGAAAGGAACTCTGGGATGTTCGTGACAAATTGAACGACAAGAAGATGAAGCTTGAGCAGGCAAAGTTGCAACTTGATGAGTTGCAGAAGAATGTCTCCCATATTGAAGCAAGAAACAGGGAAATTAAAGCCGATTTTGAAAAAACAGCTGTTTCATACCAGCAACAGATGATCAATAAGATTTGGGCGCAGGCTGGCATGAAGGCGTTGGCAGAGATAGCAGACATCTATCCTCGTATGACGAGCATTCACGACAGCAGCCTATTTGACGATAGCTTTGCTATGGATTTTATCAACTATGGCGATAAAATTATCCATTGTGCAATGTACCTGTACATCGGCTATATCAACGAAGCAACCAACTTCGCAGAAAGCCAAGGTGGCGGCGGTAGCGATACCAAGGATTGGGGACGTGAGAAGGACGAAGATGAGATAGAATGGATAAGGCGATGCTTGCGACAGGCAACTCGGATGATAAAACCCAGAAAGGGCAAAGGGCTAAGTCGATAAAATAAGGGAGGGGCGAATTCTTTGACACACCCCTCCCAAACACTTTACATATCACAATAATCCTTGCGATTCACTAATTTAGTAGCGACTTGAATAGTGAGACGTGTGTGAGCTATGTGAGCAGTGAAATCTGTGCGATTAGTGTTCCACAATAGGAGCAACCTCAATACCATAGCTCTACTACAGGTTTGACATTTCTATAATCAGGCATACATTGACCTATTGAAGCACCGATGAATGTCGGATCACAGATAAAGAAAGCCTTGCCTTTGTACATATATCCATCTCCATTCATTTGAGAGGTTGTGAAGTTTACTGCAGTACATTCATGCCCAGGATATTGTACGAGGTGTACGTCAAGCCCCAAGACGTTACGCACAAGAAACGCAAAAAGGATGGCCCTGTCTTCGCAGTCGTCCTTCGGATAATAAAAGTTTTCTTCTATGAAATAGGACTTCTCATATCCATGTTGTTCTCCGTCTGTAGCATAGTCGAAAGCATATTGTACGAAATGAAGGATTCTACCAACGGCTTCTTTTTCTGAGCACCCTCGTATTTGTTCGTTTACTTGTGCAAGTAAAGATTGGTGGAAGTTTGAATCAATAGTTGACATGGCATAAAAAGGAATATCCGTTTGGGGATAATGGCGGATGGCTTCCATTGTTCCTGCATCAACAGAACCTTGCAACAAGATTTTTCCGTCACTCAAACTAAACCTATGTGCCACACCTGTCTTTATCCCTAAATGTCCACCTCTCATGTTTAAGTCTATGTTGCGCCCTTTGTCTGTTGCGTTAGGTAAACGACATGTATAAACTCCAGCATTTTGAACCTTATTTGTAGAATCGTCATGAAAGGTATAGTATTTTTTACCATCAATAACGAGATAGCTCCGCTCATATACCTGTTGATTGAAAGGAACCAACAATAAAAGTTGATTTCCGCAACTTGCCAATCGGACATCATATCCCATATTTACGAGGAGAAAATGCTGCAATACCGTTTTACTTGCAGGATTCATACATGTTGCCTCCGTGTAGTTTCTGACAAGCTCAAATGTAAACCAATCGTTGAGACCATACGCTATAGCCAATGATTGCAAAGAGCGAATAACATCTTTCATTACTCTATCTTGTCGGTAGGTGTCCCAAGCCTTTGCTATTGCTTGATGCTCAATGTCAACAATTGTTTGTACATGGCATAAAACTGTACTTAGTTTCATGCCATAAAAGGAAAAAGACATATTCGGCAAAGTGCTAGGGGCAATAGGCTTCACGGATATGGGATTATCTGTCGGGACAGTCGTAGGCTGCACGGTAGGCTTTACCGTGGGGAGAGACTGAACAGGAGAGACATCTTGTGGTCTTATGTCAGCCTTAGGTGCTATTGACGGTTTTGGTTCTTTGTCTCTCTTGATTCCTCTGAACTGCTCGTATTCATCCCAAACACCTTGCAGATATTTTGCATACTCTTCCAACACCGTTTTTCGGAAACTATCATAACTCCCAAGCACTCCTTTACGGAATGCTTGATAGTCTGAATATGTATTTTGTGCCATCATTGATGAAGAACACAACAGTAGTATAAATAAATACTTACGCATAATTGTTATGTCATAGTTTACCAGTTACCAATTCCAAACAAGCCTATCTCGGGATCAGGTTCAGGTTGCCATGTCCTAACCTTGATAATGGGCTTTTGAGGATCCTCCAAATCAACTTGCAAATAGAGATAGCCTTGGTCACCATAGTTGGTTGAATAATAGTCCTGCTTAATTTGTATGCCATACTCCTCACCATTCTTTGCCTTTCGAACGTCATTATTTGCAAATCGTATGTTTACAAACTCATTGCTTCTGAAACAAGCCTCCAAGTTCTTCATATACTGGTCCTTGCTATACTGAACTCGACGGATATACCTCTGCGTATGGAATTTTGCTGGCATATCCTTGCTCTGTCTGTCTGCAACAAGTTTTTCTGCCACATGACCTACTATAATGACCGCATCGTCATCAAATATTGTTTTAAGATAGTCAAGTCGCTTCAGTGCGTATGCTGTTTTGTAATTTTCAAGAAATTGCATAATTGTTTGCCGAGCAATAGGAGTCCATGCACCACGTTTCATGATGTCTTGTTTGGCTTTGCGGTCAAGCCCGAAAGCAATACAGTCTATTTTCTGATTTTTGTCGAAAGTAAAGACCACATCTTCCACAAAGTCCTTTCTTAACCCTTTCTTGAAAGAGAAAGACATTTGTATGCTTCTTGCAATTACATTGTCACGCAGTTGGCTGAACTGACAATCGTTGGCATTGAGTATTCTGGCATTGCCATATCTTACAAGTCTTGTAAACATATTCCAGCCATCCTCTGTGAAGAGAGAACGTACAGCATCATAGTCGTGTCCCTTTATCGCATTAAGCACTTTGGTTAGCATAGCTCTATAAGAACCGTCATTTGCAACAGACAACATGGTGTCATTTGCCCGTGACTTACCCAAAGACAGTGCATTGTCTGTACTTTTTTTTGCCTTTCCCATTTGCAGGTTTACCCTTGCTGCACGTATGGATTGCCCTTTTACAACATTCAGAACACTTTGTATTTCCTGATTGATGTGCGCTTGACCACGATAGGCGTATTCGTAGTTGATTTGAACGTTGTCAGGAACTAAGCCTTTACTGAATTCCATTGTTCCACGTCCGTCTTTCGCACTACAGATGTTGCTCCAGTTGCGTCCGTCGAAGTAGGTGAAGTCAAGTGTACTGACGGGTTGACCTTTATACTTGAACATTAAATCTACATTTGTACCATCGTTACCAGTGACTTCAATGCTTAAATCCTTTAGGATATTTGTAATCTGCTGCGGAAGCCAGGTTAAAGGATACATTGTTTCTCCTGTTTCTTCATCCGAATAAACGACACTTGAGGGACGTTGCACGGATTTGAGCAAAGAATAAGCCCAGTAATAATTTCTCAGTGCATCGTCTATCTTGCAAGCATCTTCAGCAACCTTCCCTAAACGGATATACTCCTTTATTGTACGGATTCTTCCTTCAAAGATTTTGTTCAGTTCGCTTCGTTTGATAAATCGGCCGATATGAGCTTGGTCTGGATTGTTGTCTATGACAATGCGCTCTGTATTGGTCAAAGTGGCGGTTGAGTATGTCTGCACTTTCGAGGTTGTATAACTTGCTGCATCAAGTTTCCCATTGGTTGTACGCTCGTCTTCTGTGATAGAGAAGTCGTTACTTACCACAACGGATATTTTGCTTATCAATGCAGCGAGTGCCTGTTGGTCAGCTTCCTCAACTGTCGCTCCCCAACCTTCTCCCGATAGATAAGTTTGGGTATTACGTATTACCTCATCCCAACTTTGCGAGAAAGCTGAAATGAGGCAAAAGTTCATTGTCAGTAAAACAATTATTCGTTTAGTCATTGGTGGATGTAGAAACGGTTGTTGGTTTGAATCCTTCGCGAACGAAGTCGCTTACCTTCTTTGCATATTTCTGGGCGGCTGCACTTTCTTTTGCAGCATTCTCGTATGCACGGATTCTTGCTCGGGTGGCAGCACTTTCGCTTACCACAAAGAATGTCTGCATCTCGTAACTTCCATCCTTGTTGCTGCGGATAACGGAGAAAGACTCCTGCAACTCGCCGTTGAGTTCCTTTTGCACAAGACTCTCGTAGGCTGCATAGAAATGGTCAAACTCTCCTGATACGTCATCGCCATTACCAGCAATATCACTCACAATACGCCCTTTCAACTGTCTACCAGCCTGTTGGGCATAAATATTACAAGCATTGTTGATACAAGTCTGATGACCCACATTCTTTGACTTGAACTTGGAGCAGGTACCTACTATTTCGTAGGCGTCTTCTCCTTCTTTGTTGAGCTTACCATAGTGGTTGAGAAGGGCTACATCAAGAGAGCGAGACGAGCCATAAAGCATCCAGCCTCCCTTCTTAAATTCCTTCATCTTCACCTTGTACTCCTTCTTCAAGGCTTTGTTAAGTGCCTTGTTGTTCTGGGCATTCAATGCAGGCAATACCATGCAGAGTGCCATGAAAAGCATGATAATCTTTTTCATTGTTGCTTTGTTTTTGATAGCTTATTTCTCTATATTTACTATAGACAAGTCATATAGTCCATCGAAGAATCTGTAAAGTTGCAAAAATCTCTCGCGTAAAATACGAATGTCTATCAATGTGCCAATATCTTTTATCTTTCTTTTTTCAAACAGAGTATTTAGTTTCTTAGGATACCTAAATGCTGTTGCTAAAGGATCATGTTGTTGTAATTCTAAAACGATTTGTTCCACACCTTCAACAGTTTCGTTAATGTCCTCTTGAGTAAGTGTATCTTTCACTTTATTCCACAGAGCTTCTAAGTTATGTTTATCACCTGTAACTTCTATATGATTGTTTGTTAGAATTAATTTCATTATAATTTCCAAATACATTCGCATACAGAATATAGCAGGATATATGTAACTGTCTTTATGAAGGTAATTTTTACCAAATTCTACTATGTTTAACAAAAATATCACTGTACTTGCATATCCTTGTTCAAAATAGATATCGTTATCCGTAGCAAGCAACATAATCCGTGGATCGCTTGGTTTGTTTGACTCCACAAATAACTTATCCCCTTTTTTAGGAGGTATGACATTTCGAGTAATATCATCTATATCCTTTTGAGATAAAATGAAAATATCTCGAAGAACTTGTTTCTTATATTTTTTTGTAAGTTTCTTTATTTTACTTTTTCTCATCATGTATGATTTTATTTGAAAATGAAAATCAAACGAAATCCTACTCCTTGACTTCGATTACCGGAATTGTAACTATAAAAATCATCATATCCAGCCTTACTGGTCCCAAAATTTGTTGTAACATACGAATCTTTTTTAATATAAGAAACACTACTGCAATATCCTCCCCCACAGATATCTCGCTCAGAAGAAGAACTTTTAGAGTCAGAGACAAATTCTCCGACATTTCCGCTCATATCATATAATCCCAATTCATTAGGTGCTTTAGTTTTTACTTTTTGCTTTGAAGAGCAGTTGGCGGAATACCAAGCAACATCTCCTGGAGTATTACTTCCAGCATAGGTGTAATTTTGAGATTTGTTTCCTCCGTTAGCAGCATACATCCATTGGTCGGCTGATGGCAATGAGAAATTTAATTTCGTTTCATTATTCAATTTTTCAATAAATGATGTAATTTCTGAATACGAAATATGATCTATGGGCAATTGTGATGTGGATGATATTCCTTTGACAGACTGATACAATGCCTCTGTCGTTTCTGTTTCTGCCATCAAAAAGAAGCCACCGCTATATCCTGCGACAGGTATCATTTTAAACTCTACGCCACTTGATTTGACATACAATCCACTATGCCAATTGTTGTGTGAAGACTCTGATGGAATAGCCATATACCCACTTTCGCCCACATTAAGCATGCTGCTTGTGCATGTACGTGTAAATGCATAATCAGAACCGACAAGACCAAGACTTCTGTCGTTGTCCGTGAAGTAACCATATATATATAAGGTGTGCTTCCATTCGATGCTACGGTTGATGTAATCATGGCATTTGATGTAGAGAATTTGTTAATGGCAGGAGAGAACGTTGTATAGACAGAAATACCTGTCGTATATATCTTTTCTCCTGACTTTCCGGTAAAACGAATGCGACCTGTCTTTGGAGACAATGTGGCGGTAACGGTCAAAGAGCCATTGCTATAAGCATATGTGGCATTCAAGTCCTCATAAATCTCAGAATTGGCATTCAACGAGACCAAAGAAGAACTGGAGAATGTTGCGTTGACAAAATAACGTGCCTCACACTTCAGATTGCTGCCTGTTGCCAGATTTCCATCATAACTGACCGACCAGCCAGAAGCTCTGCTATAAGTGGCTTCGCCTGGAACAACGGTAGAGCCATTGAAGAATGTGATATAAATCTTGTCTCCATCATTCCATGAAGAACTGGTCGCTCTTGTCTGAACTTTAGCTTTGGATGAACCTTGTTGGTCGAATCCAATGACTTTACCCACAAATTCCATTTTGACAGTTTGCTTGCCATTTTGATTCTCTACTTCTGACAAAACATCAGAAGAGCATGAGCCCAAAGCCAATACAATAACTACAGCCATGAGCATTTGGATAACGTGTACCTGTTTCATATCTTTTTCTTTTTATATTTCAACAATTAATAATTCCAATTACTATCGCTTGAAAAGTCGTTCTTTTGCATAGTACCTGATGTATTTGCTTTAGAATCGAGACTATGGTCTGATTTAAACCCTGTTATTGTCACCTTAGCACTCGAATTGGTGGAACTATCCCAACTTGTATCTGACTTAAAACCTACCACAGACAACTTAGTACCACTTTGGCTACTCGTGTCATAATTGGTATCGCTCCCATAACCTGTTATTGTCAGACTTCCAGTTGAAGAACCATTGCTGTCATAATCTTTGTCTTCCTCAAAATCTTTACGCAGAAAAGTTCCTCCATAGTTTAATTGGGTGACAGTCAACGTAACAGAATAAGAGCCTTCCTTCAAATCGGTTAACGAGATAGTAATCTTGCCGATACGGGCATCCTTTGTGCCATTTTCCGATGCAGTGACAGTAAAGGAGTCTCCGTTTCTTGATATTGTCAACCAATTGTCTGAACAGTTTATGGAGTAAGTTCCATCTGTGGATATGGTTACTACATTTGACGTTCCACCCTTGGAATAGAACAACAATTCATTTGCATCCACAGTCAAGTACCGTGCTTTTTGGGACACAAGGATATTCACACTTCTACCCAAAGCATCAAAATAAACATTTGCAGAACGTTTGTTGACAGAAGCATTGTCCGAAGCTGTAACTTTTACGTTAGCATTGTCTGTGCCATTAGTCGGAGAAATGGACAGCCAGTTAACCGTATCGTCTTTCCTTGCAGACCATGGCGCATTAGTAGTCAAAGTTACTTTAAGTTCGCCACCTTTACTTGTAAAATCAAGTAAGCTATTATCTATAGTAAAATATTTACCTTTTTGGACGATAGCTACTGTTGCGGAAGCATCACCCATCAGGATGTTTACAGAACCGCTTCTTTCCCCATCCGTAGAGTTTTCTTGAACGGTGATGGTTAAAGTGGAATTTCCTGTTGCCGTCTCTGGTGAGACTTTAATCCAATCGGCACTACTAAATGCTCGCCAAGTACCATCTGTAGCAATGGTGATTGTTTGTGATTCTTCCTTGTCATTGAATGTCAATGTCGTGACAGCCACATCGAAAGTTTTACCTTTCTGATGTACTTTTACTGTAGCCATTGCACTTAAACCCGGTTGAGAAACCACAATTTCACCATTCCTTTCAGTTGTGTTGGGATTGTCTTCGACTGTGACTTTTATTGCAGAATTCCCTGTCCCGCTTGTCTTGTCTACTTTTACCCATGACGGAACAGACGATACCTGCCATGAAGTATTACTATTGACTTGGATTGTTTGTGTCTCAGATGATGCCTCAAAATCATATTGTGATTTGTCGGTCTCAATATAAATACCTCGTTGTTTGATAGGAATTTGTATTCTTTCTTCCGAACCTATGGAAAGAATTACATATCCAGTCCGCTCATCAACGGAAGTGTTTGGGGATACGGAAATTGTTATGGATGACGTTCCTGCTTCTCCGCTATTCGGTGTTACATTAATCCAACTATAAGATGTAGATGCTGTCCATTTTGATTCGGAAGTAATTTCAACCTTAACCTCTCCTGCAGTATTCTCGAACGTCAAGGTCTCTGCAGAGGCATTGATGGAAGCTGGAGCTTGAGTTACAACAATCTTGTTGCTTGTCTGGTCAATTCCATTGTACGAAAACAGTATTGTTGTCGTTCGATATTGACTGGTTTCGTTTGCCGTAGCGTTGAGAATAAAACTATTTCCCTTTTGAGATATTGTAAGCCAATCTGCATCATTTGTCACAATATATGAACAGTTTGATGTTACGTCAAATGTTGATGTACAAGCGGTTCCTTTTAATGTAATGTTTGATTGAGACACATTAATATAAGGCGTTGCAGCAGCTTGCGACACAGAAATACCCTTTTCATAATTCCAATCGCTGACATCCGCTTTTATATAAAAGATACCAGTTCTTGCCGCATTGGCATCTTTGTTCTCGGTTGCGCTGACATTTATATTTGAATTACTCTGACCATTTGCTGCAGAAATAGTGACCCATTCTATGGCGTTGTCAACTTTCCAAGGAGTTTCCATCGTTTCAATGCCCACACTTTGGCTTGATGCCTGATTGGCAGAAAACGACAGTGACGTAGGGGACACTCTAAGGTATCTTGGAGTCAATGTAGGCTTCAATCCAAAATCAGACGAATATTTGTCTGAACACCCAGCAAATACTGTGCATACCAGCAATATGTATAATCCTATATGTTTCATCTTAAAACGCAACCATTAATCCAAATTTCACATTAAAACCTTGTCCCCAATTCTTGATTTTAGAAGATACGGCCTCCAACTCTTTATATCCATTGGATTTTCCTACTCCAAAAGAATATTCAGGAGACAAACTCACTCCAAAATGATTGGTAATGATAGCCGAAAAGCGCACTCCGAAAAGCGCACTCGTCACATTGCTTCCATTTGCGGGTGTCACATTGCTCTCCTCTTGCATTGATTCTTTCAGACTCAGATAATTGATTCCCAATTGTGGGGTAATCCTGAATCTTGTTCCTGCAGCTATTCCATATCCGACCTTACCGCTTACCACAAGTTCTGGGTGGTAGATGCTTGAAATAGGTTTCGTGTCGTTTCCACTCCAATAAATATTTTCACTATTCCCTGTCCCATAGAAAGCAGATGCTTCTATGTTTACGTTGGAAATATAACCACCAATAGTTCCGCCGAAAGAGACAAAAGTTCCTGCACGACATCCTGCTTCTGCGTAAAACTCATTCTTGTAGTTGTATATTCTGCTCAAGGAAATATCGACATTAGGACTGGAACTACTTAAATCCATCTTCTTTTTATAATCTTTGTATCCTACTTTTTGGGCAAAAACCTCATAAGAGCCTGTTTTCAGTTCTTTTTGGCATGGAGTCGTTCCTAATTTTTCTCCGCCGACAGACACTATGGCTCCAGTTGGGTCACTTCTAAATGAGAACATGGCTAATTGACTCAAAACGATATTTATATCGGTTGTTTTGTCTTGCTCTACTTTAATGTCTCGTTCTTCTGTCTTGTATCCAATTTGTTTCACAATGAGTTTATGATGCCCAATCTGTGTTGCATATGGTGTGAGAGCGGTGTTCGAAGGGATAGAAACCCCATCAAGCATAATCTCCGCATTATAGGGGTTGGTGTGTACACTAATCTTACCCATAATAGGCTTTAAATCATTCACGACAAGTTGCTGAATATGGACAGAATCGTTTATTACGACCTGTCCTTCCTTGGAATAATACCTATCAGCTACCACCTTATAAGTATACGTTCCAAATGACAATTCCTGTGAAGCTTCACCCTTGGAATTTAATTTGATATTCATACCGTTTAGCGTAATTGAAGCATTTGCGGGAAACACTCTTATATTTAACTTTTGTTTTCTGGAGTCATCGTAATAGTTTACAAACACTTTATCCGAAGTTATCTCCATGATATAAGTCCTTGCCTTTTCGATGTTTATAGGAAAACTGTAATTTACAAGTGAACCAAGTTGTGGATGTCGGATACTAATGTGACGTACACCAAAAGGAACGTACACCCATATTTCTCCAATATGATTGTCATCAACCTTTTGAACACCTGCAGATCCTACATCAAACGAAAATCCTTTTTGCGTAGTTTGCACCCGAATCAATGCACATTTATCTCCGTTCTGGTCTTCAACTAAAGTGCTTTTATTTTGAGCCGTAAGGTCAGACTCCGCCAGCACAAAACGTGAAACTGAAATCTTTTGTGCATGTACGAAAGAAGAAAATAAGATAATGGCGATTAGAATTCCCCATCGCCTATGTAGGTTCAATATCTGATAGTAGCCGTTACTCATTATTGCTCGGTTAATGCTGCTGGCTACCTTGGCAAAAATTATCACTTCGTTTATACATACGAAAAAGCGCGGAGCCAGTTCTGTCACTCGTTCCACGATCGATAGGCCTTCGCATTGCCCTGTAAGTCGAAACGAGCAACGCCGAAAGCCCCACGCCAGTGTAAGTATATAGAAAGCACTCTTGACAACGAACAATAGAATCGTCCGAAGCCAATGAGAGCTGTATATAATACACCTCATGAGACGTTCTGCATTGCTTTGTTTTTGACTTACAGTTGAATTTGCGAAGTTCATCGATCGTCAAAACCAAAGCGTACAAAAACGCCTTTTACCATATGTATGTCTGCCCAACCTCTGCCCATTGGGGCTTCCGGTATGGGTATAGACGTTACAAACGTAACACTTTTATCTCGGAAACCACTTTGTTTTGCTGGTAAAGTATGATTTTTAGGTCTGATTTAACATTATTAAATATAAATATGTCAAAGAATTCCACTTTTGCGTGATTTTTCTTGCTAAAAAGTTTGTATTATCAATGATTATTCGTATCTTTGCAGCACGAGAACCCGCCAAGCCTCTCAACGATGCTCAAATGTGCGGGTCGTTTTTGTTTTTATAGGTATATGGCAGCAAAAATTCCGTTTATAAAAACATATTCCACACCCCATGAGTTAGTGCAGCTACTCAAAACAAGAGGTATGGAGATAACCGATGAGGAAAAGGCTCAGCATTATCTTTCCCACATCGGTTACTATCGTTTGTCTGCCTATATGTACCCATTGCTTTCTATTCCCAAAGAGCAACATTTATTCAAGCAAGGAGTAACTTTCGGTAAGGTCATGATGTTGTATCGCTTTGACAAGAAACTGCGCCTACTCCTGTTCAATGAGATTGAAAAGATAGAGGTTGCTGTGCGTTGCGCTATCGTCAACTTTGGAACGGAAATGACAGGCAACCCTTTTTGGATGACTGATGCCAACAATTTCTCAAATCCGTCCAAGTTCAATCGCTCTATACGTCTTATAGAAGATGAACTGAACCATACAAAAGAGGATTTCATCAACCATTTCAAAGAGACATATACCAATCAGTACCCACCTTCATGGATACTGACCGAGATATTGCCATTTGGTGTAATCACCAATATTTATTCCAACATCAAGAATAAGAAGATAAAAAAGCGTATTGCACAGTCTTTTGGCTTGCAAGTTGCACCTTTTGAATCTTGGCTTACCATTATCACTGTAACAAGAAACTCATGTTGTCATCATGCACGCGTATGGAATAGGGTATTCTCTATTCGTGCAACCATGCCAATCAGAATGTCACGTCCTTGGATTACCTTGCCGACAGATCCTTTGAAAGTGTACTTTGATATGTGCATCATCAAGTACTTTCTTGACATCATATCTCCAAATAACGATATGCTTGATAAGATGAACAGACTTTTTGCTACATTTCAAGAAGTAGATAAGACAGCCCTTGGTTTTCCTTCTGGTTGGGAAAACGAACCACTGTGGCAATAAAAGTCATTTGGAGTGAATACTAATCATCCCACATCGCCCACATTTTTGCAATTTCGGTGTAATAGAAGGTTAAAAACGTTAAATCTTCACCTTTTCGTATCTAAACAGAATCCACATTGCCACTTTTCTACCGTTTAGAGCGTATAGTATTGATAATCAACTGATAATAGATACATTATATAAAACGAGATGTATCTTTTTTACATTTCGTTTTTTTTAAAGCCCGTGCAAAGGCTTAAACCTTTGTACGGGCGTAATTTGTGGATGATAATAAGATGTTAAAGCACCGCCACCGCCTTACGTATGTTGTCAAGTATGGCGGTGAGTTTGTTGTTTCGTCGTGCCGCCATCATGTCGTAGTCAGATTGAAGACCGCGCCAAATGTTTGCGGCTATCCCTGTTGCAGCCTCTATCCTTAACGCCGTGTCGGTAGTTATAGGCCGCTTGCCGTTTATAATCTCGTTAAAAGCCGTGTAAGGCATTCCTATTATGGCGGCGAATTTCTTTTGCGACATTCCACGGGCTTGCAATTCGTCTTTCAGCATTTCGCCCGGATGTATAGGCTCGGACGGCTGCAACTCGTCAGGTCTGTAAATTCTCTTTGCTGTTTCCATATTTGTATTTATTTGTAGTGGTTGCTTATTTCCAATAGACGGCACACTGTGACAATTTGCTCGCCTAAAATATCCCTTACTGTAAATTCAAGTCGGTATTGCCTGTTTATTCGCACGGATGAAACACCCTTTTTGTCGCCCTGTAAAACTTCGTAGTTCAAGGAGTGGATAGGGTAAAGTTGCTCCACGTTGTTTGCTCGTTTTAAGAACATCACGCACTTTTTGTAACCTTTTATTATTTCGGGTTGATAGCGGTGTTTCTTGTCGTTCGTCCGACCTTGCACAAATAGTTCGCGCAGGTAGTCTTTGTCAAATTAGATTAGCATAGCGTTGTCTTTGCTGGTGCAAATATAATTCTTTTATTTTACATAATCCACAAAATAAGTGAATTTATTGAAGCGTTCCTATCTTCCGCCCGTCGTATGGTGAAATTATAATGTACTTGCCACCCCTTTTTACGACTTTGTAGGAGTAAAGGTCCTTCCCTGTCTCCATAGTTTATTTGTTTTTGTTCGCCTGAAGTCCTGCATGATAGCCGTCAAGCCACAAAAGCAGCTCTTTCGGGGTTAAATATCCGCTCAAACGGCGGCAAGGCATGTTTGCCACACCATGCACCCATTCGCCAGGTGCGTCGTGAATTACAAGAGCGTACGCACCTTTTATAAAGGTTGAATTTATAAGGTGCATATTGTTCACCCTGCAATATTCCTCTAATTGGTTTAATGCTTTTTTCTGTGTCATGGTTGCATGTTTTAAAAGTTGTCGTTTATTTTCTTCTCCACTCTCTTTTTGAAACGCTCTATCATTTCCGCAAGTTACCAACGCAGGTCGGAGTATTCAAAATAACTACAATTCCGCACTGCTGCCGTAATCTTGCCTCCAGCTTTTTTCCGGTGCAGCCCGCTACATTTCCGATAAAAGCTGAATACAATCTGGATGACAGCAGTGCGAAACAAGGATGAAGTCTGATGACCGATTCGGGTTAAATCTTTTGGGAAATAAGAACCGTACAACGTTGAAAGTCATTGACAGTGGAATTTCTTGACCATTGAAAATCAAAGCATAGCAACTGTCTTGCGTGTATTATCAAATACTGCATTAAGTCTTATGCTGTACCATACAGTCTAAATACCGCATGCCGACTGCATATCAGTCCAGACATTGACGGGTATGTCTGTCGCTGTCTCGATTTTAAATACGTATTCAGTCGAGCTTACTCACGGTTTGCCAAGCACGGCTTGCCTTATACAAATATTGCATAATATGATGGTCAAGATATAGATGCAGCTGATAAGATTTATAATATCTATTAATTTTGAACAAATATTCAATTTCTCAGTAATACATTTACGGCTTACCTCAAACAGCTCAGTTTCTTCACAACCTTACATCGCTTCTTTCGTCTTACGGCTTTACTGAGTTTTTACTTAATTATTCCTAACAGAAGGAACAACCGAAAGAAATAAACTCTATATTTGCAGAACAAAAGCGAAACGCGGCGACAAATGCCGTTAACATTACCGCCGCGCCGTGGCAAATAGATTGCGTTACATTAAACGTAATAGCAAACTCTATTTTTAACCGCCACACTTTAAACGAAATTAAGAAACTCATAAAAAGCCGCTTTTGTAAATTGGCGGTATTATATCCCGCCGTTACGCCCGGACTTTCCGGGACTTATAACCGGATGTTAACGCATCCGGTTTTTATTAAATCAAACAAGCGCGTCGCGTTACCGACGCTTTACTATCAATGTTATTTATTTGTTTTCTGTCCAACTGAGTAACACTCAACCAATACTACGCAAACCGATTGCAACAACATTACGGCATTTATCCTCCGCTTCAGAGCTGCGATCAGGATGCCTATGAACGCGCGACCGTTTTAAAGGTCTTTGCCTTGTGCGTTCGAAACATTCGCAAAAACAGCTTTTGTACCAGAATTTGATAAAACAACAGACAATGCAATCTGCCTGTCTGCAACTGCAAAACTACCTTGCAGTAATCCTTATAGATATTGCGCTACATGATGATTTTGATGAGTTCAATGGAAAAACAGAGACTCAGTGCCGAAATTATTTTATGTAAAAACAATGCCAGCGAGAGCAATGAGAGCTTGTTCTCAGATTGCCGAGCGCAGCCTGTTTTATGGAAAAAACAGTGCCAGCGAGAGCAATGAGAGCTTGTTCTTTAATTGCCGAAAGCAATATGTTTTATATAAAAAGAATAATTTCCAGCTATTTACCGCGACCTGTCAAATGACTGCCTGCCATACAGACAAGCCAGATGACAATACCAACAAGCATAAATATAAAGTCCATAGTGATAATTATTTTGATGATTCGAACGGTTTTCTATAACTGTTTATGCACACAAATATACTGATAGTTTTTAACATCACCTAATTTACCGGTATGAGAATGCCGTATTTAACACTTTTGACACCGCATAGCATAAATGACCGGACATGCACAATAAATAGTTATGTAACTTTCACGCACCAGCCAGCTGGCAGCCCTGCTATACTATATATTAAAAGATGTATAACTGCATGTGGCAATTGTGCGGACGTGACAGATGACGAAAACGCATTCCTCCTACTAATCTTTTGTTTATAAATTCGTGTCTGCATATTTACTTCCACTCCATTTCTATGTATACTAAGATGTCTTTGCCGAAACCGAAAATAAATATGCATGATGCATATACAAAATCATACTGATGCATGAAGACCTGTAGGGATTGCGAAAATTCCGCATGATACTTATAAAATATCCAATAACCACGGTGCGCGAGAATGCGGAGCGGCATATCCGGCAGGCTTTATCTCTGGCAAAGAATACGCTGAAATCCATGGATAATCACGCACAATTATTGTAACACGACATACATTTGGCTGCATGTCAAGGACTGCATCAAGGCATGACAAAGTCGTTAACATTAATTATACGTTACGAAACGGCTGATTATCAGGTAATTAAAAAAAAGTTACGCAAAGAATAAAAAAAAAATCAAAAAAGATGATGTGATAAGAAAAAAATGCTTACCTTTGCATCGTTTTAATAAACAAATGATTGTTTTACAGATTTAAAAAGCAAAGAAAATGAAGAAATTAGTTTTAATGTTCGTAGCTATCGCAGCTATTTCATTCGCATCTTGTGGTAACAAAACAAACACAGCTGCTACTGACGCTGACTCTGTTGCAGACACAGCAGCCGTAGTTGACACAACTGTTGCCGGTGACTCTGCAGTTGCTGACAGCCTCTAATCAAGCTAAGAACAGAAAAATGAGAGATTGACCGCCAGACTTAGTCTGACGGTTTTTTTTATGTCATTATATGAACACGGGGTGTATGTGTCTGTCATAACACATTTGCCGTATTTCCGACAGCAGTCATCCCAATCGCCCTACAGTTACATTGTTTATATAATCATGATTTATTGTTTGCAGAATATTCCATACATATACCTACAAGCCAGAGGAGTGTCCGCATGAACATAATCATTCATGCGGACACTCTTGACGCAAGCAGAAAGCAACGAAACAATTATTGATTCTTTATTTTGATAAAAGTCTTTTTGCGAACTCCAACTGTGTGTCCCTGCCGGCTTTTACATCTTCAGGTGTCTGATGAACGGTGAAATCAAGCGGAATCCCGTCCGGATAGGTGCAACTCCCGTCATTAAGATATACTCCCGCGCCCGTTATCCTTGTGGAGGCTCCTCCGAGAAGAGGTTGGCATGTAACACGTCCAAGTGCTCCGGCTATAGGTTCGCCTATCACGACTGCATCCGGAGCGTTTTTTATAGCAAGGGTGAGTACTTCTGCCGCACTTATGGTTATACCGTTTACGAGTACAGCCACCTTGCCTTTATAGTAATAAGGATTTGTCTTGCCATATTTTATTGTATAGCTGTTGTTCGACCTGAATGTTCCGGGAGAGCTCAAATCGGCATACGACATCCGCATTATCCTACGCGGCTCAGGATAAAGAAAACAGGTAAGTGTATCGAGAACAGCCGGATAATCGACAGGATACCCCCTCATGTCAAATATAATAGCCTTACTTTCAATATTATTATTCAAGACTTTAGCTAAGGAGTCCGCATTGATTGTCCCGAGATTCACATATACCATCCCGTCTCCGCATGTATATGTGGAAGGAGTGTTGTCTTCCATGGCTCTGTATCTTTCCCAATAATCCATGAAGTCGTTGATACGTATGTCCCTTATCTCTCCGTCTCTCTCAACCGTGTAAGTAACCGATTTGCCGGGAAATGAAATATATGCCGGTGCGTACTGGTCGGCTGAAAGGCTGGCAAAGTGGTTATACTTGTCTGCATCTTTTCTTATATCATATACAGACCTGCCGTTTACTCCTGTTATATAGTCTCCCGGCTGGATTCCGTCATTGGGATAATTTTCAGCATTTATCCTTGTTATAAGTATTCTGCACGAATCTGCCATCACCGTCTCCACCGGCAGATAATTATTATTCTTTCATAGAAGCTCGCCGTCGATGTTGGTTTCAAGACCGTATGGCAACGTATGACTGTCCTTCATAGCAAATACAAGCCTTGCGCATGCCGTGTCGAAAGACTTACGGTCTCTTGCCTTTGCGAAAATCCTTATGAATTCAGGCAGCAGCTCTCTCCATCTCTTTTCGAAATGTCCTATATAAGGATGGAAATAGTACATCATGTTCCAGAATCGGAATAGAGTGAGCATCCTGTAGCCGTCATCGTTGGGACTGATGTCAGGATACGCGCTCTCGTTCTTGAACAGGACAACCCTTTCTTGAATAATCTCATCGTTGCTGTTCTGGTAGCTTACACTCATCAGCGCACTGTCGTGCTGTTCTTCACGCATTTGCTTCAGTTTCTTGAAAAGACTGCGTCCGAGACGTTCTCTCGCCATCCAGTCGAATGAAAGCTGCGATATTATGCTGTCATTGTTGGCAGAACGACGGTATTTGTCTTTCCCGGATGCTTTGGATGAAGGTATACATTCCGCAAGAGCCCTGTTGAACGATGTCCTGTCTTTTTGATTGTATGTCCTGTTGAGAATCCTGAACAGGTCATAGTTCCAGTCTCTTTCCCCTTGCCTTATTCTATCGTTGTAATACTTGGAAAAGCCCCAGACCAGGCATATCGTCTCCAGGCGTTCAGTCTGTTCATCTGTCAGAGCGGTATTGTCGAATCTGAACATTGACGAGACATCAAACTCATGGTCTTCAGCAGAGGGCTTTTTCCCTATATAGTCGTCTATATTGACTCCGTCGGCATCCATACCGAAATTGCGCAGAAACACCCGGTCGCCGGAACACATTCCAAGAATATAAAACTGTATTCCTGTATAGTTCAGTCCTTCTTTATAAGGGATTGACACATTGAACTTTGTCCATGACTTATTATCTGCTGCAGATATCTCCTTGCTGTCCATCAAACCCTTTCTATTGACATTGCAAAAAAGACGGTGGAGTCTGACTGCAACATTATCTCTCCGTGCAGAGATACCGAGTCCGGACGTGTGTCGAAAGCGTCAAAAAACTTATAAAACTGATATAGCCGTTTCTGTCGGAATCTGTCTTTTCTATGCAGAACACATCTTCGGAAAGCCAGGTTCTGTATTCGCCGTTTCTGGCTGTATGCCAGTATGGAATGTCATAAAAATTCTCTACTATATATTTCCACCCGTCATACTTAGTCAGACCGCCCTGTAATGTGTTGAACTCTCTGAACATGTCACGATATCCGCCCCTCGTATCCTTTTGTGAGAAGACCGTCATAAAACTCATTAATGAGAGCATTAATATATAAGTCCTTTTTCTCATTCCTATGTTCATTAATACTGCTATACTACTTTTAACGGACAAATCCATTCTTTTATTATAAATTTTAATCATATACTTTACCTTAAACTTATAATATTTGATTTTACAACGATACTCACAATCAGAAGTGCAAAAGCTCTGCCGTGAAATAATCCGGAATACCCGCAAAGGTCTTTCTTACAGCACTGATAGCGATGTACACAAAGAATACAGGTGGATAAACTAAGCAATACGACAAGGATAATAACTCTCACTCTTCTACCAAAGATTAATTAACTTTGTTTATCCAATTAAACAATAAATTCCAAGGATTTATTTCAAAGAATGATCTTTTTATAGTATCTTTGCTATCTCAATACATTTACATCGTATGAGCAACAGATACAACATCAAGTACAGCAAGGTATTGCTTATATATACAGGAGGGACCATCGGGATGGGGTGCAACCCACAAACAGGTGTTCTTGAGCCTTTGAACTTCAATCATCTCATAAGTAACATGCCTGAGTTCTCGTATATTAAAGCAGATGTAGACACTTATCAATTCAGTAATCCTGTTGACTCAAGTGACATGTCACCGATGATGTGGATTCAACTTGTCAATATAATATCGGAACGGTACGACCAATACGATGGATTTGTGGTGCTGCACGGAACAGACACCATGGCATATACGGCTTCTGCCTTATCTTTTATGCTGGAGAACCTTACAAAACCTGTAATTCTTACAGGAAGCCAGCTTCCGATAGGGCAGCTTCGTACCGACGGCAAGGAAAATCTGATAACAAGTATTGAGCTTGCCTCCGCAAAGAACCGAAGCGGTCATGCAATCGTTCCGGAGGTATGCATATATTTCAGCGGAAGACTTTTAAGAGGGAACAGAAGTACAAAACAAAATGCCGATGGTTTCAACGCATTCAATTCGTTCAACTATCCGCACTTGTGCGATGCCGGAGTTGGATTCAATTTCAATCATCATTTCATACTGAAACCGGACTTCACACGCCCCATGATTCCACACACAAAACTGGATCCGAATGTCGTCATATTCTCTCTTTTCCCTGGAATACAAGAAAACATTGTGAGGCATGTACTTGACGCACCGGAATTAAAAGGTATCGTCATGAGAAGCTATGGAAGTGGGAATGCACCGCGTCAGGAATGGCTCCTACGAATACTTAGGGAAGCGTCAGACCGCGGAGTGACCGTAATAAATATAAGCCAATGCATATCAGGTTGTGTGGAGATGAACCGATATAACAACGGATATCAGTTAAAAAACGCAGGTGTGATAAGCGGTTATGACAGCACAGTTGAGAGTGCCGCTACAAAACTTATGTTCTTGCAAGGAAAATATTCAGACAATACACTCATAAGAAAAGACATGAACAGAGCTTTATGTGGAGAAATAACAATATGACATAGCTTTTATCAAAGCAATATTTATTCAACTTTATGTATCACTATTAATTTAAAATTATGAAAGAATTAAAAGGAACAAAAACAGAAAAGAATCTGTTAGAAGCTTTTGCGGGAGAATCTCAGGCACGTAACAAGTACACTTACTATGCATCAAAAGCAAAGAAAGACGGTTACGAGCAGATTGCTGCTATTTTTGAAGAGACAGCCAACAACGAAAAGGAGCACGCTAAGTTATGGTTCAAATATTTGCATAATGGCGAGATTGCTTCTACCATGGAGAATCTGAAAGATGCGGCAGCAGGTGAGAATTATGAATGGACTGATATGTATGACCGTATGGCAAAAGAGGCTGAAGAAGAAGGCTTCACTGAAATTGCGGCTAAATTCAGAGGTGTTGCCGCAATAGAAAAGCATCATGAGGAGCGCTATCGCAAACTACTTAAAAACATTGATGATAAAGTCGTATTCTCACGTGAGGGTGAATGCATTTGGATCTGCCGTAACTGCGGACATATCGTTATCGGTAAATCCGCTCCCAAAATATGCCCGGTATGCAACCATCCGCAAAGTTATTTCGAACTGAGAAAAGAGAACTATTAAAAAAAAAGCGAAAGGGGCTGACTCAAAGTTACGAGTCAGCCCCTCTTTTAATACATAGTCATTACAACAAAATTCCACATCAATCCTGTTTATTGCATAGCTCCAGTATAGTAATATGTAATGGATAAAAACAAAGATGTTCTGTAACTGAGCCACAGGTTGCATGCGTGGGGGAAATCCTTTAAAAAAGCTTGCCGGAGTTGATGATTTAGATAGAGATAAAGTGATTTTGTAACTATAGATTTGAATCCATTGGGCGTAATATATAATTCGGCGGTTAACAATCGCCGAATTTGAAAGGCGGATAATCTGAAAACGAGTATGCTTAGAAATATTGAATCCGGTGAGCATTCTGTTTTGATAAGGATTTGGGAAAGTGCCGTATCAAACACACACCATTTTCTAAAATAGGAAGACTTCTTATACTATAAGACTCGGCTTCCACTATATTTCCAACAAGTCACGTATACGGATTTGAGCAAGACTGAGTTTTAATGGGCTTTATGGGATTCTATGAGACCACTCTCGAAATGTTATTTGTTGACAACCAGTATCGAGGTAAAGGTATAGGAAAAGAATTAGTGACATATGCCATCCAACGTTTGGGAATAAATAAGGTGGATGTGAATGAGCAAAACATACAAGCGGTTGGATTTTATCAGCATATAGGTTTCAATATAACTGGGAAGGATGATAGGTATGGAGAAGGTAAAGCTTACCCCATTTTGCACATTTTTCTTAACACTGCATTTCTTTTGATATAAAAATATGATTGAACAACTCATTATACATCAGATAGGTCTGTCTTCTGAGATATACCTGCGTCTGATAGAACTATGCAAGATGGTATATGTGCGGAAGAACGACTTCTTACTTCGACAAGGAAAAGTGTGTTCTTTTATCGGGATAGTCAAGTCGGGTGTACTCCGTTCATATATCAGTAAAGAGGGAGAAGAACATAATAGCGATTTCTATTTTGAGGATCTCCTACCAGAGTTTTCTCACACAGGAAAAGAGTGTAGGAAGCATACAAGCCTTAGAAGATTCATTTATATATTGCCTGGATAAATCAGATTATGACCGTCTGTTGAATGAATCTACCGAATGGTATAAATTGGGCAAATATATTGCAGACACGCTTTTTATCAATAAATGCCGGAAGGAAACGGCTATGTTGACGGACGATGCCTACAACCGATATAAACTACTTTTGAAAACCTATCCCAATATAGAACAACATGTTTCGCTATATCATATTGCATCTTATTTGGGAATTAGGGCGGAATCTTTAAGCCGTATTAAATCCCTTAACATAGGTCAATGAGTTTATGTCTTTTATATGCCTACCTTTGCAGCAAAAAAGATATGAACAAAATTATTTTATCTGTATTTGCATTACTTTTATATAGTTGCGGAACGACAAAAACAAATATAGTTACGAGGGAAAATCTTCTTTATCTCCATTTGAACGAGAAGCATACTCTATCCAATATCGTAGTAGAAAGAATTGTCATTCCGAAAGGAGGAAAAGCTGATTACCATTTGCATCCTTGTCCGGTTTTCGGGTATGTTGTCTCGGGAAACTTGTTGTTTCAGATAGACGGTCAGGCTTCTCAATATATGAAGGCAGGAGACGTATTCTACGAACCCAAGAATCAACCTATTGCTCATTTTGATAATGCCTCTGCTACAAATGAACTCATACTTATTGCGTATTATTTACTTACTGACAATGAGAAGAAAATAGAGTTACTGCCGAAGAAAGAAGGGTAGTCAGCTTAAATGTCTACACCTAAAAGAGAGCTTGTCCAAATGCTACTGTCGAATACGACACTGTCCAAAATATTGTTCCCATTTACACAAAATTTTGGACAGCGTCAATCGTTACTAAATTGAGGTGGGCATTAAAACTCAATTATATTGTTCCCGAAATGTTTCCACGGTCTTTTCTTTCTCTTGCAGAATAGCACAAAGTTCTTCTACCTTGGCAGGGACTTTCAGGTGGTTCATGTAAGAATGTCCACCGATACCAGCCGTAACGCCACATAGGCGGTACTCACCTTTTGAGGAATCGAAAGAACCGCCCATGACGTTATGAACGCATCAGGGCTGCATTCAGCGTTTGCAGGAAAGCCGAAGTAACAGGTGTGTTGTGCTCCTCTTCTCCTTTTGCCAGTTCATAGGCTTTCTTCAAATCCTCATTCATCAAATGGTAAACAAGCGGTTTGCCTTTCGCCGTAATTCCCTCGTCAAAGAGTAGCTGCGTTCAAGTTCCGTCAGCGTGGAGCCTTCAATGGCGGTAGAATGAGCAATGAGGGAATAGAGGTAGTACTTCTCATAGTCTACCGCCTCGCTGACACCAAGTTGCTAAAACTTGTGGTATAGCTGTTCAATCTCTTGCCAAATACCTTGTTCCATTGTTTTACTACAGCAAAACACCCATTCCCGACAGCAAGACACCCGTTTCCGACAGGACAAAAAAAGAGGGACGTCCCACGGCTCACTGCCGGAAACGTCCCTCATGTGAAAAAAGGCG
>ULTJ01050800.1_pt1 | contig 39052 bp, 28 predicted proteins | sample 1957491 | NCBI WGS metagenome assembly ULTJ01 (sample SAMEA4835731, study PRJEB28245) | human gut metagenome | biome: gut microbiome; material: fecal sample | place: Denmark | collected 2008 | reverse complement strand
CCGTAGTCTGAATATGGTTGCTCCATTTATGGGGTAATGGTATTCAGACGAAAAGAAGGTCTTTTATACCTCTGAAAAGGGTGGAATATTCTAAAATTGGATGGAATATTTTTTGATTAATTCGTTTTTTTGAGCTACTTTTGTTATATAAAAGTTATTTGAGGTTATGTAAAGCACAGAGATTTTAAACATCTGTACTATAACTAATTCGTAACCATTCTGTGAGTAACGACAATAAATCTAACTCACTATCAATCTTTTAATCTCTTTTTGTCTTCGCAGTTATTAAAGTGTGATTTTTTTTGTTTTTTAGTAACTGTCATCGAAAATGAAATTAGAGGCTCTGATAGTAGAATGTACCGCATACAATTTCAAGTCGATACTTGAAGACATGAAACCCAATACTTGCCGATGTAATGGTTCAGTTGGATTACATGGAAAAACGATAAGAGAAAGAATAAATGTAAAGAAGATGAGTTATGAAATGCTATTTCCGTTCATTTGATGCAGGCATTGGTGATTGTAATATTATTCGTCTCGTGAAGGATGAAGGGGAACAATATGTGATTATGGTAGATTGTGGCAGTTACACTGAACCTTTGAAAGAATACTTGCAAAACACACTACACAATCATATAGATCTATTGATAGCCACCCACATAGATGGCGACCATATACAAGGAATAGCCACTATGCTAAAAAAACATGAAGACCTAACTGTAGGGGAAATATGGTATAATTGTTATAGACGGACAGAAAGTGCAGAATATATAGAATTGAATGAGCAGCAGAAAGCAATCCTAAAGCAAATACACAAGGCATTACCCGTAGAGTTTGATGCTATTAACTACAGGGAAATCACTGCCCTGCAAGGAAAAACACTTGCCAAAACTATCCTTATCAATGAAGAATTTAAAAGAGTTTGGAAAACGGAATATATCACGTATGATACGGAAGATTTTGATATACCTGGAGGTTTTGGAAAGATTGTTTTTCTTGCACCCAAGCAGGAAGCACTAAAGATTATTGAGGATAAATTCAAGGATGCTTTTGACAAGTTTTTTATGCAAGCTTGGAAAGAAAGTATAGAGAATAGTGAAGAGCTACAAGAACTACTGATAAGGTTAGTAGATGCCTATCAGGATAAATTCGAAAGCAAGCAGATTTCTGCTAAGAATAAACTTCTGTATGACGCGGCATTTGTGAGGAAGCAAGCTAAGGAGGAGGACGCTGATGGCTCTGACACCAACTATTCGTCCATTGCGTTTATGCTGGAGTGCGGGGAACACAGGATAGCTATGCTTGGTGATGCTTATGCCAGCACCATTGAGAAAGCTATTGACAACAAATACAAGGACCGAGCAAAACCTATAGAGTGTGATGCCATCAAAGTGTCGCATCATGGAAGCAACGGAAATAGCAGTAAGGCTTTGTTTGATCGTATCAATTCGCATATATATTTCATACCCGGTGGAAAGGCTGAAAAGTATCCCACGTGGGGAACTTTTGGAAGAATAGCAGAAATACATAAAGACGAACAAGCAAAACTGGTAATTTTTAGTCATCAGTGTACAATCACAGAGAAGATGAATGGGGTGACAGAGGAAGTAAAACGCAAATTAGGAGTAGAAACTATCATTACAGAGCAAGAGTATGAGTTATTTGAATGGTAAGGCGGTAGAGGTACTGGTAGTACCCGTACACTGCGAATCGGAGCAAGGAACGGCCTTCTTTATTAGCGACACACAGTTGCTGACAGCTCGCCATGTGGTGAAAGCCCATTTTCAAAGTGTGGCGGCACCTGCCGCCATTTATATCAATGTTGCTGGTAAGTCCTTACTATGTAAGGGAGAAGAACTGTCGATTCCGGAGGATGCTATTGATATTGCATTGCTGACCATAGTACCAGAAGCGGACTATCATGCAACAGAGTATATGACCTTGTTGTGTGATGAGTATGTGAAGAACATGCCCTTTCATGTATATGGATATCCACAAGAAATAGCCATGGGGTGTAATCTTGTGGACATGGAGGTGAGAAACCGACTTGAGATAGAGGATGGTATATGGAACAATCGCGCTCTGATACGTGATGATAAAATGACTATACACAATTTCGATGGTTTGTCTGGTTCACCCGTGGTCAGCATGTCTGGCAGAGTGACGGGCATCATTGTTCTTCAAATAAACGAGACACTGAGCTACCTATCGATATCAAAGGCTAAAGAGCATCTCAACTATAAAGGCATTCGTTATGATACCGACTGGGCAGCAGACGACATTACCACTATGGGTGCTGGTCGTAGCTATCAGCTTTGCAAAGATGCTGTGGCTACAGTTCATGGCAGGTATATGCCCAAGTTGCACCAGGAGAATAGGGGCTTAGAAAAGATACTTGATAATATTTCAGATAAGCAGCAATTAGACGAAAGTGTCAAAAAGGCAACGGCGTTGGCAGAATGTATCAGTAAACTTCCTGACTACATGAAGAAGATGATTCAGGACAAGCTGAAAATATGGCAAGATTTGGATATTGATATGTTAATGGACAATAATTATGGCATCTTAAAACGCTGCTATGATTATATAGAAGGAGATTATCCTTTCAGATCTGTGAAAGCCAGGGGTAAAGTGATGGAACTGAATGAAATTGCCTATAAACTGAAAGAAGAGGATTTTGAACGACTTAGATTCAGTGATATAAAGAGCCTTTGTTTGATAGGAAAAGCGGGTTCCGGCAAAACGCATAGTTTATGTGAATATGCCCTAAAGAATCAGAGCAAAACAAATATATATCTTTTTTTTGGAACGGACTTCAAAGTTTACCAGTCTGCTATCAGCTATATTCGAGACGTGGTTTGTCAGGAGATGAGTTTCGCGGATTTTAATCAAGAGTTGAAGAGCCGCGGTCGCTATGCTGTGATAGTGATAGATGCTATCAATGAAGGTTTGGGATGTAGCTATTGGAATAATCATCTTGGTTCATTACGCGCGGAACTGGAAAACTATGATCATATTCGGCTCATTGTTTCCGTTAGGATACCTTTCAATAAAGAGGTGAACGACCTTTTGGAAAGTAAGAAATGGTACATAAAAATAATAGAGGGATTTGCGGATAAAGCTGAAGCTATTAATGCTTACTTTAAAGAATATGGTATTAATCGATATTACCAGATCCATCGGATAGAAGCGTTCAATAACCCACTGTTCTTGAAGATATTCTGTGAGACCTTCCATTCACTAACAGAAGATGAAAGGAGTTACGTCAATAAGCAAATGCTGTACAAAAGGTATGTGGCCAAAAAGAATGAAAAGGTGACGTATCTGGTGGATGAAGACCCAGAACTGAATATTGCAGATAAGTATTTGTCAAAATTAGCTAACTATAGTGTTTTTCATGGTCATTTCAACCCCATAACGCGGTTAAAAGCCCGCCAATACGGACAACGCATGGCACCATACAGGCTGTGGGAAAAAGACCTGCTGCACGCGTGCCTAACGGCTAATCTGCTGTTGGATGACCGTTCACATACAGGGGAACCCTCAGTGATGTTTGAATACGAAAACTTGGGTGACTACTACAAGGCCAGTGAGTTGTTGCGTTCGAAGATGGATGTGAAGGGACTATTGCGGTGGATAGATGAAGAGAAAAAGTATTTGGAACGGAATATTACAGTACCGTCTGAGAAATTCAGGACAGCAGTCAAAGCCCTGTTTGATTGCTGGTATCATAAAGGACTGGAGGTTTATGACGAGAGGCTGATACAGAAAGGAGGTCCGTTGTATGAACTCTATTATGACTTCCTGATGGAGTCGGATGTACCCCATCAACCGCTTATATCAATTTTACTGCGGCTTGATAACGATAAGGTTAATCCCCTGCGTCTTGTACAAAAATTCAATGAGGTGACATTGGATGAAGCTTTACAAATACACGAAAAGTTGAAAACCTATCCAACGGTGGGCAGCAGAGACCTGATATGGACGCGCTATGTTAACCAGATGTACGAGATGTATGGCGATGATTATATAGGAGAAGTATCTTTGGATCAAGACCATACATTAGAGGGGAGTGATGACGAAAAGGAATATCTGATATGCATTACATGGATGCTCAGTTCTTCGCACCCAAAGTTCAGAGCGATTATAATTAGGAAACTTAGAAAGACACTCCAGATACATCAGACGCTAATTATATGGCTGCTAAGATTGTTTGAGGATGTCAATGACCCATATGTATTGGATGGACTATATTGTGCTGTCTGCGGGGTAGTGCTACCTTCCCGGAATAAAGAACTAACTGCTGCTATTGCATGCTGCATATACCATCGCTATTATGAGCGTGAGAAGACAGTGCCACAAGATTTAATTGTTCGTCAATGGACACTGAAAATCATAGAGCGAGCATACTATCTGGATGAAGCATGTGAATATTGGAAACGAATCAGAACACCATTCAAGCCACAACCTATAGATGAAAGTATCATTCCTGAATACCATAATATAACGCAAGATTATTTTGGTCTGCAGCAGGGTTCAATCAAGATGTATAACTCCCTGTTCGGTTTTGAGGACTTTAACCGTTATATCATTGGAACTAACAACAGGCACTTCAGCAATGATTATTTCTTACCAACAGAAGGCGGAAAGTATCAAGGTGTTTGTCTTCATGATATTATGGCGAAAATGTCCTATTATATTATGCAGGTATTCGGCTGGACTGACAAGCTAGGTTATCTGGATAATGGAAAGTACTCACCTGACAGAGCGCATAATGACCAAGAACGAATAGGAAAGAAGTTCCAGTGGCTGGCATGGCATAGGGTGAATGCCCATCTGATGGACGCCTGTCGTACTTCGAAAGAACAATACTACTACAGCGACAAAGCCGAGGAGATAGATTTGACACCAACCCCCTATCCGTGGAACAGTGCAGAAGTATCCCATTTTGACCCAACACTTGATGTAGAACAGAAATATGAACCCGAAGCAGGATTGACTGGAATAGAAATACAGCCAATTAAAGGTAAGGAAGAAAAAGACTGGATAAACAAGAATGAGTACTTGCCAGACTTTAGATGTATGGCTAAGCTTCAGGATGGGTCAGAATATGTGATGTTGATGGGATATGATACCTCCGAGGAAAATGGGAAAGAGACATTTTTGTTCAGCAATGCGGGCTTTGTGAAACAAGAAGATGCTGAGGAGTTTGCTGATTGGGCAAAGAATAAGAATTTCTATGGGCGATGGATGCCAGAGCATCGTGGCATGATAGAATTCCTATGGAATGATTACCCCTGGGCTGATGTGTATAAGTCGTCAATTGAACATGAAGTATGGTCTCGTCCGCATGATTGTCCTTGCAATGTACAGTTGTCGTATGAAGCACAACTTCAAGAAGACTGGGAAGGAATAGATAGAGAAAATGAGTTTCTGAGTACCGTATATATGCCTTGTGTAGAAATGATGAAACAGATGGGACTTTATTGTTCAGAAATAAGAGGTGTGATAAAGGCTACAGATGGTAGCGTGGCAGCTTTAAATACAGGCCAAGGTAACTGCGTTCATGGCCTTTTCGTACGGAGAGATGTATTGAATGATTATCTGAAGCGTAATGGATATGTGATGTTCTACTATGTGCTGGGTGAAAAGGTTCTCAGAATAGGAGAAATGAACTCCATTATGAAAGACCTTTCAGCGGCATACCAGTATCAGCCCGAAAATGAGGCTGATGTTATACAACCTATGAGGGTAATAGAAAGAGAGTTGCCTAAGAGGTTAAGGTGAATCCGGCACGGAGAACTGCGCTGAAGAAGAAAAATGATGAGAGAGATTGACATCACGCGAGATGATTGAACTGGCAAAGTTGGAGAATGAAATGACTGATGCAGACTTCTTGGAATTACTTAAGGCAATACCAGAAGATGACGATGAGTAATCGTGTGTTGTTATGTTTGATGGACGAAATATATTGCCGAGTTTTTCTGATGAACTTATCAAAGTCGTTGATCTCTTGAATGAAAAAGCGGCTGCGGGTGAATTTGAGTTCAGTGATTCCGTATTCTATTGGGAAGATAATGAGAACATTATCAAACCGCTGGGATTGGGACATAATGGAGGTGAATATTATTTTGCTGAGACTCTCGCATATATTGTAAATCTAAAGGATGGGTATATTGTTTTCTCTGAATATGATAATGTTTGGAGATGGGTATGGTCATTCCATCTTATTTCTAGAGTAGCGGAATGGAATCCAGACGAAGTGGGTTATTCAGTTCTTTGTCGTGACTTTATGAGGCGATGTTTTTATGATAGAAAAACAGTGTGACGAATCATTTGTATAAATGTGTACTATTATAATTTGACAATATCAATCATTTCAATTTTATTTATTGTATAAATTGCTAAAAATGGAGATACCTATTTTGAACCAAATTAAATTTCTAGGCATACGTCCTCTAAAGGAAGGCGAGAGTAATCCAAAAGCATTGAAGATTTTTAGAAATCTTCATCCCGGAGAAATGTATTACTTTTACGATGGATGTGATATATCAGAAGAACGTATAGAACTAAAATACATTATCCCGCAATCTCTATACGATTTATCTAGACTTGGGGGAGGAACTGTAAAGAATGATTTGAAAATTAACATTTGTGCCATCGTTGGTGAGAATGGCTCAGGGAAAAGTTCTATCATTGATTTGGTTTTGAGAGTAATCAATAATTTGGCTGCATATATTCTTGGAGAATATTATATAGCAGAAAAATCTGAGCATTTACATTATATTGAAAATGTATTTGCTGAACTTTATGTTTTGATAGGCTCTTATGTTATTCATATAAAATGTATGGGGGAAACTCTCAAAGTAACTTTTTGTTCAGCACAAGTTAGTGATGAACCAGCAGTTGTTCATTTTAAGCCTAATAAAGATAGTGGATTTTCTTTTACAGATACAATCTCTTATGATTCTGTTTGCTCTATGCAGAAAGATAGAATTGATTTGTTACGTCATTTTTGCTATACTATTGTAACAAATTATTCATTGTATTCATTCAATCCTAATACCTATAGGGCAGAATGTAATTCTATACAGAAAGAGAATCTAATAAGAAAAAAAGGAGTTGCTGATGGATATGGAGTTGTCTCATATAACACAATGAAGAAAGATTTAAAGGATGATGATAATCGAGATATTAAGTTGATTGAATCTAAAAGTTGGATTAAAGGTTTGTTCCATAAGAATGATGGGTATCAAACTCCCATTGTTATTACGCCAATGCGTAATATTGGTATTATTGATACAAATACAGAAATAAAGTTAGCGGAAGAGCGTTTGATGAGTTTGCTTTTTGAGAAGGACAACGAAGGGAATCATTTTTACAAAGAAATTAATGGAAAGTTAATAGTAGAATCTCTAAAAATATCAGAGGATCAATATATATCCAATAAATATTCGTCTTTGGTAACTAGAGAAGAAGCAAAATTAGAAATTCTTCCGGAAAAAGTCTTTGAAGAAATAAGAACTTTGATATGTGACTATACTAAATGGGCATTTAAGTTAGAGAAAAAGAGAGACCACTACGATAGAGTTTTTAATTATATTATTCATAAAACGTTCAAAATATTTCATACCTACAATTCTTTTAAAGATGTTCATGAGTATTTGAAAAGTCTAAAAGCTGGTCTTAATAAAGATAGCGAGAAGATAATTAAAGAGAAATTAGATGATTTGTGGCATTATAATTCCCATATTACTACTAAGCTATGGAGGTCTATTAACTACTTGCGATACGACCATATTGATAAAAAGAAGAAACTGGTTATTGATGACTTTTCTCATGAGATAGATGGAATTCTAAAGCAAAAAGAGTCGGATAATTTTTATTCTCCATATAGATATGAGGAGTTACTTCCGCCTCCTATTTTTAAAGTTTCATTTATCCTTTATAATATTAACGATTGTAAAAAAAAGACTCCTATTCCATTTGAAACGCTGAGTTCCGGTGAAAAGCAACTTGTTTTTACTGTATCTTCATTTATATATCATTTGATAAACATAGAATCAGTAGGCAATTATGGTCGTCGGACTAACAGAAGTCATCCTATTCCTTTTGAGTTCTACAAGGAAAACAATTATTCACCAATTGAATATAAATACGTGAATGCGATATTTGATGAAGTTGAATTGTATTTTCACCCTGATATGCAAAGAACTTTTATTTCTAATTTACTACATGGTTTAAAGCAAATCCCATTTCGTCGTATTGGAAGTCTTCAAATTATGTTAGTTACTCACTCTCCGTTTATATTGTCGGATATACCTAAGCAGAATATTCTTTTTCTTGATAAGCAGGGACACAGAGTAGAGAGTAATTGTATGCATACTTTTGGAGCAAATATTCATTCGATGTTGCGACATAGTTTTTTTCTAAATCAAGGTTCAATGGGGCAATATGCTAAACACTTGGTAAAAGAAGCGATTGACAAAGTGAATTTTTACTCTGTGTGGAAGCTAATTCATGTAGATGGAAGAAAAAGAGAAGAAGTGATAGCAGAGAATGCTCGGCTAATAGATTCATTGGATAATCGTTACGAAAACAGGTGGAATCTCAGTGTTGAAGATATAGAAAAATTTATGGATTGGGAATTCTTAGAAAATTTTGTCGATATAATTGAGGAACCAATAATAAAAATGCGTTTACAAGAAGAAATTAATACTTTTAAACAAAATTAGAGATGTGGATATTGAAACCTGATATAAAGAAAGCTGAAGAATATGCTGATTATTATTTCAGAACGTTTTCTAAATTATTCAATAAGGAAGGAAAAAGAAATTATTGTGGAAGTTACGCACATACAGAAACGTATAAATACCTAACAAAAGAACAGTTTAGAAAATTTCTTGTAGCCACCCCCAAAGAGCTACTTTTTTTGCATGAAGAACTATTCAAGTGTATAATAAAGCCTTTTGATCAGAAAGAATGGGAGTTATACATACAAGAAAAGGAAACTGAAACTCGCAATTTGGGTAAGAAGCAGGCTGAGCGTCGTAAAGCATTTGATAAGGTACAAGATGAAATACAAGCAATAAATATTTTCTTTAACTATGATGCACATATTTCTAAGGAGAAGAATATGAGTTATTTCCTTTCAGAGAATTTGGATGCAAATACTTGTACATATTGTAATAGGACATACACATTGACTGTTTATGAACAATCGGGTGTAGGAGAATTTGAAGGCTTAATCCGCCCAGAATTTGATCATTGGCTACCTCAATCCTTATATCCAGATCTAGCTCTTTCATATTTCAACTTGATACCATCATGCAAACTATGTAACTCATCTCTTAAACATAAAAAAAAGGTGGATTTGGATAATTATATACATCCATATATTGATAAAGAGGATGGCTTTAACTTTAGATATATTCCTCTATCTGATGGACATTATGCTGTAAATACAGTTATTGAATCAACAAATGCTGCGATGTGTAACAAGATAAAAAATACACTAAAATTATTTCGCATTCAAGAGATTTATAATGCTCATGCTCCGTTTGAACTTCAAGATATAATGGATTTGGCTAATGCCAACAGTAAGGATTATGTAGAGCCACTTATTCGCAATATTATTAGAGATTTAGGAGTAACTACAAGGGATGCTTACAGAATGATTTTCGGAATTGAGTTCGAGAAGGATTTATTTCTGAATAGACCTTTTTCCAAATTTAAAATGGATATACTAAAACAGTTAAAGGAAGAGAAGGTAATAAAAAAGTAGATATATAGGCGGATTTTTATTTCGAGCAAATGCTCTCTCTGAGATTTGATTGTTAAAAAAATATTAGAGGGTTTTGAAGTGCCAATTTAATTCTTACCTTTGCATAGTGATGTTGTATGAACTGACATCGTAAAGACGATGAAAGACATAACTGGACATTTTTTAGTTACTAAAACATTACTAAGAGTAAAATTGACATTATTATAACCTTGTATATAAGGAACTTGGAGAGAAAAGGTTCATAACCCTGTCTCTCCGCTGAACTAACCGGACAGTAAGCAGACAAGTTCCACAAATTCAATGATTTGTGGGACTTTTTTTATCCCCTTGTGTCTGCCTTACCGTGCATCATTTAGACCCTAAAAGACAAAGTTAGTAACCTAACTCGTACCCCCGACAACCGAAAGTCTAAAAGGGGTACACTTAGTTCGAAATTGGCGAACTTCTGTCGCTATTTGGCGGGCCTGTATAAACTTCACTTTGAGCTAATTAACGTGGTTTTGTAACCTAAAAAAGTGAGTTTGCTTTATAGTTACGTTTTATTTCGTCAATCGATTTACCGCCTATTCCGAAATTCTCATCTGGCAATTCCTTGATGGTGACCGTGAAGAACTGCGCCGGAATATGGGTTATTTCGGAGGCTGTTGCTGTCAGAAGCTCAATAAGTTCTCTTTTTTGTTCGGAGGTCAAAGCCCCGCTTTCAACTGAAATGTACGGCATAATATTACAAATTTAATTTAGATAGAATTGAAGCTACATTCTGACCAAGATTACGCATATTGGCAATTCCCTCGTCATCTTTAAGGACATCGCCAATTTCTCGTCCATATACCATATTCCAATATGTCGAGCCTACGACAATCATCTCTTTATTGAGAAAGAAATGATTCATGGTGTCAACGGCTGTCATCCCCCCAGCACGACGAACGGCGGCAACTGCCACACCTATTTTATGTTTCAGAATTCCCGGATTGACGGCAGCGACAACGCTCCCTCTGTCCAACATGGCTTTCATTCGAGAAGAAACATCTGCTGAATAAACCGGCGAACCGAGAATTATTCCATTTGCTTCAACCATTTTGCTAAATACCTCGGCAAAACCGTCTTTGCGGAACACGCAATTGCCTTTGCCTTTACAGGCAAAGCAAGCACGGCATGGCTCTATATCGACATCTGCCAATTGAATAAGCTCGGTTTCAATCCCTTTCTTATTCAGTTCTTCAAATATGATGCGGATTATGATTGCCGTATTGCCATCTTTCCGTGCGCTGCCGTTAATGCCGATTACTTTCATTGCAGAACCTTAATGTCTTGATGAACGAACTCTCTGTTTATCCATAGAGTAGCGTCAGTTCCGGTGAAATGGAGAAGTACATAGTTCGGGTCTGTCGGGCCACCGGGAAAATGGTTGATATACCAGTCCTGCCACATTTCCTTGCGTATGCTGTCATCGGTGACGATTTCAACTGTTCCGCGCAAAGCAACACTATCTCCATAAAAAGAATAACAAAGTCCTGCTTTGGGATTTATCTTGAAATCTGCAACTTTCACTGAATCTGCTCCCGTAGCCATCCATACCTCGTTGCATCCTACGGTATGACCTTTTGACATCGGTATGGGGCGGGGAACACCATCGGCATTGATTGAAGCCAGTGTCACCTCATTACATTGAGCCAGCAAAGCCATTGCCTTTTCAATAATCGTTCTTTCGTCCTTTTGTTTCCATCGTTTCAGATTTGGGAAGAACTGGCGCATCTGTTCTTTCGCTTGTTCGGGTGTCAAATTCCAGCCAGCCTGCTCGTTCATCTGGTCGGTAAACTGCGCGCAGAACTCAATCATCTGTTCCATTGTGAAGTCTTGTGCGAACCTGCCGTCCTTATAGCAGTAGATGCAGTAATCCTCGTTGCGACTACCATCGGCATTAGTACCCTTGTTGTTTGCGGTCAGCGGCATCCCGCAGCTTTGACAGAATTTTTGTTCCATATCGTTTTTCCTTTTGCCCGTCAGTCCAACAGGGCAGGTTATTAAATGCAGAAGCATGGACTACCTATGTCAATCTAACTTGACGGCCCTGAGAAAGCCTATGATGCAGATATAACAATAGCAGCCCACGCTGTATGCGTGAGAACCACTATGCTATCTCTTGCATCAAATTTGAAAGGCTCTCAGGTTTTCAACTTACAAGATGAGCATAACGCTTCTTTTTCTTATGTTTTGGAAAGAGTTGCCCCTATCCGTATGCAAAATTAGTTATTTTATTGATGATTCGCATTATATAGAACGGAATTATAACTTGAATCCTCTACCTTGTCTTGGTTCTTCCGCTGATTGTCGTAAACCCTGCCGAAGTTTCTCCCATTGCTTTTTGAACCATTCGCCTATTGGTTGCCTGTTTATTGTAAGCACCAATTTATTATCATCAACCGAACTTTTCTCAACTTTGAAAGTTTCATTTTTGATTTCAAAGAAAAATGTCTGGCATTGCACTCGGCTAAACATTATATCGTCTTCATCCTATATATAAAGACAACAGGTATTATCTCTAAAGCCTGAAGAACCTAAAACCTAATATTTATCACCCAAAACACCCGGATGTTTTGACTCATAACATGGGGATGTTTTTATGTAAAACACCCGGATGTATTGCGGTAAAACATCCGGGTGTTATAGGGGATAAATCATAATATGCCACTTGTTAAGTCTTAATAAAACAAGTGCTCTACATGTTTAATATACTCCTTCATCAATAGCTTCATACCTAGAAGTTTATGATGCCCAGGTTGCTACAGGTATAACTCCTATTTTGATGAAACCTAAAGGAGGGCTTTGCCCGGATTGCAGAAACAGTCTTATATGGACAGTAAGAGATGAGTTGAGGAGTCCTTTGACGCTGATTATCTTTGTGGCCGATGGAAGATTATAATATCCCCTTGGTGACAATGTTGAAATGGGATAATACTTCTTTTTTGTAGGCTCTCCCGATAGGTATCATTTTGTCGTAAACAAAAAATGTGTTACCGGCATACTTGTTGACGTAGTTTATATTGATAACGTAGGAGCGGTGAGTACGTATAAATGTATTGTCCGGCAAGAAACTTGTGATTTCCCCGAGAGATTGGGATACTGTCATCTTTCTGCAATCTGATGTATAAAGGGTACAGTAGCTTCCTGCTGCTTCCAGGTAACATATAGTATTACAAGCCAATTTTTCAAACCATTCGTTGTGTTTGATGTAAATGTATGAGTCCATTGCCTATTCCGTTTTAGTGACTTAATTAAATCTTCAGTTTGTGGTGTAAAAGTAGGGAAAAGCAGGCTGGTTGAATTCCAGAATGGCATGTATGGACGAAAAAGTATATAATGTATTATTAAACAGGATGATAAGTTGAATAACAATAAGCCGTGCATGGACGATTTAGTGAAAAATATGATGATTTAGGAATTCTGTTTTACTCCCATTTTCTGAATAACCTCTTCTTTCCATTTTAGAGGAGATATATTATGGCGGTCTTTGAAAGCTTGATAAAATGTGGAAAGTGATTCGAAGCCACATTTTTCGGCAAGGTCGGCCATGCCTTGGTAGTCTTCTGTTGGAGATAACAATAACTCTTCTGCATGATTAAGACGCAAAGTAGTGTTGATTTCGGTAAGGCTGGCACCATATTTTTGTTTGATGAATATGCTTAAATTTATCTTATCAATCATTACATATTCGGCCATTTCATACAAAGTGACTTTAGAAGTATATAGCCTTGAAGAGTTTATGAATTCATCTATTGATTTTATTTGTTGCTCGTCGGGTACAAAATTTCTTCTTTTCTTTGATGTTACTATACTCAGAGTGTAATCAATGCCTTCAGGGAATAATAATTCAAATTTATGAGGTATATTCAGATAATGTATCAGTTTATATATTGTTTGGGCTCCGCATGTACTAATAGCGATATTCCAAAGTGTCAAGATACACTTCAATATGTATGGCATTTCTAAGCAAAGCAATGCTATAAATAAAATGCAGCCACTTATCCCCCAGAATATATATAAAAGAGGTAGGGTTGATTTAAAAAGTTTCAGCTTTTTCCAATACCGATAGAGTAGGATTATTCCGCAACTGCTTAAGCAAATCCATGCGAGGAATGAAGTACAAATGAGTAATATCTGTAATGCGGGTATATGCATATTCTGGCTTTTTGGTTGTAAATGTACATATTCCGGGTTATATTGCTAGATTTTTTCCTTCTTTTTTCTCTACTTGCTTATGATAAGATGAAATAATTTCTCTTACTTTGTTGCGCAAAAGTATGAGTACGAAGTATATCTATTACATAATATCCTACATATTACTGACGTTGCTATTCGGACTATGTGATGTATGTGGCCAGAGCAAGAACTTTCCTTTTGACTCTATACGGACAATCAGCCTTGGCGAGGTGGTGGTAACTGCTATCCAGCCTGATGCATCAGATACCCGTTCAGTGATAGGCCAAGATGCAATCAGGCATATACAGGCTACAGAACTCTCCGGTTTGTCACAATTATTACCCGGAGTATTGACCCGGAATCCGAATTTAAATCTTCCTGCCGCTTTTACAATTCGTAGTGTGTCGTATGAAGACCCTGTCAATGCAATAGGTACAGCTATCCTTGTGGATGGCATACGAATGAACAATAACACAAATATGCAGCAGACCACTTTGGGGAGGAGTGGTATATTGTATAATAGTTCGGCATTTTCCGGATTTGATGTACGTTCGCTTGCTCCTTCGTCCATTGAAATGGTGGAGGTGATACGCGGTGTTCCTTCGGCCCGATATGGGGACGTGACCAGTGGAGTGGTTGTCGTCAAGTCTAAGGCGGGCATACAGCCTTATACAGCTGGTTTGCGTTTTACGGCAACAGAAAAGCTGTTTTCTGTCGGCAAAGGGGTGTCATTAGGTAGTAAAGGAGGTACCCTTTATGTAGGAGCTGATTATGCGTTGTCAGCCCAGGATGCCCGTAAGCCTGAAGAGACTTTTCAGCGTATCGGTTTGCAGGCGGCGTATGCCAAAGATTTTCCTTCGGCTATTTTCCGTATGAACTTCAGGGGATATCATATACAGGATTTGAATGAAAAAGGGAGGGATATGGTTGACGGAGAATTTCGGAAATCAGTCTGTAATGGGGTGTCTGTTTCAATGAATGGGTTATGGAATTTAAGTAAACCTTGGCTTTCCAGTCTTGAATATGATGCGGGGTTGACTGCCGGATATCAAAAGAATCAATCAAATATCTATTATTCAGGAACTCAGCAGGTGTCTACTTATACTAAACAGTCCGGGGAGTATGCAGGATATTTTCTGTCTCCTAATTACTTTTCCGGCCTTTCTGTTCAAGGGAAGCCGCTGACTGCCAATGCGTCGCTTATAGCCAATCTGCAACATTCTATATATAATAAGGTGTACAATCGCTTTTCTTTGGGAATAGAGGTCGGTACGGAAGGCAATCAAGGTGAGGGTATACGGTTTGATCCGTTCAACCCGCCATTGGAGATGGTTGGAATACGTGCCCGTTCTTATAGTGATATACCTTTTATACACCATTATACGGTGTTTGTTGAGGATAATGTAAGATTTCATACAGGAAAGATTCGCACGGAATTGCAGTTGGGCGTTCGTATGAATCAGTTACAAACAGGCTCCTTGCATTATTCTCCCACTGTGGAACCCCGGATGAATATAAGACAAGTACTTTGGGAACAGAAGGAAGGGCATTTCCTGAATAGTTTCAGTATACGTGCAGGCTGGGGATCGATGCGCAAACAACCGGTATTGGCCTATCTCTATCCCGATAAATCCTATACGGATGTGAATTGCTTTACTTATAATGATACGGAGAATAATCACCGTTTAGCGGTACTGCAAACGTATGTTACGGATAATACTTTTAATTCCAAATTGCGCTTGCCGGTAAATAATAAGTTTGAGGTAGGGATTAATTTCAGGATGAGAGGTATTGCTGCTGATGTCGTTTGGTTTAGAGAACATCTTCGTAATGGATATTGTGTTGCGCAAGAAGCTGAACCGTTTACTTATCGCCGATATGCCTCTTTGATTTCCAAGGGGGAACAACCGGAACTGACTAGTGAGGGGGTGATAAACCGTGGTGAATTACTTCCTTATGTCACAAATACTGCATTTGCTCTATATATGCGTCCTGAAAACGGTATAGAGCAATGTAAAGAAGGAGTGGAGTATACTATTGACCTGGGGCATTGGAAACGGTTGTGTTCTTCATTTCTTGTTAGTGGAAGTTATATCATGATGCGCGAAAAAGACAATTCCTTTTCGGCTTATCACCCGCAGGTTGAAACGGATGGTAAACCCTATCCTTATGTCGGCATCTATGAAACAGATACTCAATTATCCAATTTACGAATATGGAAATTGTGCAGTAGTCGTTTTCAATGTATCACTCAGATACCTCGCATTGGATTGATAACCAGTTTGACACTGCAAGCCGTATGGATGGACAAGCAACGCCGGAGCATGGAAAGTAATTATGATAATATGGTTTATCTGGCTGATGAAAATGGAAATCGGGTAGAGGGGGATTGGATGAGCGATATAGAATACCGTAAACATCTAAATCCTGTATATTATATGGATGGAAAAGGTGATTTGCATCCTTTTACACCGGATATGGCAACAAATAGACAGTTTGCTAATTTGGTGCTGGATGCCGGTTCGCTAACAGCTTTTCAAGAAGATTCTTATAAGCCTTATTTCTTATTGAACCTTCGGGTGACAAAGAAAATGGGAAAGCATGTATCGGTAGCATTCTGCGCCAATAATCTTACCAGATCCAATCCGAAAAGGTATTCACGAAGTACCCGACAATATTCATTAATGAATCCTGATTTGTATTATGGGGCTGAGGTGAATATACAATTTTAAAATAAGAAGTGTTAATTGAAGAAATGAGTGATGAAGCCAATTTATTATTTACTATGTGTATTGATATTAGTAATTTCTTCGTGTACTGAAGAAGAAAACTATTCATGTTCGGTTGGTATTCGCCTATTGTCTCCTGAGGGTTATTCTAATTTACCCTTTGAAGATATGACTGTGATATTGACAAATAAATCGCAAGGGACGGATTATAAATCTCAATGTTCTTCCACTGGTTTGGCATCTTTCAACGTGGAATGTGGTTATTATGCGGTATCCGTGCACTATCAGGCTGCATCTGGGGTTATTTTTAGTGGAAGGATAGAATCTTTACCGTTAATAACAAATCAATATGAAATACTGGAAACTGTTGAGTTGCAACTGGTTCGTTCAGAAACTAATGCTTTGGTTATTAAAGAAATATACTATGGAGGTTGTATCGGTAAGTTGGGTGAAGAATATCAGGCAGATCAATATGTAACTCTATACAATAATTCCAATGAAATACTTTATCTGGATGGGCTATGCATCGCGGTAGTCGATCCGGGAGCCAGTCCCTCATCTCCATGGATGGAATATACGGATATGGAGGAAATTCCCGTAAATGATATTGCCTGGCAATTTCCGGGTACAGGGAAAGATTATCCTTTAGCTGCCGGTGCGGAAACTACTATTGCCGCTAATGCGGTAAATCATACCGGTGGTGAATATCTCCATACCAATTCAGTGGACTTGTCAAAGGTAGATTGGGGATTTTGGGATGTGAGCTTGGGGCGTCAGAATATTGAACCGGGAGTCACTCCAATGAAACTTATTTCAAGTCTTAATCCTTATCTATCGTTATATGCTTTTCCTGTTGGTGGACCTACTCTTATGGTATTCAGCTTGGGAGATTTTTCTGCAGAAGAATTTGTTGCCAATCCGGATAACAAACGGCCCCGTCCGCAAGCGTCCAATCAGAATAAACAATATCTGATGATTCCCAAAGAATGGGTTATTGATTGTGTAGAGTGTGTGGAGAATGTCAATCAAATTACTAATAAACGGGTGCCGGATGAATTGAACCATATTCCCGTGTTTATGCTGGACGGGCTTTATAATGGAAAGTCGATAGTGCGTAAAAGGATAATTGGAATAGACGGACATGTTGTCTATCAGGATACTAATAATTCGGCAGAAGACTTTGAGGTGAGTAGTCCTTTGTTGAAGTAGTATTGATATTATGAAAATACGGATGACGTTGATAGGGTTGTTAATGATTGTTCCGATTGTGGGATTGGCGCAATCGGATACACTTTATATGTCTTCCATGCAAGAAGTATATCGGCAAAACAGTTGGTTGATGGGTTGTAATCCAGTGGGATTGCTATTCAACCGTTTCAATTCGCTTTCTGTGGTCGAAGCCGTATATAGTTATAGCAAGGGGAATTTAGGGAAACTCTCTTTACCGGTTTCTAATAATGATTATTCTGTATGGAGCGAGTCTTTTCAAACTATGGGTAAAGTTGCTCTATACGGGCGACTGGGTTATAAGCAGGATAGAAACGAAGGGCGGAACTGGAATGGGATGACAAATGATTATTGGAGGGCTGCTAACTTATGTGATTCAGTTAGTGGAAAGTTACGTAGCGAAACTTATAATTTGGTTGGCGCTTTTTCTATGCCCCTCAATGAGCGTTGGATGATAGGGGCGCATGCTGATTATCAAGTGCAAATGACGGTTAAGGATACTGATCCACGTAATAAAAATCAATGGTCGGAATGGTCTCTCATTCCCGGATTGGGTTATCACTGTGGAAAACATACATTGGGTTTATCATTTCTATATGCTGCCCGGAAAGAGACGATAGACTATCAAAACATGGGAACACATGCTGTTTATTCATCTTTTGTTGGCTATCCACTGAGTTTCTTTAAAACTCTTTCCAGGGATGAGACTATAAAATGGAATTATTCCGGTCACGAGGTTGGTAGTGCTTTACAATTAGGTTTTGAAAAAAGGGGATTACGATGGTTTCAACAAATCGCAGGAAGTATTACTAAACAGAGAATTGAAAGTAACCGGGTACAAAATCGTAAAGAAGGTGAAAGTAATATTTGGCAAATAAACTATTTAGGAAAATTACAAAAGAGAAGCCCTCTATATCAGCATGAATGGAGTTGGAAAATCTCCTATGAACAAACAAATAATTATGATCTTTTGCAGCAGCAACCAGAGGAGGGAATGTGGGTTTCTTATGGTAGGGTGCTTCGCTCTACACGCAATTTAGGAGCTTGTGAATTGACTTATGAATTCCGTCGGATGTTTGATGAATGGCATCCTCGTTTCTCCCTCTTGTCAGGAATGGGTTTCCAATATCAAGAAAATACATTGTTATTTTATCCAACTAAATATCTGCAACCGATTCACCGTTTAACTCTCCATACTACTTTTACTCACAGTTTCGTACTGCCAAATGCGTATCTGGACTGTTCTTTAGGTGGAAGGTATGGCAGAGGAAACGGTTCTATTATGAAAGAACAAAAACTAGTTTCCACGCAAAGTACGGAACATATAAAGTTATGGCAGAATAGAGAACGTTTACAGCAAGATTATAATTATGAAACGGCTTCCCGTTTGTTATTACATTTTTCTGTTACATATACTCGTCAAGTTCGTCTTTGTTGGTTTATTCGATTGTCGGGTGGATACGCATATTCTAATAAATGCGAGGCAGATGAAAATAATAAGAAAATTATTACATCTATCGGTTTGTTATTTTAGTTAGAATGTGTAGATTTGGAGTGTAAATTTATTATAACTTAAAAAATACGTAATTATGGAAAACGACAAGGAAAAATTAGAATCAACGCCTATCTATCCTTGGGTAGGTAGATGGACAATTAATCAAGACAAGTGTACTACATGTTGTGAATGTATAGATGCGTGTTTACTAGGATTGATTTTTATCAAAGATAATTATATTTTGATAAAAAATGAACATTTGTGTACACAATGTGGTAGATGTGTAAATGTTTGTGCAGCTCGTGCTATTGTTTTAACTTAATAAAATGATTATGAGGATGCTTTTCCTGTTTTTGTTATTATTATCATGTTTGGGTTGTACTAATCAGAAGCAGGAAAAAGCTAATTATTTGGATAATGAATTAGATTCCGTTTCTATTTTATCATCTACTTTTGACTCTTTATTGCTAGAAGTTAGGGAATTGCCACGTTCACAACAGGTAGGTATTTTGCTGAAGATACTTTCCCATGATGTTTTGAGTTATAAAGGTTTGCTCAAACAAAATAAACTTTTGGAAGAATTTTTACCTTTGACTTCAAAACAAGAAAAGAAGAAAGTTTTGCTGCAAGGCATAACTATCAGTTGTAAATTGAATCAATATGGATGTAAAAATGCTGCCTCTGAGGGTATCGAACGCTGCGAAGAACTAGAAAATAATTATTCATTAACTAAAGAAGAAGGATGGAATATAAAGAGAGTAAAAGTTTCTTTTCTTAATGTTCAGGAAAAATATAAAGAGAGTTTACCCATTTTATACGATTTACTAGAGGAACATCGTAAGGCCGGAAAGATTATATCCGTTATAGAAGATTATGGCATGATAGCTACATATTTTGCTCGTTTGGGTGATTTAGAAACAGCATTATCTATCTACAAAAACATATATCAGTTAGTAATGGATAATAATATATATGATTTGAAAGGTTCTTACTTGGCGCCTATAATCAACATATCATATAGTTTGGGATATTATAATGAAGTTATAAATTTGTGTAATGAGGTTGGTTTAGATTCGGTAGTCTCGTTAATTCCTTCGGTTTATTCTATGCTGTCAATGTGTTATTTAAAACTCCAAAAACCTGATAGTGCTCGAGTTTATTTAGCAAAGATGGATAAAATTTCTAGGCGGGGTGATGGAATAATGTTGTATTGCCAAATGGCAGAATCATATTTGTTAGAAAATAAGGAGGATTCAGTTGCTTTATATTTGAATAAAGCAATGCGGGTATACAAGGCTAGAAATAAATCATATAATATAGATTCTCTGCCAAGGATATTTATGCTTTATTATTCTCAATATGCATCCTTATTATTAAAGAATGGCAAAATTCGACAGGCAGGTGACGTTTTTCATCAGGTTGAATCATTAATGAGGGAGCCGGTTGGGGAACCCGAACGTATGAAAGAGCAAATAGATGCTCTTTATCATTACATCTCCTTTTACCGTGCTATAAAACAATACGATAAAGCTACAGATTTATTAATATATCGTGATTCTATTCAAACAGTGTATAATGAAAATCGAATAGACCGTGATAGTAAAAATTCTATTGAACGTTTTGAGAATCAAGAATTAGTATATGAGAATAAAATTACGAAACTTGAACTTAATGCAACAACGCGTATATCAGGTGTTGCTTTGGGAGTAGTTATTATACTTGCGATTTTGTTTTTTATATGTATTCTGATAATTCTTTTTCTGTGGAAACTATATCGAAAAAGAAATAGCCGAATTTTAGAATTAATGCGACAACCGATTTCACTACCTAAGCAGGTTGAAATTATGGAACTTGATCCACAGCAGAAATTTTATGACTATGCAGTAAAAGAAGTTACAAAGAAAAAACTTTTTTTGGATAAAGAACTAACATTGGATAAATTAGCAAAAGAATTGAAGAGCAATCGTTCTGTTTTATCAGCATGTATCAATTCACAAGCCAAATGTAATTTTAATCAATGGATTAATAGCTTCAGGATTGACTATGCCAAAGAACATATTGTTGCTTCCGATAGTTTTGAGAAATTGTCGGAAGAGTCAGGTTTTAGTTCATATAATACCTTCTGTAATTGTTTCAAAAAACATACAGGTAAAACGCCTAGTGGATATGTGAAGATACATAAATATGACTCTCCACCAGATGTAGAAGCATGAGTTGTTGAGATATTACTATTGTTTAGATGGTAAGCCTGCTATATTAAGGCGAGAATAAACCTCTTTTTTGTATTCACGACCTATTGGTACCACAACTTCACCTACATATAATGTATTTCCCACTATACGTTCAATATGATGTATATTAACTATATAAGAACGATGTGTACGTATAAATACATCTATAGGTAGATAATCTATCAAATCAGTGAGAGTCATTGGTAAAGATAACTTTATTGTTTTGTCAGGAGATAGATATATATTGCAACATCTTCCCGATACGGCAATGTAATAAATTTCACTATAAAGATATTTATAGAAAAATTCACCGTTCTTCAAATAGATACAATCTGTCGCTAAAGATTTGTTAGTTTCGTCCATGATTATAAAGTATTATTATTTGCCATTTATTAAGAATTACTTTCTGTCGGTAAAGATACGGCGGGAGGACTGAAACAATTTTCCAGAATTATAGGATTTTAATGAAGATTCTTCTAAATGGTTGTGAAATAATAGTTTATAATGGCATTTTATTCTTTCGAATTTATGATTTTGAATTTATGTGGATAATTTTGAAGCTTTGAATGAAGGTTTTACCTTTTGTATTTCCGATTCAAAGCCAAACCAATAACCATTTTCTGCTCTTTCGTCGATAGGGAGGAAGCAAAGACGAAGGCTATCGTTATACTCTCCGTAAATCACATCCCAATTTTCAGGTGGAACCTGATGTTTGGTCTTAACTTTTTCTGCTGGAAGTTTCTTCAATGACATACCGGCTTCTATCCAGGCGATAGTTGCTGCCGTTTGATAATTAGGATAATTCTGTTTACAATACTCATAAAGAATAAGACCACGCTTTTCGAGACTCATAGGTTGATCTATGAGGTTTATATGTATCAAATGTTCGAGGAATTTATATAAGAAAGCTTCATCATGTAATATCAGTTCACGGGTTAAAGACTGCCACGCAGGTACATTGTAGAATCCATCTAATAAGCGTGAAAGTTGCCGGGCTGTTTGTAGTTCACTGACACTGATTTCATTGGTTTGTAAAACTTCGTATGGGGGCAGGGGAGAATAGCGTATGCCAAGTTCCTCAGCACGTCTACGCATTTCAGTACCGGGAAGTAACTTTAATGATTCCAATTGTATCTCGCCTGCATTATATCCGGCAAGGGTACGCACGTCTTCGAATATTTCGTTGAGGTGATATAGAGGAAGTCCGGCTATGAGGTCGGCATGCGTTTCCATATTGGGTAATGAACAAAGATATTTCAATCCTTCTAATGCATCGGCCAGTTTACCCATACGACGGCTTTGTTGAAGCACCGGTTCACGAAGACTTTGAATGCCGGCTTCAAGATGGAGGAGACCTTTGGGAAGTTGTTTTAATTCCTCTTTTAATTCGTCCGAAAGTAGTGCCGGGTGTATCTCCAAATGGAAGCGGATATCGGGAAAGTCCAAAAATAATTGGAGTAATTCTTTTGCCCGATGAGAGTTGTAGTTAAATGTACGGTCAAGTACCCGTACGTTTTTAATGCCATGCTGGTGTATGATTTGAAGCCTTTTGCGGATACTTTCAATAGACAAGGTGCGTACCGGTTTTTCTCCTCCGCTGACACAGAACGCACAAGTATTGAAACAACCCCGCGTAGTTTCAAGTTGTACGAAAGGCTTACTCCAATTGAAAAAACGGCTTTCTTCGGGTGGTATGAGGTCTGAAAAGTTCAGTACACGAGCTATACCATTGTCTTTATACTGCTTTCTCGAATCGAGATAACAAAGTCCGGGAATGTCATTCCATAGCTCCGGTTTATTCCAGTTTGTCAGCCATTGTGGAAAGGCTTCTTCTCCTTCTCCTCTGAATACGCAATTGACAAATGGATTCTTACGCAAAAATTCCTCATTATCTCCTAGAAATTCGGGTCCTCCTAAAATGAGGCAAGCTTTAGGTAACAACGCTTTCAGCCTTGCCGTGATATGCAGTAATTGTTCGTGATTGAAAAGCCAAGTCGTCGCTGCTAGTATGTCAGGCTGGTGTTGATAGACTTCATTGACAATCATGCCGATATTTTCATTAATGGTTGCTGATACTATTTCCCACTCAATAGAGTTGTCAGCTGCTAATTGCGCATGCAGTGCAGGGAGTGCAAGTGAAGAGTGTGCGTACGAACTATTCAGGTCTATCCAAAGAATTTTCATGCTTGATTGAGTTTCATCTTTATTAGAAAAAAGAAAATCCTTAATAATCACAGATTATTAAGGATTTCTTTGGGTGGCAGATGGGACTCGAACCCACGACATTCAGAACCACAATCTGACGCTCTAACCAACTGAACTACAGCCACCATGTTAGCGCATTTCTTAAATGCGGTGCAAAGATAGAGATTATCTTTAATATTGCAAAGAATATGGCAAATATTTTAGTTGTTTTTTTGCTAATTGTTGTTTTCTGAAATTTTTATATCGTTTTGCTGTAAGAGCTTTCGTGAGTTATTTATAAAGATATTCAAGCGGTTACGGGCAGCAGATGGCAAACTATCCGAAGAAAAAAAAGTTGGATAAAGAATATGATTTTTTCTTCTGTAAGGTTGGGGCGGGCAGTCCATACTAAATTGTATTCTCAATGTTTGTTAATCCACCATTTGTATTTGCTTCGTTCATGTTAGAAATAAAGTTATCTAACGGATAAACTCAATCTGCAAGTTTTCGTTGCTCCTGATTGGGGAGTGAATGAGAGTAGTCATATTTGCCATCAGAAGTAAGGCATCATCTATTTGGGCTTGATGCTGCATCAAAGTCACCAACAAATAATAGCGTAATCCTTTTCTGTGCGAAAAGACTTACGCTATATAATAAATATATAATAAAGTAATAAAAACGACAAGCGCTTTCATTATTCCTAATATTGATAAATTGCTTTCTTACCTGCCAATAAGGTGTTTTTCATTAATGAAACGATGGTCATTGGTCCTACACCACCCGGTACAGGAGTAATGAATGAACATTTGGGGGCTACTTCATCGAATTTGACATCACCGGTCAGTTTAAAGCCGGACTTTTTAGTTGCATCCGGTACACGTGTAGTACCAACATCGATAACGACGGCACCTTCTTTTACCATTTCTGCCTTTACGAAGTTGGGCTGCCCCAAGGCGGCAATAATGATATCTGCTTCTTGGCATTCTTTTACCAAATCTTTGCTACGGCTGTGACAAACAGTCACGGTAGCGTCGCCCGGATAAGCTTTCTGCATCATCAGGGCTGCCATAGGTTTACCCACGATGTTACTGCGTCCCAATACTACGCATTTTTTGCCAGAAGTCTCTATCTTGTATCTTTTCAGGAGCTCGAGGATGCCGTTTGGGGTAGCGGATACATAACAAGGCAATCCGATAGACATACGACCTACATTGATAGGGTGGAAGCCATCAACATCCTTGCGGTAATCAATAGTTTCAATTACTTTCTGTTCCGAAATATGTTTCGGTAGCGGCAACTGCACAATGAAACCGTCAACGTCAGCATCTTCATTAAGTTCGCGTACTTTAGACAAAAGTTCCTCTTCTGTCACATCTGATTCGTAACGAATAAGTGAAGACTTAAATCCACATACTTCGCAAGCCTTTACCTTGGCTGCGACATAAGTTTCACTGCCACCATCGTGTCCTACAAGGATTGCAGCCAAATGAGGGCGCTTTCCACCTTTAGCTACGATATCGGCAACTTCAGCAGCAATTTCCTGCTTTACCTGTTCTGAAATAGCTTTTCCGTCAATCAGTGTCATATCACATTTTTTATTCTATTTATCTTTTCATCTTCGGCATCATCTTGCCCATCTTGCTACCTGTAACCATCTTCATCATCTTGCGGGTCTGGTCAAACTGCTTCAGTAAGCGGTTGACTTCCTGAATATTCGTACCACTACCTTTTGCAATGCGTTGGCGACGTGAACCGTTCAGGATTGCGGGGTTACTGCGTTCCTCCGGAGTCATGGAATAAATGATGGCTTCAATGCTCTTGAAAGCATTATCATCTATATCAATATCTTTGATTGCTTTCCCCACACCCGGTATCATTGAAGCAAGTTCTTTCAGGTTACCCATTTTCTTGATTTGGGCAATTTGGCTCAGGAAGTCGTTGAAATCAAACTGGTTCTTGGCAATTTTCTTTTGTAGACGTTTGGCTTCTTCTTCATCATATTGTTCTTGGGCGCGTTCTACCAAAGAGACAATATCACCCATACCTAAAATACGGTCGGCCATACGTGAGGGGTGGAATTGGTCGATAGCATCCAATTTTTCACCCGTACCCACAAACTTAATGGGTTTATTAACCACCGAACGAATAGAAAGAGCGGCACCACCACGGGTATCACCATCCAACTTTGTCAGTACGACACCATTAAAATCCAGTCGTTCATTAAATTCCTTTGCCGTATTTACGGCATCCTGACCGGTCATTGAGTCTACGACAAACAGGATTTCATTCGGATTGATAGCTTTCTTGATGGCTGCAATTTCGTTCATCATCTCCTCATCTACAGCCAAACGACCGGCGGTATCAACGATTACGAGGTCATAACCTTTGGCTTTGGCCTCCTGGATGGCATTTTGTGCAATAGCTACCGGATCTTTGCTGTCAGGTTCCGAGTACATAGGTACTTCAATCTGTTCAGCCAGTACACGCAACTGTTCGATTGCAGCAGGACGGTATACGTCGCAAGCTACCAGTAAAGGTTTCCGGTTCTTTTTGCTTTTCAGCATGCGGGCTAACTTTCCGGAGAAAGTCGTCTTACCTGAACCTTGCAAGCCGGACATCAAGATAACCGCAGGCTTAGTGTCAATGTTGATTTCGGCGGTTTCACCACCCATAAGCTGGGTCAGTTCATCATGCACAATCTTTACCATCAACTGACTGGGCTTAACGGCAGTAAGCACATTTTGTCCCAGAGCCTTTTCCTTTACCGTATCTGTAAAATTCTTGGCTACTTTATAGTTTACGTCGGCATCCAGAAGAGCTTTACGCACATCTTTCAGCGTTTCTGCTACATTGATTTCGGTGATTTTGCCTTCACCTTTCAGAATTTTAAACGACCTCTCAAGTCTCTCGCTTAAATTATCGAACATAGTATCTAATTACAATTACTAAATTACAAATTACTCTTATTGAGCCGCAAAAGTACAAAAAATACCTGTATTAGCCTTCTTTTGGAGCAGAATATTATTGCGGACTTATGGCCGGATAAGTAAAAAGAAGGGTGGGGCCTGCCGATGAGTCTGCAATAATTTGGTAAGTTCCTCCGAAATGTTTCAATAACAGTCGGTTGATATCATGGCGTATGGAGACTTCCTGACCGGAATATTGGCTATCGGTCAATGGGCTGTTAACTACCTTGAAACACAGTATTTCGCCACTTTTATCTAATATAAAGTCAATGTTCCGTTCTTCTTTATCTACAGCATAGGGACCGGAAAGAACACTGATTATCATCTGAATTATCCGGTTGCAATCAGTATGTACAATGTATTCTGTCACACAGCTTTGAAAGTTGATATGTAGATTGGGGCTTTGCATTTGTACGCTCCCTATGGCATCATGGCAAAGCTGGACAATATCGTAGTCTGTCAGTTGATATTTCATCATATCGGCTTCCAGGCGGGAGAGGTCTAAAACATTATTCACCAATAACATCAACTTTTCTGTGTTTTCTTGAATAATGCCGGAATATTCTTTGCGGTTTTCTTCACTGATATTCGTGTCGGCAGCCATTAACTGCGAAAAACCCACTACACTGTTGAGGGGAACGCGGATGGCGTGGCTCATATTAGAAAGAAAGCGGCTTTTTATTTCATTGGCTTCTTCCGATTTGCGCGTAGCATCTTTGGTCTCCTTTTCCGATAAGCGGAGTTCTCTGTGTATTCGGTTGATACGCAGCATATAAGTGATGCATAATATTAGTACTACCCCTACCACTACGAGAATAATAATCTGTACGTAGCTTCTTAATTTTCCCTGTTCCAATATCAACAGATTCAGATGGTAGCTATCTTTGATTTCTTCCAGTTGTTTATTGGATACCGCTATGTTTATAGAATCTTCAATCTGCGTGGCCTTTTCATAAAGCGGTAACGCTTCGGTATATCTTCCCATGGCTTTCAGCACATTTGCTTTATAACCAAGCTCTTTGGCGTAATCGGAATCACCAAATTCATTTTGTTGCACCAAATGAATAACACTGTCTGCCAATGCAAGGGCGGTATTGTAGTCTTTTATATGCAGGCAATAGTCAATAGATATATTTTGGAAAGTTGCATAATAGGGGGAGGAAGGTATGCGGGGTAATATATGCTTCCGCTTTTTTATAATGTTCCTCTGCCAGAGTAGAATTATTTGTAGCTATATAAAAATAGGTATAGAAAATTTCCAGGAATAAATACTGGTCATACATGCTTTTCTTCATTTCCGGATTGATAGCTGTCATTTCATCCAATATTTCTTTTGTATCATCCAGATACGTTTTCATATCGGCATAATTCTTTCTTTGGCTACTGAAGTTGATTAACTGGCACAGGATATTGACCTGCGTGCCGGAATGCGTGATTTTGGGCAACAGCTCATAAGCTTTTCTGAGTATTTTTTCTTCTTCCGTCCATCGATTGGTTTCATGGTATATGTTTGCCATGCACTGGTAAGCGGCAATTTCTCCGTTTACACTTTTAGCGTCTTGAGCCCTATCCAGCATTTTAGATGCTTCATTAAATGCATACTCATATTGTTTGTTGTATATATAAGTGTTTATAAGAAGCTTCTGGGAATTGAAGTAGACTTTCCAATATTGAATGCTTCGGGCTATCGGTTCCATGATGCTCACCCACTTGGCGATGCTGTCTTGGTCTCCCTCATTGTTATAGTAATAAAGTATATGAAAGTAAGCGCCGTTACAAAGATAATGTTTATCATTCTGCAATTTCGCCTCTTTATACAGTTCACCCGCGAATTTCAAGGAACGTAGTGTATTTTGTGTAGTAAGCGTCAATTGTTCCAATACTTGTAAGCGCGTACTGTCGTGTGGCATTGCAGGTAATGCTTCAATTAAACTGTCGGTTAGCTGCTGATGGTCGGCAAAGCCCGGGAGTACTTGCAGAACGAAGAGAATTATGGACATTATCCTTTTCATGATATAGTCTCCTCTCTTTTTTCATTAGAATGGATGGGATGTGTAAATACGAACCGTGCCCCGTCTTTGTATTCTTTATCAATCCAAATCTTACCTCCGAAGTGTTCCACTATCAGTTGGCAGATAGAAAGTCCCAATCCGCTGCCTTGCGCATTCTCATCCAGCTTTTCAAAACGATTAAAGATTTTATCCTGCTTTTCCGGAGCAATGCCACATCCGGTATCGGTTACGGAGAATTGTGCCATACCATCAGAATCGACTTCTAACATAAGCGTGATGATACCTTGTGTTGTAAACTTAGTGGCATTGATAAGTAAGTTAATCAGCAATTGTTGCAAACGAGCTTCGTCAGTGTAAAGCTCTAGTTTCTCCAGCGATGTCTGAAATGTAACAGCGGCAGAAGTCTGCTTTATTTTTTCTACTGTATCGATGACATTGCGGCAAAGTGATACTGCATCATATACGCCGAAACGAAATTGCATTTTTCCTCTTTCCAAACTTGACAAGTCTACCACGTCGTCTATCAGTTTCAAGAGTAAATCTGAATTCTGCTGAATGATGTCATTACATTGCTGGCGGATATCTTTATCTATATTGTTATCTATCAATATGGATGAGAAGTCGGATAGCGCATTTAGCGGTGTACGTATTTCATGACTCATGTTAGAGAGGAACAGGCTTTTGATACGCATGGAATTTTCTGCATTCTTTCGTGCCTCGTTCAATTTTTGTCTTGAGGTGGCAAGCCGTTTGTTTACCCGCTTTATATAAATAACAAATACCATGAATACGGTCAAAATCAGAATACCTCCTATGATTAAGTAGAATAGCAGGCGATTACGCTGATTTTGGTTTTCTACTTCTAAACGGTCTACCTGATAAACCGTACGTAGCAGGTTGATTTGCGAAGTATAATTGTGGGCATTGATAGAATCACGTGTAGCATTCATAGCTTGGTAAGTTTCACAAGCTTCTTTGTAATGTCCTAATTCCTTGTATATTTTAGCGATTGATTTTTTGAGCTTTAGATAATTGTTATAAACGTTAATGCTATTCGTGTTTTCTGCCAGACTGGTATATAGTTTTATTGCTTTTTCATAATTCCCCGTTTCTTTGGCATATTCAGCCTGCATATATTTCAATATGGATAAATGGAAATAGAACGGATTTGCATTGTTAGCTTTTTCTGCATCTATGATATACTTACGAGCCTTGCTCAAGTCATCTATCCGTAGGCAATAATATGCTTGATATATATAATGTATGAATGGATTTAATTGCTTGTTAGTATATAACCTCCCCATGCTTTCCAGATAAGTTTCCGTCTCATTCATTCGTTTCAATTTGATGAGCGTAGGTATCAGTTGGGTAAATACTCTTTCCTGCAATTTCTCCGATTGGGGGATTTTATACAATATCTTTATGGCATTCTCATATTCTTCCACGGCTTCCGGTGTCATACTTGCGTGAAGGTAAGTGTCTCCTAGTGCAAAGTGGGAAAGTGCGATGCCGATATCGTAATTCATTGATTTGGCTTCCGCCATCATAGCATTGGCTTTTTTCAGTGCCTCGGTAATTTGGCTTTGAAAGCCATAAGCGTAGACAACCATTTGCTTCATGATGAACATGCGTTTATAATCTTTCTCCTTTTGGAAGACAGACACTATTTCGTTTTCCCATTCAATAATGTCATTGGCAGATACTTTCAGGGAATATCCCAAGTTGTTATCTATCAACTCCGTCACAAGACTAAGATGGTCGTTACCCATTGTTTTCTCTTGAGAAAAAGCCCATAGGTGTGTTCCAAGTAGTATTAGGATTAGAATTATATTTGTTCTTATTTTTTTCACCTTGCTGTCTTTTCTTGTCTGTGAGGGAAAAATACTATAACAGTGGCAAAAATAATAAAAAAAGAGCGGAATGCTATTAACTATTCCACTCTTTTTTAAAATATTATTTCTATAATTTAACTGTTCATGCTCATCAGGAATTCGTCGTTGTCCTTTGTCTTTTCTAAACGGTCTTTTACGAAGTCCATTGCTTCTATCGGATTCATGTCTGCAAGATACTTGCGAAGAATCCACATGCGGTCCAATGTCTGTTTGTCTAGCAGCAAATCGTCACGACGCGTGCTGGAAGCAACAATATTGACGGCCGGGAATATACGCTTGTTGGACAAGTTACGGTCGAGTTGCAATTCCATGTTACCTGTACCCTTGAACTCTTCAAAGATAACCTCATCCATTTTGGAACCGGTATCAATCAAGGCAGTAGCCAGGATTGTTAGTGAACCGCCGCCTTCAATGTTACGTGCCGCGCCGAAGAAGCGTTTGGGCTTATGCAATGCATTGGCGTCCACACCACCTGAAAGTACTTTCCCGGAAGCGGGTGATACAGTGTTGTAGGCACGTGCCAGGCGGGTGATAGAATCCAGGAATATGACAACGTCGTGTCCGCATTCCACCATTCTCTTGGCTTTTTCCAAAACAATGCCTGCTATTTTTACGTGACGCTCTGCGGGTTCGTCAAAAGTGGAAGCGATAACTTCCGCATTAACGGTACGCGCCATGTCGGTAACTTCCTCCGGACGTTCGTCGATAAGCAACATTATCATATAAACTTCCGGGTGATTGGCTGCAATGGCATTGGCTATGTCTTTCATCAAGATAGTCTTACCGGTTTTGGGCTGAGCCACGATTAAGGCGCGTTGGCCCTTACCGATAGGGGCAAAGAGGTCTACTACACGTGCAGACATCGAATCGGAATATCCACCTTTGCAGAGTTTGAATTTCTCATCAGGAAAAAGCGGGGTAAGATGTTCAAAGGGTACACGGTCGCGTACAAAAGCCGGGTCGCGCCCATTGATTTTAGATACCTTTACTAACGGGAAATATTTCTCACCTTCCTTGGGCGGGCGGATAACACCTTCTACCACGTCACCTGTTTTCAGGCCGAACAATTTGATTTGTGATTGGGAAACATAAATGTCGTCCGGAGAAGAAAGATAGTTGTAGTCCGAAGAACGGAGAAAACCGTAACCGTCCTGCATAATCTCCAATACGCCAGTCCCTGTGAGTATATCGTCAAATTCGTATGCTTTCTCACGTTCCACTACCGGCCTGCGTTCAAGGGCGGGATGAGTGTCGTTATTGTTTTGCAATATCGGGCGCTGTTGTGAAGCCGGGCGCTGGTTGTTGTTATTGCGATTATTATTATTGTTGTTATTGTTATTATAAGGCGCGTTGTTATCGCGGGGACGGAGACGGGGACGCTGAGGTTGTACTTCTGCGGGAGCAGGTACTTCTGCTTTGGTAGCTTCAAATTTGCCGATGAGTTCGGAAGGTAATTCTACTTTTTCGGTGGGGAGTTCTTCGATAGGGATGAAGTCATTTTCTATTTCCGTCAGGATGGGGCTTTCATCCGGTACGATAATTTTCTCCTCCTTTTTTTCTACTACTTCTGCTTTAGGTTCTTTATCCACAACTTTCGGTGTCTCTTTGGCCGTTTCAGCTACTTCTGGTTTGACTTTGCGTGGACGTCCCGGTCTACGCTTGGGAGCGGGTGCCGGCTCTGCCTCTGTTGCCACGGGCGCAACGTTTGCAGCAACGGGTTCTGTTTTAACTTCGGCTGCTTGGGGGTGTTCTTGCGGGGCAGGTGTTTCCGCAGCTTTCGTGAGGTCACCGTTCTTATTGGCCGAGAAGACTTTGTCTACTCCCTCTTTTTTTACGGTCACGCGAGAACGTTTTTGTCTTTCCCCTTTACGTTCTTCTTTTAATTTTTCGGCTGCCACTTTCTTGGTTGCTCCGGCAATGGCTTGTTCATCGAGTATCTTGTAAACGAGTTCTTCTTTTTTCAATGAATCTGTTTTTTTGATACCCAATTCTTGGGCAATAGTTTGCAATTCCGACAAATTCTTGTCGTTTAATTGGATGATATTATACATACAGTATATATGTGAATGGTTTTTACTTATTCAGGCAAGTTTACCTTATAAATATAATTTAATAGGGATTATTTATTATTGAACCGGAAATCTGATTAACAACCCCCACCTCAGCAAGGGGTAACAGAATGTTTCAACGGCGCAAAGGTAATAAATATTTTTGTTTTCATAAATAAATCGTCATTTTTTTAAATTTAAAAGTTTATCTTTGCTTCATCATCAAGAATGCATTATGAATATATACGAAGCTCATTTAATTACTTTTTCGCCTACCCATACTTCTAAACAAGTTGGCGAGACAATTGTTCGCGGCACCGGTTTCTCTAAAGTTACAAATACTGATTTGACCCTGCATGCTGTTGGCAAATTGGAAATCCCCCAAGATACATTGGCAATAATCACCGTTCCTGTATATGGCGGAAAGGTGGCTCCGCTGGCTTTGGAGCGTATGAAAGAGCTACATACAACGGGAGCGCCTGCTGTACTGGTTGTGGTTTATGGTAATCGTGCTTACGAGAAAGCGTTGGCGCAGCTGGATGCCTTCCTGTCTGAACGTGGTTTTAAGGTGATAGCGGGAGCGACTTTTATAGGTGAACATTCTTACAGTACCGAGAGGAATCCCGTTGCGGCAGGCCGTCCTGATGCGGACGATTTGAAATACGCCGAAGACTTCGGGAAAAAGATTCGTGCTAAAATAGAGACTGCGGCCGATATGGAAAGGCTCTATCCGGTAGATGTCAATCGCATTCAGCGTCCCCGCCAACCGTTTTTCCCTCTATTCCGCTTTTTGCGTAAAGTAATCAAACTAAGGAAAAGCGGTGTGCCTTTGCCGCGCATTCCGGCGGTAGATGCGGAACTTTGCACGCGTTGCGGTTATTGTGTGAAGCATTGCCCTGCGGGCGCTATCCTGAAAGGGGATGAATGCAATACGCTTGCTGAAAAATGCATCAAGTGCTGCGCTTGTGTAAAAGGCTGTCCGCAAAAGGCGCGTACGTATGATACGCCATTTGCGGAGCTGCTGGCCGATTGCTTTAAGAAGCAAAAAGAGAACCGGATAATCGTGTAAATGCTAATCGGATGATAGGGCATGTATCACCATCACCTTGCGGGTGTTTTCATCTATACGGAAACGATTATCCGTTCGCTCACCTACCAGCCAGATGATGTCTTCGCCGCAGCAAAGTACCCATTGCTGTTCTTTTTGCAGGAGGGAGAACTTGTGGTCGGTCATGTAGTCGCTTACCTTCTTTTGTCCCTTCATGCCAAAAGGAATGAAAGTGTCACCTTGTTTCCAAAGGCGTAAAGATAATGGATGTTGAAGTTTTCCGGCATCAAAACAAGCTACGCTTTTGTCATGCGGAATGATAAAGTCCGGTGTATACGTATATTTCTTTATTTGCAAGTGGGGCTCTGATATTTCCTGATGTAATTTGATGAGCAGATAGTCACGATCTTTGATTACACGACATCCGGAAGCGGTGAACACTTTCCCCGGCTGTCCGTCCAGTGAGCGATATATATCTTTCACCTGGGCTGCGTTAAATCCTAGAGGATACAGTATTTCAAACAGCAATGTTTCCGGGGTGGGCTCTTGCTTTAAGGCCGCAATGTGAATCCCTTTTGGAGTCTGTACCCGCAGCTTGCCTTCTTTTATACCTCGTTCATATATAGCGGCAGCGTCGCTCAAATGCTTCGCCGTAGTGAGGATACTCTCTTTCGCCGACGGGTTGATTTCCCGCATCATGGGTAGCAGGTTCAGGCGGATTTTGTTGCGGGTGTATTCATCCTGCAAGTTGGTGCTGTCTGTAACGTAGCTTTGCCCGATGCTTTCTAGATAGTCGATGATTTCCTTTCTGTCAAGACACAGTAGCGGGCGTACGATATGATTGTTTTTGGGTCGTATTCCCCTCAACCCGTTGATGCCGGTTCCCCGTATCAGGTTCAGCAGGAAGGTTTCAACGCTGTCGTCTTGATGGTGGGCCACGGCAATGGCGGTGGCGCCACATGCTTTGCGCGTTTTTTCAAACCACTCGTAGCGTAACTCCCTTGCGGCCATTTCGATGGAAATATGCAGTTTGGCGGCTTCCTGTTTCGTGTCGAAGTGAACAATGTGCAAAGGCACTTGATGAACCTTGCACAGGTTGCTGACAAATGCTTCGTCCCTGTCGGATTCCGCATCCCGTAGATGAAAATTGCAATGGGCGGCTTCGCAGGTATAACCTAAGGTGAGGAGTAGGCGCAACAGTGCCACGGAGTCGGCCCCACCGCTTAGCGCGACGAGTATTTTGTCTTCCGGTGAGAAGAGTTTATATTGGTTGATATATTGTGTTACCTTCTGCATATTCATGGCGCAAAGATACAATAAGTTTTCTGTTCGCGCATTTTTGTCACTCCATTAGTTATACTCCATGCCACGTCTTTTTTTATACCCCTTAAAGCCGTCTTATGCATGGTTTATCCATAGTTGCTCCGTAGTTTATCCATAGTTTCCCTGTATTCATGGTACTTTCACTGGAGAAACTACGGAGCAACTACGGCTTTGCTATATGTTTTATAAAGGGAAAGCTCTTATTTAAAAACATTCTAAATTATTTGTAGCATGCGAACATAATCTTTATCTTTGTGCCAAAAATAAAGAAAGGCAGAAAACTATGCGTTTGTCCGAATTGAAAACCGGTGAAAAAGGTGTAATTGTAAAAGTGTTGGGACACGGTGGTTTCCGCAAGCGTATTGTGGAAATGGGTTTTATCAAGGGAAAGACCGTGGAGGTTTTGTTGAATGCCCCGTTGAGAGATCCTATCAAGTATAGAGTAATGGGATATGAGATATCCCTGCGTCGGCAGGAAGCCGAGATGATTGAGATTATCAGCGAGCATGAGATAAAGGAACTGGACGTGCAACTTGATTATCATAAAGGTTTGAGCGAAGACATGGTTTGGGGAGAGGATGAATTGAAACGCCTTGCCCTAGGCAAACGTCGTACCATCAATGTGGCTTTAGTAGGAAATCCTAATTGTGGTAAAACATCGCTGTTTAACATCGCTTCCGGTTCACACGAGCATGTAGGCAATTATAGTGGCGTCACTGTAGATGCCAAAGAGGGTTACTTTGACTTTCAAGGTTATCATTTCCGCATCGTCGACCTTCCCGGTACTTATTCTCTTTCTGCCTATTCGCCTGAAGAAATATACGTTCGCCGGCATATCATCAATGAAACGCCGGATATTATCATCAATGTAGTCGATTCTTCCAATCTGGAACGTAATCTTTACCTCACGACTCAATTGATTGATATGAACGTGCGTATGGTGATTGCCCTTAATATGTACGATGAGTTGGCCGCCAGTGGCAACACATTGGATTACGTGAAGCTTGGACAGCTTTTCGGCGTTCCGATGCTGCCTACCGTCAGCCGCACCGGAAAGGGCATCGAGCAATTATTCCATGTAATTATCAGTATCTACGAAGGCGGTGATTTCCTTGACAAGAAAGGAAAAGTACGCGCTGAGATATTAAACGACTTACGCAACTGGCATAAAGAATATGTTCCCGACCATGATTTTGGCACTCATAAGGAGGAGGGCGACCATCCGAGGGGATTTTATCGTCATATCCATATCAATCACGGGCCGGAACTGGAACGAAGTATTGATGCGGTGAAACGTGTCATCAGCGTCAACGAGAATATACGTCATAAATACTCTACCCGTTTTTTGGCTATCAAACTTTTGGAGAATGATGACGATTTGGAGAGAGTGGTAGGGGGATTTTCCAATGGAAAGGAAATTCTTTACGTCCGCGACCGGGAAGAGCTACGTCTACGCAATGCGATTAATGAAGATAGCGAGCAGGCCATAACTGATGCCAAGTATGGTTTTATATCTGGTGCGCTGCGTGAGACATATACCGATAATCATAAAGACACGGCACATGCTACCCGTGTCATTGACTCCATCGTGACACATCGCGTATGGGGATATCCTATCTTTTTCCTCTTCCTGTACCTGATGTTTGAAGGGACTTTCATTTTAGGTGATTACCCTATGCAAGGCATTGAATGGCTGGTTGAAGCGTTGGGCGACTTGCTACGTACTAATATGTCCGAAGGTCCGTTAAAGGCTCTGTTGGTCGATGGTATTGTCGGTGGGGTAGGTGGTGTCATCGTTTTTTTGCCCAATATCTTGATACTCTATTTCTTTATCTCGCTGATGGAAGATTCGGGGTATATGGCCCGTGCCGCCTTTATCATGGATAAGATTATGCACAAGATGGGCTTGCACGGCAAGTCTTTCATACCTCTGATTATGGGATTCGGTTGCAATGTCCCGGCTATTATGGCCTCACGGACTATTGAAAACCGTAAGAGCCGCCTAGTGACTATGCTCATCAATCCATTGATGTCATGCAGCGCGCGTCTGCCTATTTACTTGTTGTTGGTAGGAGCTTTCTTCCCGAACAATGCCAGTCTGGTTTTGTTAGCAATCTACGCTATCGGCATTTTGCTGGCTGTGGTCATGGCGCGTCTTTTCTGCCGTTTCCTTGTAAAAGGTGATGATACACCGTTTGTCATGGAATTGCCTCCTTATCGTGTACCGACTTCCAAGTCGATTTTTCGGCATACATGGGAGAAAGGGGCGCAATATTTGCGTAAAATGGGGGGCATCATTATGGTGGCTTCCGTTGTGATATGGGCTTTGGGATATTATCCCAATCATGATGCCTATAAGGATGTTGCCGAGCAACAGGAAAATTCCTATATAGGCAAGATCGGCAAGGCTGTGGAGCCGGTTATCGAACCTTTAGGTTTTGACTGGAAACTGGGTATCGGCATCCTTTCAGGTGTAGGCGCCAAGGAATTGGTGGTAAGTACGCTGGGGGTGCTCTATGCTGAAGATGCTGACGCCGATAGTGTAAGTTTGGGCGAACGTATTCCGATTACCCCTCTGGTTGCCTTTTGCTACATGGTGTTTGTACTGATATACTTCCCCTGTATAGCTACGTTGGCGGCCATTAAAGGAGAGTCCGGCAGTTGGAAATGGGCGTTGTTCACGGCAGGATACACTACTGTGCTTGCATGGGTGGTATCCTTTGCCATTTATCGGATAGGAGGACTGTTTATATGAACAATTGGCAAACTTGGGTAGTAGCGCTGATACTATTGCTATGTGTGATTCGGATAGGTCAGAGCATTTATTCTTTTTTTCGACGGATAAAGGAAAAACGCAATCCATGCGAGAATTGCGCAACTGGCTGTGAATTAAAGCAATTGTACGATAAGAAACGTGCAGAGTGTAGTGGAAAACAAAAAGAAACAAAGAAAAATTGTCGTGGATAGTTGGTAGTTTAAAAAAATGTACTACCTTTGCATCCGCAAACAAGAAACACTGGTACCTTGGATGAGTGGCTTAGTCAGCGGTCTGCAAAACCGTGTACGGCAGTTCGAATCTGCCAGGTACCTCAAAGAAAACTCCGGAATAGCTTATTAAGTTGTTCCGGAGTTTTTATTTAATAAAATCTTTGTTACTGAAATAAATAAATCTATTTTTGTGATACATTTTGAAAGATAGATAATTGTTGCGTTGCTTTTCTGCAAAAAGTTATACTATGAAAACCCCTTTGAAAAGTCTTATAATTATTATATTCGCGATAATCAGTATTGTAGCCAAAGCGGAGCTGACCAATAAAATGTTTGAAATAAGACATGTCGGTTATGCTGAAGGGCTCAGTAACCAGCGTGTCTTCTCGATTGTGGAAGATGGAGAGGGCGTTATATGGATTTCTACAAAAACAGGGATAGACAGGTTTAATGGCCATTCGGTAAAGAACTATGCTTGGCCGGGCAGCTTCTATTATGGTGACCTTGCCGGACGCAGACTTTATTTGCTCTATGATGTGCGGAAAGGGTTGCTGGCTTATGACCATACAGGCAGAATATACCGATATTCCGCTATAAATGACAACTTTGAACAGGTGTTGCATTTGGGGCAATTCATTCATGAAGACGTCATTCTGAACAAACTCTGCATAGACCATGATGGAGCGTTATGGATAGGACTGGATAAAGGACTGTACAAGCAGGAAGCCGATGGCGCTCTAGTTACCGTCCTCAAAGGACAGTATGTAAATGATATCGTAACTGCCGGAGAAATGCTTTTTGCGGGTACTTCTACCGGGGTATGGCAAATATCGCATGGCATACCGGCCAATGTTCATCAGATACTTGACGGGTGGTATGTACAGACTTTGTTTTATGATGCTTTTAAAAAAGAACTGTGGATAGG
>ULTJ01063855.1_pt1 | contig 39341 bp, 34 predicted proteins | sample 1957491 | NCBI WGS metagenome assembly ULTJ01 (sample SAMEA4835731, study PRJEB28245) | human gut metagenome | biome: gut microbiome; material: fecal sample | place: Denmark | collected 2008 | reverse complement strand
CAGCCGTAAAGGCTGCAAATACAATAGCTCAACCAAGAACGTACATGAAGCTTTTGAGGAAGAAGTAAACAAGTATGCACTATCTGATAAAGTATCAGAGCTTTTAAAACTGCAACTAACCATCACCTTTGAAAACATGAATAAAGAAAATAAAGAAAGGGCCCAGTCCATCAAATCCAATATCAAAGCAAAGGAAAAAGAGCTGGAGCAAGTCGAAACCAATTATGCACTTTGTTCCGATACAAAGAAACAAGAGATTTGCGTAAAGGTAATGACGAGATTAGAAGCAGAAATCAGAGGTTTACAGGTAGAATATTCAAAGGTGAACACAGAAATATTGAACCTTGATAAATTCATTGATTATGCGTTTGAAATGCGTTCTAACTTATTCAATTTATGGGAATTACAAGGATTAGAAGGAAGAAGGAGATTACAAAAATTGGTATTCCCTGACGGGTTTATCTACGACAAAAATAATGAGCATATTGAACCTAAAACCGTCAATCAATTCTTTCTACTAAACTACTCATTTCCAACGAATAATGGGGATAAAAAAAGAGAGACGAACAGTGAAAATCACCGTTCGTCCCTTCAAGTACTCGAAGCGGGACTTGAACCCGCACAGCCGCAATGGCCAAAGGATTTTAAGTCCTTCGTGTCTACCATTCCACCATTCGAGCATCCATAAAGGAGAGCGGAAAACGAGACTCGAACTCGCGACCCTAACCTTGGCAAGGTTATGCTCTACCAACTGAGCTATTTCCGCAGGTTTTTGGAGAACGGGTGCAAAGATAAAGAGTTTCCCCGTTACAGCCAAACTTTTTATCAGAAAAAAGTTAACCAAGCAGCGCCTTTTCTGCCGCCTCCATCGTTTCAAAGTTAAACCCGTCTACTACTTTCTGCATCAATACGGATATTTGGTCATTGCAAAGATTGCCGATGCTACCCTCGTGCGTGTGATGGACTTCTTTGCCGTGGGAGAAATTCCCCGCCTCGATATCCAGCCCCACTTTCTTGTAAGCATCGCGGAAAGGCATACCCTCACGCGCCAAGCGATTAACCTCTTCTACACTGAAAATGAGCAGATACTTATCATCGTCGAGAATATGTTCGTTCACCTTGATTTCGTTCATTATGTAAGTAGTCATCTGCAGGCAGTCCTTCAACTCCTGAAAAGCAGGCAAGAAGACCTCTTTGATAATCTGCAAGTCACGGAAATAGCCGGAAGGCAGATTGTTTGCAATCATCATAATCTGCTGCGGCAAGGATTGGAGCTTATTACATTTGGCACGCGTCAGCTCAAAAACATCCGGATTCTTTTTATGCGGCATGATGCTTGAACCCGTGGTACAGTCATCGGGAAGCTTCACAAAACCAAAGTTTTGGCTATTGAACATGCAAGCATCAAAAGCCAGCTTAGAAATAGTACCGGCAATCGTCGCCAATGCAAAAGCTACATTACGCTCCATCTTGCCACGCCCCATCTGCGCATACACCACATTATAGTTCATAGAATCGAAGCCTAGCAGATTGGTTGTCATGGTACGGTTCAACGGGAAAGAAGAGCCATATCCGGCAGCGGAACCCAGCGGATTGCGATTACACATCTTGAAAGCAGCCTGCAAGAAAAGCATATCGTCTACCAGGCTCTCGGCGTATGCACCAAACCAAAGGCCGAAAGAAGACGGCATGGCTATCTGCAAATGAGTATATCCCGGCATCAATACATCCTTATAGCGCTCGCTCTGCATCACCAGCACATGGAAAAGTTGCTCCACCGCTTCGGCTATCTCCTTTATCTGCGCACGGGTAAAGAGCTTCAAGTCCAGCAACACCTGGTCGTTACGCGAACGTCCGCTATGAATCTTCTTACCTACATCGCCCAACTTGCGTGTCAGCATCAACTCCACTTGCGAGTGAACATCTTCTATTCCATCCTCTATGACAAAATCGCCCTTTTCAGCAGTGGCATATATATTCTTGAGCTCGGCAAGCAACTGAGCCAGTTCCTCACTTGTCAGCAACCCGATACTTTCCAGCATCGTGATATGCGCCATAGACCCCAACACATCATGTTTTGCCAAATAGAGGTCCATTTCACGGTCGCGTCCCACCGTGAAGCGGTCTATGTCTTCATTTACCTGAACGGATTTTTCCCAAAGTTTCATAATCAATGTTTATTGATGAATGATGAATGTTTAATGGTGAGCGGTGAACGATTAATCACCACACATTAATAATTAATCATTGACAGCGTTTCCGCCATCTTATCGAGTCCCTCCTGCAAAGGCTTTTGAATCATTGTCTTCATAAACGGATTCAACTCCATGCCGATGGTAAGCTTCATTTTGCATTCAGTATCCGAAACCGGCACTATCTGTATCCACAAATTGAAGGGCAACGGTGAAGTGTTCGTCGCGAACTTGATACATTTGCAGGGTTCTTTCTCCACAATCTGTAACACAATCTTTCCTACCGGAGAAACCTCTATCGACAGGCTTTCGGCATCGAAGCTCAAGTTCTTCACTTTATCCTGCGGCAAACGGTCTTTCACATTTTCCAGATTACTCAGGTCGGAAAGTTTGTCATAAACAGCTGTTTGAGAAGCAGGTATCACCTTCACAGCACTTTCAAATTTCGTCATAATTCTATGGTATTTAAAAGACAAAAAGAACTATCCGGACAGGAACTATCCGAATGGCTCTTTTGTTATGCTATATCATTTATACAATAATCTTATTTTCCGGCATCCCAATGTGCAGGGTCTTTACGCCATTCGTTGAGCGTTGCCACATCTTCCTCTTCGATGTAACCCGTACGAAGCGCAACTTCCATCACCGCCTCATAGTTAGTCAGAGTCACCAAAGGAACTTTCGCTTCCTTAAACGCTTTTTCCGCAACGGGGAATCCGTATGTGTAAGCAGCAACCATACCAATAACCTCGCAACCATCGCGACGAATAGCTTCAACAGCTTTCAAACTGCTTCCGCCCGTAGAAATTAAATCTTCCACCACGACAACCTTCATACCCGGACGAAGTTCACCTTCTATCAGGTTTTCCAATCCATGATCCTTCGGAGTAGAGCGAACGTATACAAAAGGAAGGTTCAGCGCATCGGCAACCAGCGCACCTTGGGGAATAGCTCCCGTAGCCACACCGGCAATGGCATCCACCTGTCCAAAACGTTCCAAAACCAAACGCGTAATTTCAAGCTTCACGAAATTACGGAGGGAAGGGTATGAAAGGGTTTTACGGTTATCACAATAAAACGGAGATTTCCATCCGGAAGCCCAAGTAAAAGGATTAGCCGGCTGTAGTTTAATCGCTTTTATCTTCAGCAACTTTTCTGCAAACAATCTTTCTAAAGTTTTCATAGCAAAACTAACTATTATGATAAATATGGCACAAAAATACAGAAACGGAACGAGAATAAAAAAAGAAAGTGAATAATTTTTATTCAGGGTAATCATTTTCGTCAGAAAGCTCGAGACAATTACGAATATCCTTCATCTCGAACCCTCTGCTAAGTGCAAAACGTATCAATTTCCCATTCAATTCATATTCATTCTCCGCATGGACACTTTTACGCTTTGTAGCCAGCAATCCACGCAGGATAGAAAGGTATTCTTCCCCCTCTATTTCATTAAGAAACCGCATGTAGGTGGTTGGGGATATTTTTTTCAACTGAAGAGCTTGCCCTATTTTCACTTTCCCCCACTTGGCAAAGCGGTATTTATCGTTGATAAAAGCACGGCAAAAGCGTTCTTCATCAATATATTTTTCTTGTTCCAAATGATTGAGGATGCGGTCGATAGCATCGTATGCGATTCCCCAACGCTGTAACTTCTCTGTCACTTCCGCCCGACAATGTTCGGCAGTGGAACAATATGCCGCCACGCGGCTCAAAGCATCTGATTCGGTAATTTCTATCATCGTTCTGCAATTACAATCCGGTCGTTCCCGGAAATATCTTTTAAAATCCGGAGATTGATATACCCCTGCCCACGCAACATCGTGGCGGTTTCTTCTCCGAAAGCACGGTTAATTTCAAAATAAAGCCGGCCACCGGAAACAAGCAGCGTCCTGCCCAGTTCCGCTATGCGGCGATAAAAAAGAAGCGGGTCGGCATCTGGAACAAATAATGCCAAAGAAGGTTCCCAATCCAGCACATTCCGTTCCATTTCAAGTTTTTCCCGTTCAAGCACGTAGGGAGGATTGCTCACTATCACATCGTAGCACTCCTCCGGCGAAGGCCGGCAGTCAAGCACATCACGTAAGACAAACCGGACATCAGCCTGCAAAGCCGCATTGTTTTCACGAGCCATGCCAAGCGCCTTTTCCGACACATCCCACGCCGTGACTTTCGCCCCGGGCAACTCCTTCGACAAGGAGACCGCAATGCAACCGCTTCCCGTCCCGATATCCAGTATGCGGGCGTCCGCCGGAATTTCTTTCAGCATCAGTTCCACCAGTTCTTCCGTTTCAGGGCGGGGTATCAGCACTCCGGGAGCCACCTTAAACTCGCGTCCCAGGAAACGGGCTACGCCTTGTACATATTGTATCGGTTCAAAATTGTGCAGCCGCCGCATAATGTCGCCCAATTCATCCGCCTGTTTTGAAGATAAAATAATATCTTTGCCCAGATAATAATCCACCGTGTCCTGCTCCAGCAACTCACAGCAGATGATGCGGGCAAGACCGGCCGCCTCTCTTGCAGAGTAGCGTTGTTCCAGGTCATGACGGATGGTTAGAGCGGTTATATTCATCGAAACATCTTTTGGGCGTGCAAAATTAACAAAAAGTATCGAAATATGCCATAGGTAAAAAGTAGAAATAAAAGAGAACGAAACGATAAAAAACAAATATATGAAGAGTGAAGAAGAAATATACATGCAACGTTGCATCCAATTGGCGCAAAACGGGCTGTGCAACGTGGCTCCCAACCCTATGGTGGGCGCAGTTATCGTGTGCGACGGAAAAATCATCGGCGAAGGATACCACGTGCGTTGCGGTGAAGCGCATGCGGAAGTAAACGCCATCCGTTCCGTAAAGGATTCGTCTTTATTGAAGCGTTCCACAATTTATGTCAGTCTGGAGCCATGCTCCCATTACGGCAAAACGCCTCCCTGCGCCGATCTCATCATAGAGAAGCAGATACCACGCATTGTCATCGGTTGCCAGGACCCTTTCTCCAAAGTCGCAGGGCGAGGCATCCGGAAGTTGAGGGACGCGGGTCGCGAGGTCATAGTCGGCGTGCTGGAGGAAGAATGCCGCCGTCTCATCCGCCGGTTCATCACGTTCCACACCCTGCATCGCCCCTATATCACCTTAAAATGGGCGGAATCGGCAGATGGCTACATCGATGTTTGCAGAAAAGACGGAAGCCCGACTGTACTGTCCAGCCTTCTGACGTCCATGCTGGTACATAAAAGACGGGCGGAACACAGCGCCATCATGGTGGGCACCAACACCGCCCGGCTGGACAATCCCGGACTGACCGTACGCCAATGGTACGGACGCAATCCGGTACGCGTTGTTTTAGACAAGAAAACGGCGTTATCTCCCGAACTCCATCTGTTCGACGGGAGCGTACCTACAATCGTATTCACAGAAGGCAACCATGCATCGCACCCTAACGTAGATTTCATCACGATAGATCATGACCGGGACATACTCCCCCAGATGATGGAGACGCTTTACGAGCGGGGCCTGCAATCCCTACTCGTGGAAGGTGGCAGCGCATTGTTGCAATCATTTATCGATGCCGGTTTATGGGATGAAGTTTTCATTGAAGAATGTCCTCAAATACTGCATTCCGGTGTTAAATCACCTGAAATGAACAATAAAATACCTTATGACACCGAGCAATCTTTCGGCCGGAGTTTTCGACATTACACGGTTGCAAGATTAGGCTAACAGCCTTATTTCGCAGCCTTTTAATCGAGGAAAACGGGCATATTATCTATAATTTTATATAAAACTTCCCTTTAAAGCTGTTTATAGAAAAAAATGTTCCTATTTTTGCAACTTGTAAATAAACACTAACTTTCAAATGAGAATAAAGTTTTTATCTGTAATCGTGAGTTTTCTGTTTGTATCGTTTGCCGTAAGCTCATGCCTTGACTCTGACGATAACACATACGAATTAAGCTCTGATGCAACCGTGCATGCTTTTGGCCTCGACACCATCTATGGAAAGCATTACACATTCACTATAGACCAGCTTAGAAGAGTGATTTATAACCGCGACTCCTTACCCGTGGGAGCCGACACTATCATCAATCACATACTGATTGATACGTTTACCGTCAGCGGATGGATTACCGCCGGCATCAACGATACCATCTTCGATTATACAAAAGACTCCGTAGACTTCACTCCTATTGTAAACACACAAGAGGGAATGAAGTTCAAAGTGCATGCGCCAGACGGCACATATCGTGAATACACAGTGCAAATCAACAGACATAACCAGGACCCCGATTCATTGGTATGGAAAGAAATGGACGTATATTCCTCAAGCAGCTTCAAAGGTAAACAAAGAGCCGTTGTACTGAATAATGACTTATGGATATATACCAGTACCAACCAAGCCTATAAGACCTCTACCGAAGCCGGCAAGTACGGATGGCAACCCGTAAGCCTTACCGGCTACCCCACGGATGCCGACCCTGAATCCGTGGTCAACTTCAAGCCTAAGACAGGCAGCCTGACAAATGAAATCGGCCAGATACTTTATATCGTTACCGGAAGTAAAAAGGTATACAGGTCTGCGGATGGAGAGATATGGTCGGAAGTTGTAACTTTAGGAAGCAACATTGAAGCGTTAATCGCCGGACTCAGGGGTACGCTCACCGGTATAACGTCGGAAGGATACTTCTGTACCAGCAATGACGGCGAGAACTGGAATAAAAATGACGAAAACGCCATCGCATTGACCGAAGTTCCCAAAGATTTCCCAAGAAAGAACATATACTCCACACAATTTGAAACCTCCAACAGCTTGCCACAAGTAATGGTAGTAGGCTCTACAAGTGCAGATGCCAAGCTTACGGCTCCCTGGTTCTATATGGAGGGAGATAATTGGACAGACATGTCATCGACAGCCTACGATGCCTATTGTCCAGCAATGCCCAACCCCGTAGGCATGCATTATGGTGGTAAATTCTATATCTTCGGTAGTAAAGAAGCCGATAAGCTCGACGCCATCTATTCTTCTGTTACCGGTATCGCCTGGTATAAGACTGAAAGGAAGTTCTTGCTCCCGGAAGATTTTGAAAAGATAACGGCTCCCTATTCTATAGCTATCGACAACCAAAATTATATTTGGGTGATATTTGGCGGTGATTCAAAGGCGAATGCCGTTTGGCGTGGCCGTCTTAACAGATTAGGCTTCGCAATACAATAAGTTATTTTTTCGCATCATATATAATAAGGTGAAAGTAGCAGACAACATTCATTCAGAAGTGTAAGTATAAAAAGATGTTAGATACAGAACAAATCGATTTAAGCCGGATTCCCCAACATGTGGCGATTATCATGGACGGCAACGGACGATGGGCGAAGCAACGCGGACATGAGCGTAGCTATGGACATCAGGCCGGTGCCGAGACCGTGCATATCATTGCTGAAGAAGCGGCCAAGCTGGGTATCAAGTATCTGACTTTATACACGTTTTCTACCGAAAACTGGAACCGCCCGTCGGAAGAAGTGGCAGCATTGATGGCGCTACTCTTCGACTCCATCGAGGAAGAAACGTTTATGAAGAACAATATCAGTTTCCGCATAATCGGTGATATAGACAAATTGCCCGCCAACGTACAAGCAAGGTTGCAAGCCTGCGTAGAGCATACATCCGTAAACACAGGGATGTGCCTGGTACTGGCACTCAGTTACTCCTCTCGTTGGGAGATGACAGAAGCCGCACGGCAAATCGCGACATTGGTGCAGAAAGGAGAGTTGCAACCGGAACAGATTGACTGCAAACTGGTTTCGCAACATCTTACAACAAATTTCATGCCCGACCCGGACTTATTGATACGCACGGGCGGTGAAATTCGCCTGAGTAATTACCTGCTTTGGCAATGCGCCTATTCAGAGCTTTACTTCTGCGACACCTACTGGCCTGATTTCCATGAAGAAGAGCTCCGGAAAGCGATTCTCGATTATCAGAGACGTGAACGCAGATTCGGCAAAACCAGCGAACAAATCAAATAGGATAAAGACAGCGACCCATATAAATAGTAAATCGTAAATTGTAAAATAGTAAATAACAAAGATGCATTATCGTATTTTCTCCATACTCGTAACATTTATCTGCCTCTTCTGCTGTGCATTGCCCAGCGTGGCACAAGACACAAGCAATATCGATGAAGCCGAGAAACCGGTTATTCTATATTCGGGAACGCCCAAAAAGTATGAAATCGCGGATATTAAAGTCGAAGGAGCCAAGAACTATGAAGATTATGTGATTATCGGCCTGTCCGGACTGTCCAAGGGGCAGACTATCACAGTACCGGGTGATGAAATTACCCAAGCCTGTAAGCGTTATTGGCGCCATGGTTTGTTCTCCGACGTTCAAATCACTGCCGACAAGATTGAAGGTGACAAAATCTGGTTGACTATCCATCTGACAATGCGTCCCCGTGTTTCCGATATCCGCTACCACGGCGTGAAGAAGTCCGAGCGTGAAGACTTGGAAGCCAGGGTAGGTTTAATAAAGGGTAACCAAATCACCCCCAACCTGATTGACCGCGCCAAGACCTTAATCAAGCGTTACTTCGATGACAAAGGTTTCAAGAACGCGGATATCATCATTACCCAAAGGGATGACCCCAACAATGATAATCAGGTTCTCGTAGACATTGATATCGACAAGAAGGAGAAAGTAAAAGTACATAAAATCACCATTGAAGGAAACGAAGCCATCGCCACCAAGAAATTGAAGCGTGTGATGAAGAAAACGAACGAAAAGGGCAAGTTGCTCAACCTGTTCCGTACCAAGAAGTTCGTAGAAGAAAACTTCGATGCCGACAAGCAGTTGATTATCGACAAATATAACGAACTGGGTTATCGTGACGCCTTGATTGTGGAAGACAGTATCAAGCCCTACGATGACCGCACGGTAGACATCTACATGAAAATCGATGAAGGACAGAAATACTACCTCCGCAACGTGACGTGGGTAGGTAACACCCTCTATCCTTCGGAGCAGTTGAACTTCTTGCTGCGCATGAAGAAGGGAGACGTTTACAACCAGAAGTTATTGGAAGAACGTACTTCTACGGATGAGGACGCCATCGGCAACCTCTATTACAACAACGGTTATTTGTTCTACTCGCTCGAACCGGTGGAAGTGAACATCGTGGGCGACTCCATCGACTTGGAAATGCGTATCTATGAAGGCCGTCAGGCTACCATCAACAAAGTCAGCATCAACGGCAACGACCGTCTGTATGAAAACGTGGTTCGCCGTGAACTCCGCACCCGTCCGGGAGAGTTGTTCAGCCGTGAAGACCTGATGCGTTCCATGCGTGAAATCCAGCAGATGGGACACTTCGACCCCGAACAAATCAAGCCGGACATCCAGCCGAGACCGGAAGACGGTACGGTTGATATAGGTTACGACCTTGTATCCAAAGCCAACGACCAGGTAGAGTTCTCCGCCGGTTGGGGACAGACGGGTATCATCGGTAAATTGAGTTTGAAGTTCACCAACTTCTCCGTAGCCAACTTGTTGCATCCCGGTGAGAACTACCGTGGCATCCTGCCGCAGGGCGACGGCCAGACATTGACCATCAGCGGACAGACCAATGCCAAATACTACCAGTCATACAGCGTTTCGTTCTACGACCCGTGGTTTGGCGGCAAGCGTCCGAATGCCTTCTCCGTATCGGCATTTTATTCTCGCCAGACAGACATCAGTAGCCGTTACTACAATTCCGCCTACATGAACAACTACTATAACAGCTATTATAGCGGCATGTATGGTTACGGAATGTACAACTATGGCAACTACAACAATTACGAAAACTATTATGATCCCGATAAATCGATCCAGATGTGGGGATTGGCCGTAATGTTCGGTAAGCGTTTGAAATGGCCGGATGACTATTTCCAGTTCACAGCCGAGTTGTCTTACCAACGTTACATCCTGAGCGATTGGCAATACTTCCCCGTGACCAACGGTAAGTGTAACAATCTGAGCATCAACCTGACTTTGTCTCGTAGCTCTATCGACAACCCGATTTATCCGCGCCAAGGTTCAGAGTTCTCACTTTCTGCACAGTTGACGCCGCCTTACTCATTGTTCGACGGTACGGACTACAGCAAATACAGCACCAGCAATCAGGACGACATGAACAAGATGCACAAATGGATTGAATATCACAAGTGGAAGTTTAAATCCAAAGTATACATCCCGTTGATGGACCCTGTCAGTGTAAAACGTACTCCGGTATTGATGGGACGTGTGGAATTCGGTTTGCTGGGACACTACAACAAACATAAGAAATCTCCGTTTGAAACCTTCGACGTAGGTGGTGACGGTATGACCGGTTATTCCAGCTACGCGACCGAAAGCGTTGCTCTCCGTGGTTACGAAAACAGCTCTTTGACTCCGTACGGATATGAAGGTTATGCCTATACCCGTCTCGGACTGGAATTAAGATATCCGCTTATGCTGGAAACAAGTACCAGTATTTATGCGTTAGGTTTTGTTGAAGCCGGTAACGCTTGGCAAGACGTAAACAAGTTCAACCCGTTTGACTTGAAACGTTCCGCCGGTGTCGGTGTCCGCATCTTCCTCCCGATGATTGGTATGATGGGTATCGACTGGGCTTACGGTTTCGACAAAGTATTTGGTTCTAAGCAATATGGTGGCAGCCAGTTCCACTTCATCTTAGGACAAGAATTCTAATTTGTTTAACTAAAACCAGACGTTATGAGAAAGAGTATTTTATTTATGTTTCTGCTGTTTGCCGTAGGTATGACAGCCAGTGCGCAGAAGTTCGCCCTGATTGACACGGAATATATCTTAAAGAATATCCCTGCCTACCAGAATGCCAACAACCAATTGAGCCAAGCCACCAAGCAATGGCAGGCCGAAGTAGAGAAGTCCGCGCAGGAAGCAAAGGCGATGTATGAAAACTACCAGTCGGCAGCCAAGACTCTTTCCGAGGCGCAAAAGTCAAAGAAAGAAGAAGAAATCATCGCTAAAGAAAAATCCACTGCTGAATTGAAGCGCAAATATTTTGGTCCGGAAGGTGAATTGTACAAGAAGCGTGAAGCTTTGATGCAGCCCATTCAAGATGACATATACGAAGCTGTAAAAGAAATCGCCACACAAAAAGGATATGCCATAGTCGTAGACCGCGCATCCGCCTCAAGCATTATTTTCGCTTCTCCAAGTATCGACATCAGCAATGAAGTGCTTTCCAGATTAGGATATTCAAATTAATTTCATACATTTGCCACGTAACTAATAAATCATTCAAATAAATAATAAACATTATGCTTAAAAAAATCGCACTATTCGTAGTTTTGTTCGTACTCCCGCTGGGAGCAATGGCTCAGAACAAATTTGCCCACATGAATTCTCAGGAAGTTATCGTTGTCATGCCTGAATACACCAAAGCCCAAGCCGACTTGGAAGCTATGTCTCAGAAGTATCAGCAGGAGATGCAACGCACTCAAGAAGAATTCAACAAGAAGTACCAGGAATTTCTGGCAGAAGCAGACTCTCTGCCCAAAAACATAGCGGAAAGACGTCAGAAAGAATTGCAAGACATGGCACAACGCCAGGAACAATTCCAGCAAGAAGCTTACCAAAGCATGCAAAAAGCACAGCAAGATGCAATGGCTCCTATCTACAAGAAACTGGACGAAGCTATTCAGGCTGTAGGTAAGACCGAAGGCGTTGTCTATATCTTCGACTTGGCACGTACTCCGATACCTTTCGTAGGTGCGCAAAGCGTGGACGTGACAGCTAAAGTAAAGACACAATTGGGTATCAAGTAATCAACCCCGAACCATAAAATAGAAAGGCGCAGGCAGATTTGCTTGCGCCTTTCTATTTATATTATTCTAAATTACGCTATCTTTGCATGGATACTTAATGGTTGAAAAGTATGAAACAAGAGTTACCCTCTATCCCCGGCCCCATCGGAGTATTCGATTCCGGCTACGGCGGGCTTACCATCCTGAGCAAGATACGGGAAGTATTGCCCGAATACGATTACATGTATTTAGGAGACAATGCCCGTTCTCCTTACGGGACGCGTTCGTTCGACATTGTCTATGAGTTTACCTTGCAGGCGGTCACCAAGTTGTTCGAGATGGGTTGCCACCTCGTCATCCTGGCATGCAACACGGCATCGGCCAAAGCACTGCGCAGCATACAGATTAACGACCTTCCACACCTGGATTCCGCACGTCGTGTATTGGGTGTCATTCGTCCCACAGTAGAGAGCGTTGGCGGCATCACCCGCAGCCGACATGTAGGGGTACTTGCCACGGCAGGTACCATCAAGTCGGAATCCTATCCTTTGGAGGTACGTAAACTCTTCCCCGATGTGCACGTGGCGGGAGAAGCCTGTCCGTTATGGGTGCCGCTCGTAGAGAACAACGAAGCGCAAGGAGACGGAACGGACTACTTTATCCGGAAATACATCGACGAACTTCTAGCCAAAGACCGGGAGATTGACACCGTCATCCTCGGTTGCACGCACTACCCCTTGCTGCTGCCCAAGATAAAGAAGTATATGCCGCCCCACATCACTACCGTGACCCAAGGCGAGCTGGTGGCGGAAAGCCTAAAAGACTATTTCCGGCGCCATCCCGAGATAGACGCCAAATGTACCAGGGGCGGTAACTGCACCTATTATACCACAGAAGCGGAAGAGAAGTTCATAGAATCGGCTTCCACATTCCTCAACGAAGAAGTGACGGTGCAACGCATTTCACTGGAAAAACAATAGCGGTGGCTCCTTTCCCAAGGAACCACCGCCTCACGCTTATATAACAAGCCCTATTATTGTTAGAGAAAAGGGATGTTATCAGAACTTAAACCCTACCTTAATAGTTGGAGCAGCCAGCAAACTGAAGTTATGGCTATCTGCATCCAAGTTGCTTAAACCTTCCTGCGGCTTATATGTAGTCATGTTGTACGTATAGCTGAAAGGATCGATTTGCGCGCCGATGTACATGGCAGGCAGTACGAAGTAATCTACCCCGAAGGTGATGGAGCCGCGAACATTCCACGTCCCAGCAACCGACTTGCCCATCGTTTCATACTCGTCATACTTCATCTGGTTTTGAGCGTAAGCCAAACCGGCACGGATACCGGTGTACCACATCAAGTTGGGAACACGCTTCATCTTGAAATAGCGGTCTACACCCACAAACACATTGCAGGAGAGCGAAGAGGCATCCGCCACCGAACGATAACCGGGAATTTCCCCCATATTGTCTTCGGCAGAAGCCGATTCATCTATCGTGCCGGGCACGGCTGCATAACCGGGATTATTCGTAAAATTAACACCGCCACCCAAATTCAGCTTCCACAAGTCCTTGAAGAACCAACCAGCTTCAAAACCAACCATCAGCTTTTTATCCGACCAATTGGTAGAGAGCGCTGCCGCCTCATAGTTCGTCAACAATCCCGACTGGGCAGTGACACTTGCGTAGCTATTGTATCCCACAGTTGCCGCCAAGGTGATATCACCTTGCTTCGGAGTATAATCCTTTTTCTGTGCATGGACTGCAAGACACATCATGGGCATAACGGCCAACAGTAAAAGCTTTCTTATTCTCATGTTACTTTTAGTTTTTTAGTGCCGTTAATAAATCAAAGTCATTTTTGAGAAGAGATATAGTCGTCCACACGCTTCTTAGCCAAAGACACCACCTCGGTCTATACCTCAATTTTACCTTCCAGTTCTTCTATTTCTGCTTTAGACCAAGCTATCAAGTTCGCATATTTATCAGCATTCTCACCTCCTACAAAATAATTTTGCTTGAGTTCTTCAATATCCTTCTTTAAGCCCGCAATAGCAAGTTCCAATGTAGAAATTTCGGAAGCAGGGTCATACACATCCGATTGAGCAATCAAAGTAGAAAGCGTACCAATCTTCGCGTTAATTTCAGTATAAGCCGCATTGGCGTCTGAAGAAGCCTGATGAGCCGTGATATAGGTCTTAACAGCCTCGTTAGTAGCTAATGCTTTCACTTCAGCTTGATAATCGGCTGTCAAAGCAGCAACTACCTCATTCCATAATGCCTGATACATATCATTATTTTCCATTGACTTCTTTGCATCCTCAATATCATCCTTCGCAGCGGCAACAGATTTTTCCGTTATATCGATATTGGACTTCAAAGTTGTAACCTCATTATTCAGGCTTGTAAGTTCTGAATTGAGCAGATTCCATTCCGTTTCTACTTTACGATATGCTCTGATAGCAGTCTGAAGCACCTCATTGGCATCTGCAAGTTTTAAATTGGCAGCAGCAATCTTATCGTTAGCAACCATTTGTTTGTCTGTTTCTGCCTTAATGGTAGCATCTGCCATCTTGATAACAGCTTCGGCTTCCTTAATTTGTTTATCCGCTCTTTCAATGGTAGCTGTAGCAGTGGCAATGGCAGCAGCCGAAGCATCAATCTGTGCTTGAATAGCCTCCTTCTCCGCATCTGTAGTAGCATTTTCTAAAGCTGCTTCGGCAGCGGCTTTGGCTGTTTCGGCATTTGTCTTGTCATTTTGGGCTATAGTCTTGGTAGAAGTAGCATTTGCCTTCTTATTATTTGCCACATACTTCTCCTCATTGGCAGCATCTATTTCCCGTTGGGCAGCAGAGTATTCCTTATTGTATCCTGCAATTTCTGCATTAATGACATCAATTGCAGCCTGCGCTTTGTCTCTATCAAGCTGAGCAGCATCCACAAGCGCTTTAGCATCCTCCACTTTCGTTTCGGCAGCAACTACCTCAGCCTCCTTAGCCGGTAATGCTTCTTGCAACTCAGTTAAATTATTTTGAGTATCTGCCAATGTTTTATAAAGCCCGGTAGCTTCTGTAGTAGCCGTAGCTTCAACACCTAAATAGTTTTTAGTATTTTCCACGTTCTCGGCATAATATTTAGTCATAAAATCTACCCATTTGCGACTGCGTCTTTTTACTTACTGAAGTTTCGTATGTTCTGTATAAGATGTATAAATGGGAATTGTTTTTTTCACCACAGGGGGGCACAGAGTTTTTTATCTTTTCGGGACGGTTATTGAGTGTTTTTTGGGGAGAACTTAGCGTTTTCAGGAGAAACTTGGCGTCTTTTTGAGTGAAACTTGGCGATTATTGGAGGAAAACTTAGCAAAATCGCTTGTTTTCGGAGTATTTAGACACGATTTTCATGTCCTTGATGCGACAAATACCGCTTATTTATAGGCACGAAATGCCTTCTTACTATCTGTTTTCTTGCATGAAACACTCTGTTTCAATAAAGAGAACACTTAGTTTTAGCCTATTGAAACAAAATGTTTTTACCGTATGAAACAAAGTGTTCAGTGTTGAGAACTAAATAGATAGCTTATTTATTTATGAAGGATGATATGCACGTGTGACAGCAGGATGTATGATGAAAGCATCTATCACACGTATCCGTCACAGGCTATCATGCTTTATTACAGGCACATAAGGTACCTTCTGTGACAGCGTGACAGATGTTTTTCATTTTTAAACTTTATGTATGTAATCTCCTAATGCATAAAGCGGATAGCAGTCTGAAGATAAGGACTTCCACACTTCAGAAGTTCCAATGCGGCAAATTGTTCGGCAATAGCGACTATTTGCATTAAATCCAAGGTTATAAACAGGCTTTCATAACTTATCCTTGACATTATCCGATAACTCGGCGAAGAAATCCCTGCCTAAAAGGACCGAGATGCGGGCAAGCAGGTTGGTGTCGATGCTCTCTTTCTGGAATAGACGATAGACGTTGGAACGGTCGCACGACAATTTACGGGCAAACCAGCTGATGCTGCGCTCCTGCTTCTCCAACTCTTCTTTGATGAGAATACCAATAGGTTTCATTGCGCAAGGAACAAGCCGTACATACTCCCCAAATCCGGCGGTTAATTGATTAATCATAGTATCGGCACAATAAAAAACGTGGGAGTTCGCTTCACACTTATCCCACAAGTAGGCTTCTCGCATTGCCTTTCGGAAAGGATAAGCAACTGCAAACAGCCCACGTCATGTACTATCACGTGAACATATCAATGGCTGATATGTTCTGTATAGACATATAAAAGATGTGGACGTTTCGTTGCGCTATCTTCTTTCCGAATAAATTTTGCGAGAATTTACTTGTAGAAGAATACGTTCAAAACGTTTTCAATTATGTCACTTCAGCACTCTTTCTTAGATGCTGAAGCGTCGCAAAGATAAGGATTAGTCAGTAAACTATCCAAATTCTGTAAGAATAAAATAGCGAATCCAAAACAAAGTGTTATATTTGTGATACAAAAACCTCTAAATTCATACTATCATGAAAGAAGAAGAAGATAAAAGCAAGCTCGTTGAAGTATTCAAAGGTTCACCGTGGAAAGCCGAACTCGTGAAGACGATGCTCGGAAGTAACAACATTGATGCCATGATGAAAGACAGCATGGTAGTAAACATTGTATTGCCCGAAACTGCCATCGACATAGCTGTCCTTGTCAGGGAGGAAGACTACGAAGCCGCCATGGAGGTGGTTCGTGAATACGAGAAGAACGAAAACGGAGATTAAAAACCGCCCGATGAGGGCATTACACAAATATGGAACAACAACTGACGAGAATTGCTGTCAAAGTAGGCAGCAATGTATTGACACGCCGTGACGGCACACTGGACGTGACACGTATGTCCGCCCTTGTAGACCAAATAGCTGAATTGCACAAAACAGGCGTGGAGATTATACTCGTTTCCTCCGGGGCTGTAGCCTCGGGGCGTAGTGAGGTGCATCCTGCCAAGAAGCTGGACAGCGTAGACCAACGCCAGCTTTTCTCCGCCGTGGGACAGGCCAAACTTATCAACCGTTATTATGAACTATTCCGCGAGCATGGCATAGCCGTGGGGCAAGTGCTCACCATGAAAGAGAGCTTCGGCACCCGCAGGCACTATCTCAACCAGAAGAACTGCATGACCGTGATGTTGGAAAACGGCGTCATCCCCATCGTGAATGAAAATGATACTATTTCTGTCAGTGAACTGATGTTTACCGATAATGATGAGCTTTCCGGCTTGATAGCTTCCATGATGGATGCGCAAGCGCTGATTATCCTCAGCAATATCGACGGCATATACAATGGCTCGCCTGCCGACCCGAGTTCAGAGGTTATCCGGGAGATAGGGCAAGGCAAAGACCTTTCTTCGTATATCCAGACCAGCAAGTCCAGTTTCGGTCGCGGCGGCATGCTGACAAAAACGAATATCGCCCGCAAAGTGGCTGATGAAGGTATCACCGTCATCATCGCCAACGGGAAGCGTGATAATATCCTGATAGATATCCTCCGAAATGAAGAGTCAAGAAAGAAGGATGAAGGATTGAATTACACCCGCTTCACCCCTGCCCCCGAACCGGTATCCAGCGTGAAAAAGTGGATTGCGCACAGCGGCGGGTTTGCCAAGGGCGAACTGCACATCAACGAGTGCGCTTCACAAGTTCTCGTATCGGACAAGGCGGTCAGTATTCTCCCTATCGGCATTGTTGATGTGAAGGGGGAATTTGAAAAGGACGATATCGTGCGTATCATCGACTTTGAAGGCAACCCGATAGGCGTGGGAAAAGCCAACTGTGACTCCACCCAGGCGCGTGAAGCCATGGGCAAGCATGGCAAGAAACCGGTGGTTCACTACGATTATCTCTATATAGAATAAGTTTTATACAGAATAAGCTCAGTTTATATAGAATAAGTCCGATGCCCCCACTCCTGCATCGTACATTTCAAAGAAACGAAGTGATTATTATCGATTTAATCATTACATTTGCGAAGTAATCTATTTATAAACCACAAAGAGATGGACTTGAACAGTACATTTGTCGCCGTACAAGAAGCCAGCCGCAAACTGTTGGCACTGAGCGACAAAGAAATCAACCGGATATTATTGGCTGTTGCGGATGCCGCCGAGGAGAAAGCGGACTTTATCCTTGCCGAGAACCGGAAAGACCTGGAGCGGATGGACCCGTCCAACCCGAAATACGACCGTTTGAAGTTGACAGAATCGCGTTTGCAAGGTATTGCGGCCGATACGCGTAATGTAGCGACCCTACCTTCACCACTGGGACGCATCTTAAAAGAGAACGAGCTTCCCAACGGACTGAAGATAAAAAGAATAAGTGTGCCTTTCGGTGTTATCGGCATCATTTATGAAGCACGTCCCAACGTCAGCTTTGATGTATTCTCACTCTGTCTGAAAAGCGGTAATGCCTGTATCCTGAAAGGTGGAAGTGACGCTGACTGTTCCAATCGCGCCATTGTCAGTGTGATACATGAAGTACTCGAAAGATTCGATATAGACCCGCACATCGTTGAACTGCTTCCCGCCGACCGTGAAGCGACTGCCGAACTGCTACATGCCAATGGATATGTGGACTTGCTTATCCCGCGTGGCAGCAGCAGCCTTATTAACTTTGTACGCCAGAACGCTACCATTCCTGTCATTGAGACCGGAGCAGGCGTTTGTCATACTTACTTCGACCGTTATGGGGATGCTGAAAAGGGGGCGGCTATCATCAACAACGCCAAGACACGCCGTGTCAGTGTGTGCAATGCATTGGACTGCCTGCTGATAGATGCAGAACGGATTGAGGAACTTCCGGCGCTTTGCTGGTTGCTGGTTGACCACAATGTCACCTTGTATACCGATGCTTCTGCGTACAAGGTACTGGCAGAGGGGAAATACCCCGGACATTTACTGAAACCGGCGGATGAGGAAGACTTCGGCCGGGAGTTTCTGGACTATAAGATGGCGGTGAAAGTGGTAAATGGCATCCAAGAGGCCATAAGGCATATACAAAGATACGGTTCCAAGCACAGCGAATGTATTGTGACCGAAAATAAAGAACATTCCACCTTATTCTGCCGGGAAGTGGATGCGGCATGTGTATATGTCAATGCCCCGACTTCCTTCACAGACGGCGCGCAATTCGGATTGGGCGCTGAAATCGGTATCAGCACACAAAAGCTGCACGCACGCGGCCCGATGGCCTTGGAGGAAATCACTACGTATAAGTGGATTATTGAAGGTGAAGGACAGATAAGGGGGAATTAAGAATGAAGAATGAAGAATGAAGAATAAAGAATTAAGAGTGAAGTATTTTCAATCGTAAATCGTAAATCGTTAAATCGTAAATATAAAAGGTATGAAGAAATTTACATGCGTGCAGGACATAGGTAACCTGAAAGCTGCACTGGATGAAGCATTCGAAATAAAGAAAGACCGCTTCAAATATGTGGAACTGGGACGTAACAAAACGTTGATGATGATATTCTTTAACTCCAGCCTGCGTACCCGCCTCAGCACACAGAAAGCTGCCCTCAATCTGGGTATGAATGTCATGGTACTCGACATCAACCAGGGGGCCTGGAAACTGGAAACAGAACGTGGCGTCATCATGGACGGTGACAAGCCGGAACATTTATTGGAAGCTATTCCGGTGATGGGTTGCTATTGCGATGTAATAGGTGTCCGTTCATTTGCACGTTTCGAGAATAAAGAATATGATTATAATGAAGTAATTCTAAATCAATTCATCCAATATTCGGGTCGTCCGGTTTTCTCTATGGAAGCTGCCACACGCCATCCGTTGCAAAGTTTTGCAGACCTCATCACCATTGAGGAATACAAGAAGACTGCCCGCCCGAAGGTTGTTATGAGTTGGGCTCCGCATCCGCGTCCATTGCCACAGGCTGTTCCGAACTCGTTTGCGGAGTGGATGAACGCAACAGATTATGATTTTGTGATTACACATCCGGAAGGTTATGAGCTCGACCCGAAATTCGTAGGGAATGCCCGTGTGGAATACGACCAGATGAAAGCCTTTGAAGGCGCCGACTTTGTTTACGCCAAGAACTGGGCAGCTTATACGGGAGACAACTACGGTCAGATTTTAAGTAAAGACCGCGCATGGACAGTAGGTGAGCGGCAGATGGCTGTCACCAACAATGCCTACTTTATGCACTGCCTGCCGGTACGCCGCAATATGATTGTGACGGATGATGTCATAGAAAGTCCCCAATCAATCGTCATACCGGAAGCCGCGAATAGGGAGATTTCGGCAACAGTGGTGCTGAAACGTCTGATTGAAAACTTATAATAACGTGAGTTCGGTATAAGGAATGACTCATTATTTATGGGTTTTGAACTAAATAGAGGTTTAATTCACCACGGAGGACACAGAGGTTTTAATTTTTCAGACGCGGATGACGCAGATAACGCAGATTTTATTTATTAGCAGCAACTTTATTTTTATTAGCAGCAACTCTATCTGTCATCCTGAGCCTGTCGAAGGATCTCATCCCTTTTAGATATCAAGAGAGGAGATGCTTCGACTTCGCTCAGCATGATAGACAGTAACAGGGTAAAAAATCCGTATTATCCGCGTTATTCGCGTCATCCGCGTCGAAAAAAATCAGAGACACGGCGCAGCCTTAAAATCCGTGAAATCCGTGTAATCCGTGCCTAAAAAAACAAACAGTAAGGGAGTTTTTACTTTGACACAACCTCACTTATTTTTTATATCCAGGTATCTTTTCATTGCTTCCAGATAATAATAATCAGCATAGTTGATAGGAGTGTCAACTTCCGAATTGTGAGGTAAAGAACCTGTAGAATGCATCAGAATAAAGCCCCAGTTCTCGCCTTTCTTCGCCAGATAACCGGAAGCGGACAAGTTTTTCAGAAGAGTTTCGGCATAGCTGAAATACTTCCGCCCGTCAGGAACGAATGTACTGAGCTCCATAAAGGCAGAAGCTGTGATACAAGCAGCGGAAGCATCACGCGGGGTATCAAGTTTTGAGGGTGCATCGTAGTCCCAATAAGGAATACTGTCATTGGTTTGTACACGTGCCATTATCATATCCGCTACATGAATAGCTTGGTTCAAAAACACAGTATCTTTTGTTTCACGATAGCAAGAGGTATAACCATAAACAGCCCATCCCTGTCCGCGCGACCAGGCCGAATTATCATTCTTTCCCTGATGAGTTTCCCGTTTCTCTATCGTGCCGTCATCATTATAACTGACCACATGATAACAAGTATAATCAGGACGGAAATGATGTTGCATGGTAGTCTTGGCGTGCGTCACCGCAATATCGTAGTACTTGTTGTTACCCGTCATCTTACTGGCATTGAACAGTATATCCAGGTTCATCATATTATCGATGATGACAGGATAGTTCCAAGTTCCAAAATCCCAGGAACGAATACAGCCGATATTCGGATTGAAACGTTTGCATAAAGCATCAGCGGTTTCAACGATAACCGAGGATATCGTATCATTATGCGCCAGCCGCAAAGCATTGCCATAACTGCAATTAATCATAAACCCCAAGTCGTGTGTACCTTCTAACGTACGGATAGGATAAAGCATATTGGTGTATCGGATGGCTTGTTTTTTCAGTTCCATATTACCGGTCAATTCATACGCATACCAAAGGCTGCCGGGGAAAAAACCGGAAGTCCAATCGCTTATCGGACAATCACGTCTTTGTCCTTGCAAGTCTCTTACAGAATAAACCTCCAAGGGGTCGTCCGACTTCACCACCGCATGGCCTAATTGTTCAACCAGAAATCCATTATCATGATACGTCCACGAAGAACGGGGTAACAGGGTTGTGTCTGCCAATTCCCGAGCGGTGCTTTCCAACTGGTATGCCGAAACATCCAACGCATGGGCAATCCAATCTTCTTTCTTTGTTTCCTGACAAGCTACCAAGCCCAATGCAGCCGTGGTTGCCAACAATACAGTCTTCATCTTTTTCATTATCACTTCACATTAAATTAATACCTCTTTTTCGGATAGAACAAAAATAGTGAAACAAAGGAAACAAGGATTTCAGAAGCTCGCAGCAAAGCGTCACGTTCATTTATTGCAATGTCACTTTTATGCAATTTTATTGCGAATTCGTTCAGGCACCGCTCCCACATAGCTACAGAGGGCATTGCTGAGTTTCCACCCACTATATTTCGACTAAACAAGTTTAGTTATTACAGAATAAGTTATTAATTTTGTTTTCCATTATTAGATATTACTTACAACAAACTTTTGCAATATATGCGACACGAAAAACACAATCCATCTCCGCAAATCATCTGCTTATTTCTGACTATACTTATATATAGTTTAAAACTGTCCGCAGACAATAAACCGACTCTTTTTAAAACCCTGTCTGTAGATGAAGGACTATCGCAAAACACAGTTTGGTGCATCACGCAAGATAAAAGCGGCAAGATGTGGATAGGCACCGGAGACGGGCTAAACCGATACGACGGTTATTCACTCACCTCCTATTATCATACTCCGGATGACAGTTTATCCATCGCAAACAACCATATCCGTTCTTTATGTACGGACGCGGAGGGAAATATATGGATAGGGACTCTTGTCGGCCTGTCGCGTTATAATATAAAAACCAACGATTTCACCAACTATTCACTACGTGACACTCCCATACAGATATTCGCTATCATAGATATGCCCCAAAAAGATATGTTGTTTTTAGCAACAGATAACGGACTCATCACTTTCAACAAAAGCAATGGCGAGATAGCCATAAATCCTTCACTCAGCCATTTAGCTATCAATTCCCTATGTAAAGTGGAAAATGAATTGTACTTAGGGACTTCACAAGGAGTTTTTGTTTATTCCATAGACACCCAAAGCGTACAACAGGCACTCCCCGAACTGAAAGATATAGCAATCGCAAGCATTATCTATGACAACCGGTCACAGCATCTCTGGATAGGTTCTCATAAAAAGGGAATTTATCATGTTGACAACCGGCTACGGGTTATCAAGAATTACCGGTTAGATGAACAATTTCTATGCACTCCCGCAAATACGGTACGGGTGCTCAAACAATATACAGACGGAAAGATATGGATTGGCAGTACGGAGGCTTTGTTTATTTTTGACCCGGCCTCAGAAACGTTCGAAAGGTATCAAGCCGTTTATGGCAAAAAATACTCTCTCAGTAATAACTCCGTGCGTTCACTTTTCATCGATAATCAAAAAGGTGTATGGGTAGGTACATTTTATGGCGGAATCAACTATTATCACCCTCTTGCTCCGGCATTTAATACCCTTAAGCGCTCTACGGTATCCAAGTCTCTGAATGACCACATTATCAGTTGTATCGTGGAAGAACCAGCCACAGGGAACTTATGGATTGGAACCAATGATGGCGGAGTTAATTATTACAATCGCCAAGACAAGACATTCAAATCCTATCAATCTTCAGAAAGAGGTTTAAGGTCAAACAATATCAAAGCCATACTTCCCGAAAAAACGGGGAATATATATGTAGGAACACATTCCGGCGGGTTAAGCTACATTCATGTGAAAACGGGACAAGTAGAGAACTTTAAGATTCCGCACATGGAAGCGGAAGATAACAGTTGTTATGTCTTACTGGACAATAAGGATAATATCTGGGTAGGTGCAATGACCGGGTTGATGCTCTTTGATAAAAGTAGCAGGCAATTTCGACAGCACCCTTTGACCAAGACAAACCCCGAACTGTCCGGTGTATTGATAAACAGCTTGTTCCGAGACTCTCACAACAGAGTATGGATAGCAACAGAAAAGGGGGTATTCCTCGACAGCGGCAAACAGAAAGTCACACCGATAACCGACCAATTATCCAATGATCTTTCGTCTTATATCATAGCCTACTGTATAGAGGAAGATATCCATAAAAATATATGGGTAGCTTCCACCAATGGCCTATACCGATATTCTTCCGAAGGTATATTCCAACGGAGATATACCATTGAAGACGGGCTTCCAAACAATTGCATATACGGACTCCTGGAAGATAACATAAACCGCCTGTGGCTGAGCACTAACAAAGGGCTATCTTGCTTTGACATACAAACCGGCAAATTTCATAATTACAAACAGGAAGACGGTTTGAGCCATAACGAGTTTAATCAATACGGTTACTGCAAAGGGAGCAATAACATTCTTTACTTTGGCGGTTTAGACGGTATCACCTATTTTGAACCTTTCCGTTTTACGGAAAACCCTTTCGCTCCCCAACCCGAGATTACAGGTATTTCTATTCTCAATCAGCCGGTCACCTATACATCGGATGAGACATCGCAAGTAAACAGAGATGAAAAAGGCAACCTGAAAAGTATCAGCTTCCCATTCAGTCTACGCCAGTTCAATATTCAATATACAGTTTCAAACTACCTCAGTGGCAAACGGAATGAATTTGCCTACCGACTGGAAGGTTTCGACAAAGGATGGAATTATACTTCCGAACGGAATGTGAGTTATTCTAACCTTTCTCCCGGAAAATATATCTTTAAAGTAAAGGCTTGTAACAATAATGGGAAATGGTGTGATGCACCAACAGAATTCCTGGTACATATCACCCCTATGTGGTATCAGACCTGGATAGCTAAAACTGTTTTCACATTCTGCTTCTTAGGGTTGGCAGCCTTTATTGTCTACTTTTTCATTGCTCGCGCCAAGATGAGGATGAGAATGCAGATGGAACATTATGAGTATCGCAAGAACGAAGAAATAAACCGGGAAAAGGTGAAGTTCTATATGAACATGTCCCATGAGCTACGCACTCCATTAAGCCTGATTATCACCCCGCTGGAGGAAATGATTGAGCAGGATTATTTTTTAAGTTCAAAGACACAATCGAAATTAAAATTCATTTATCAAAACAGCCACCGGTTACTACACATTATCAACCAGTTATTGGATTTCCGCAAAGCTGAAGCCGGTGCGTTGCCTCTTCAAGTGGAACTGTGTGACGTAGAGGATTGGTGCATGAAAATATTCTCCATGTTTAAAGGTAAAGCGCTGAAAAGGAAAATAGATTATCAGTTCCATTCAACTCTCAATCACAAGCTTCTGCCTGCTGATAAAGGTTACATTGAAACCATTCTGATTAATCTGTTATCCAACGCTTTTAAATTCACTGCCGACAATGGCCAAATAAGCGTTTCTCTTCGTGAAGAAGGAGATGATTATATAGTAAGCGTCAGGGACAACGGCAAAGGAATACCTCTGGACAAACTTGGAAAAATCTTTGAACGTTTCTATCAGACAGATGAACATCATCAAGGAACAGGAATCGGATTATCCCTCGTGAAATGCCTCGTAGACAAGCATCACGGTAAAATCGAGATAGAAAGTGAAGTGAACCGGTTCACTGAATTCAACCTCTCCTTACCCAATGATATCCATTCATTCGCCAAAACAGAACTGATGAACCAAGCGGCATACGATGAGAACAGGCTACTACAACAGATGAAAGAACTTGAACCGGAATTTGATATGGAGATACCGGAAGAGATATCGGAAAAAGAAATAAATAAGAATAGCAAAGAGGAAACGAACAGGAAACACAAGGAGGAGAAACCCGTTATCTTACTGGTAGATGATAATGAAGAAATGCTGAAGTATCTCAAGAATGCCCTTATCAATCAATATCAGGTAATCATCGCCAATAATGGGAAGATAGCAATGGAGATTATGAAAAGCCAGGAAGTAGATATTGTACTCTCCGATGTAATGATGCCGGAGATAAATGGTTTGAAGTTATGCGAAATGATTAAGCGTAACCTACAAACCTGCCATATCCCGGTTATTCTTTTATCTGCCAAGAGCAGTCTCGACGATCAGACGTCCGGCATCGAACTTGGTGCAGACGACTATATAGGAAAACCTTTCTCAATGACATTGCTGAAAGGGAAAATCAGTAACATCTTAAAATCTAAAGAGCGAATTATCCACTTCTACCAAAACAATGTCAATATAGATACTGCCGAAGTCACTTCCAACTCTGCCGATAATGAGTTTGTAAGAAGAACCATAGAAATCATTGAAGAGAATATCAGCAACGACAACTTCTCTACCGATGACCTGGCAAATCAGTTATGTATGAGCCGTTCTAATCTTTATATCAAGATGAATTCCATCGCAGGAGAACCACCGGCAAACTTTATCCGCCGCATCCGCTTCAACAAAGTATGCAAACTGCTTCTTGAAGAGAAATATTCTATTGCTGAGATTAGTTACATGACCGGCTTCAGCTCGCCTTCTTATCTCAGCAATAGCTTTAAAAAGTTCATGGGTATGCTGCCCTCAGAATATATAAAAGAGCATCGCAATAATGGGTAGGTTATTTCTCGGTTTCTTTTTTAGCCGCTTTCCACCCATTAAAACCTGTAGCGAGGTCATAGACCGTATAGCCTTTCTTGCTCAGGATGTCGGCCGCTTTCTTGCTGCGCTTGCCACTGCGGCAGTAAAGAGCGACGGACTTATCTTTCTGAAGTGTAGAGTCGGCCACGGCGGCAAACTGTTCATCCAGCACATTGATGTTGATGCTGCCGGGAATATGTTCTTCGGAATATTCGGCAACGGTACGCACATCCAGGCGCTGCACCTCAGGATTGGCTATCAGCCCGGCGAATTCATCAACCGTGACAGTCTTGAAATCTCCTCCTTTCTGCTGACAGGAGAAAAGGGTTGAAAAGAATAGGCAAATGCCTGCTAGGATTGTTTTCATCAGATTATGCTTTTAGTTTTTAGGTAAGTATTCAAATTGATACGTTTTTGTTTCACCCGAATAGGTATTTATATCCATAGTAACCGCTACTTTCTTCACCCCCTCTTCGGCGTATTGCCACAGTGGGACGGAAACGTATGCACGCTTGGTATAAGCAAGAACGTCGTTAGCGGCATCGTGATAAAGCGTCAGATGCACGGTGACCAGCCCGGTCGACTTGTCTTTCACCACTTCATCTTCTATAAAATGAAGCAGATGTTTACCATCTTGCGCTTTGATACCCAATAAAAGGTTCAGATAATCCGTTCCCATCCAGATGCTCTGCAACTCCACCGGGTCAGTCTTTACGCCATCCTCAAACTTATCGGCAGGAAGAGGAAAAGGAGAAATCGTACCTAAAGCGGCATACAGTTTTACTCCGACAGTACCATCCGCAGCTTTTACCGGTTCGTAATTGCTGACTATGCGTACAAAAGAATTGGGGTCAATTGTTAGTTTCGACGCATTCTCCAGCACCGGATATTGCTCTCCTTCATCAGTCAGGACAGATTGCAAACTACCATCCGCACCGGAAAAGGCAGTCAGGAATTCCAACTTCACGGAAGGATAGTGGTAATCGTCGTCTCCACAAGAAGACAACAGGGAAACCAGCAAAGTAAAAAGCAACCAGCAATACTTACCTCTTATCATATTTTCTTTTTAAATAGTCATTCAACGTTGTTTCACCAAGGCTTAGTTTGTTGCCGCCAAGTAGTTCTTCAAAGGATTGGCATACATCAACAACAACTTTTCACGCAGGAAGGGGACGTCCTTGCCGGGAATGTCAATGCGCTCCAACTGTTGGTTGAGATAAGCGATGAAACGTTGCTTGTCTTCCTCCGTGTAGTGTCCGGCATACGTGTTATCTTCCGAAAGAAGGTCGTGAGCCACATAGTTATTGGGATACATGCGATAATTGGCATGGATACGCTTATCTATCAAGGCAGACAGGCGGGCAAACAATTCTTGCTTCGGAAGGGAACGGTCTATCCGGGACAGCACATCATTGATGCAGGCAGCCGTCTGGAAGTGCACGCGCCCTTTGTAACCGAACAGTCCGGTCTGCATATTCTTCAAGTCGTCCGCAGTAGTCTTTTTATATTCGGGATTATCTCTCTTCAACTGAAACTCCTGGGCTTTCAGGAAGTCACAAGGGTCGTATTCGTAGGAAATGGCAAGCGGGGCGATGTTGAGTTCCAACAAGCGGTCCACGATATCCCCTTCTCCACCCATAGCCAGCATCTTGAGCACACTGTCCTGCGTGCGGTCATTGGAGTCCTTGGCACGTCCTTCGCGCTGCGCAATCCAGATGGATTGCTTTTTCTCATTGATGGTGTAGTGCATATAACGGGACATGCGGGCGGAAGATTCATGCATCTGGCGCATAGTCAACGCACGTTGAACAATGAAAGATTTGTTGACGCGCACAAACTTCTTAATCCACGGATAGACAAGCAGATTATCCCCGATAGCTATCTCCACGGTATCCATTCCCTGGTCTACCAATAAGATAGACAGGAAACCGGAGTCGAGAATAATGTCACGATGATTGGATATATAGGTATAAGCCGCTTTCTTGTCCGGCAGAGCCGAATGATTCAGCGTCAATCCATCCGTAGCCTCTTTTGCCAACTTCCACAAAAGCTCGTAACAGAAGGCTTTCTGAAAATCCAACTTCGTTTTACAAGCACGCATTTTCTGTGCCAACATCTCGAAAGGCACACCGGGAACAACGGTAGAAACCACCTGCCGGAATGCCGGGTCGGCAATCAACTCCTCAAAGATTTGAGGAAGTTCCTCGTCATGATAAGGACGGATTTCATCAAATTCCATGTCAGTTTTAGTATTAATTATGAGGCATAAAGTATAAGTTATTCCTCATACCTTATCTCTCATTTTGTTTTCTATAATATCTGTCATCACATCTTTAATATCCATTCCTGCCGCACGCACTTGCTGGGGGATGAAGCTGGTGGCAGTCATACCGGGGGTTGTGTTCACTTCGAGCAAGTTGATTTTCTCGCCTTCGGTGATGATGTAATCCACACGGATGATACCGGAAGCTTTAAGAATGTCATAAATGGCGGAAGTCAGTCTCTGAACCCGGTCAGTCAACACGTCGGAGATACGTGCCGGAGTGATTTCGTCTGACTCACCATTATACTTTGCCTTATAATCGAAATATTCGTTGTGTGTCACCACCTCCGTTATAGGAAACACAACGGACTTATCTTTTGTTTTATAACAGCCACACGTCAACTCCATTCCATCCATAAAGGCTTCAACAAGCACCTCTTGAGCCTCTTCAAAGGCTTTGGCAATGGCGGGCTGTATCTCTTCTTTAGTCTTTACTTTCGTCACACCGAAACTGGAGCCACCGAGATTGGGCTTGACGAAACAAGGCAAGCCGATTTTCCCGATTACATCTTCGTCAGAGACATTCTGCCCCGTGCGAAGCAACAAAGAGTCGGCTATGCGTACACCGAACGCTTTGAGATACTGGTTGCAGGCAAACTTATCGTAAGTAAGCGCCGCAGCGAGCACACCGCAACAAGAATACGGGATATGGAGCATATCGAAATAACCCTGCAAACGCCCGTCCTCACCCGGAGTGCCGTGAATGGTGATATAGGCAAAATCGAAAGTCACCTTCTTGCCATCCTTGCAGAAGCTGAAATCATTGCGGTCAACGGTGGCCTTTGTTCCGTCAGGAAGTTGGATATGCCAGTCAAGTCCGTGCATTTCGACAATATACAATGTGTATTTCTCCTTGTCGATGAAGGAGTAGATGCCCTGCGCGCTGCGCAAGGAAACATGAAATTCGGAGGTATCCCCTCCACATACGATAGCGATTGTGCGTTTCATTCTAATTCTCTGTTACTGATATAACTTCTCCACTTATCTATCAACCGGGTCATGTCATCAGGCAGTTCCGAGGTGAAATACATCTCTTCGCCGGTGACGGGATGCACAAACCCCAGCGTCATGGCATGTAATGCCTGCCGTGGACAGGTGTCAAAGCAATTATTTACAAATTGTTTGTATTTAGCGAAGTGGGTTCCTTTCAGGATTTCATGCCCACCATAGCGTTCATCATTGAAAAGGATATGACCGATGTGCTTCATGTGCACACGGATTTGGTGGGTACGTCCCGTTTCAAGAATACATTCCACAAGGGTGACGTATCCCAAACGCTCCAGTACCCGATAGTGAGTGACGGCATGTTTACCCTGGTCGTCAGGCAGGACCGTCATCTGCATGCGGTCTTTAGGGTTGCGGCCGATGTTGCCCACAACGGTTCCTTCGTCTTGCTCCACATTGCCCCAGACGAGGGCATTGTATCTGCGTTTCGTTGTCTTATTGAAGAATTGAAGACCGAGATGAGTCTTGGCATCAGGTGTTTTGGCAATCACCAGCAAGCCGGAGGTATCTTTATCGATGCGATGTACCAACCCGACGTGGGGGTCGTTGGCATCGTAATCGGGATTATCTTTCATGTGCCAGGCGATGGCATTGACAAGCGTACCGTGATAATTGCCATGCCCCGGATGCACTACCAGTCCGGCAGGCTTGTTGACAACCATCAGATACTTATCTTCATAGACGATGTTTAGAGGAATATCTTCGGGAATTACTTCGTTTTCGTAACGCGGGCGATCCATCATTACCGTAATGACATCCATCGGCTTCACCTTATAACTACTCTTCACCGGTTTGCCGTTTGCCATCACAAAACCTGCATCGGCGGCTTTCTGTATACGGTTACGCGAAGCATTCGTCAGGCGGTCGAACAGATATTTGTCCACACGCATCATTTCCTGCCCTTTGTCCACCACCACACGGAAGTGTTCATAAAGCTGCGCCTCATCACCGACGGGTTCTATGTCGTCCAAGTCATCATTCACTATATCATCGGGCAATTCCTCTATCATTACTGTATTTACGATTTGATGATTTACGATTTACGATTGAAGTTACTCCAACTATCAACTATTAACTATCAACTATCATCTGATTAAAACCAGGATTCGTCGGCGGCAGAATCTTCAGATGGAGTTACGGTTTCGGCATTACCGGAACCATTCACTCCTAAAGAGTCGGCATCCAGCGGAAGTTCACCACCATCGCCCACCATCAAGGTCAAAGTGGCGCCGACGGGAACTTTCTCGCCGATAGTGAGCTGCCTGCCGTTATATTTCACGCCATATACCCAGTCCTTTTCACCCGACACGTACTGAATCTCATTCAGTTTGAAACCCGATGCCAGGATGCGGGCTTCCGCCTGACGCAATGAACTGTTGTCCGCCACATCGGGAACCACCTGCAAAGGAACGTCGAGCGTATTTATAGTAAGGTAAATGGTACGTCCTTCTTTTACTTTCTGCCCGGCGCCCGGATTGTATTCCAGAATGCAACCGGCAGGTTGGTTTTTGACGTATGAAGAGTCGGAAACCACGCAACTCAATCCCCGGTTACGGAATATTTTTTCGGCTTCCCCCACTCCCATGCCTTTTACATCGGGCACTACTACCGCCTCACCGTGGCGGGTATATATGTCTACTCCCTTCAGTGCGCCAAACACCAACGCAGCGACAACGACGACCATCGCTACGATGTTTGCCCAGAAGAATTTGTTCTGTCGGAAAGAAAAAAACTTTTTTATAGTCATATCCACATGTATTTGGGAGCAAAGATACAATTTTCAGTTATAAGAAAAGCCGCAAAAGACAAATTTTGTCTTTTGCGGCTCTCTTATTCTGTATTACACGAAAGAGACTTACGCCTTCACTCCGTTGTATTCGTCAGAAACAGTCAGTTTCTTTCTGCCTTTAGCACGACGCGACGCCAATACTCTGCGACCATTAGCTGTTGCCATTCTCTCACGGAATCCGTGTTTGTTTTTTCTCTTTCTGTTAGAGGGTTGAAATGTTCTTTTCATTACTGTATCTTGTTTTATGTTATTATTCCACGTAATCGGGCTGCAAAAATAGATACTTTTTCTAAAATAACCAAGAGATAACTCATTTTATCTCAAAAGTTTTTGTGTTTTTTACCGATTTCCATTACTTTTGCACTCGCTAAGAAGCGACAGAGAACTAATAAATTACAATAATATAAAGACTATAAAGTTATGATTAATGCCCAAGACATTAAAATCGGAACTTGCATCCGCATGGACGGCAAGCTTTATTTCTGCATCGACTTCCTGCATGTGAAGCCGGGAAAAGGTAATACTTTCATGCGTACCAAACTGAAAGACGTGGTAAACGGATACGTACTCGAACGTCGTTTCAACATCGGTGAAAAGCTGGAAGACGTACGTGTGGAACGCCGTCCTCATCAATACCTCTACCATGATGGCGACAACTATCAATTCATGAATCAGGAAACTTTCGATCAAATTCCTATTGCTCACGACCTGATTAACGGTGTTGACTTCCTGCTCGAAGGTATGATTGTAGATGTGGTTTCTGATGCCACTACTGAAACTGTGCTTTACGCTGACGTACCTGTAAAAGTCGTACAGAAGATTACTTATACCGAACCCGGCTTGAAGGGCGATACTGCAACCAACACGCTGAAACCCGCTACCGTAGAATCCGGTGCAACTGTACGTGTTCCGTTGTTCATCAGCGAAGGCGAAACTATTGAAATCGACACCCGTGACGGTTCTTACGTTGGTCGTGTAAAGGCATAAGAAGTTTACCCTTCCATCATATATATACAGGCAGCCTGTCCCAACTGCGGACAGGCTGCTTTTTTTATATCATTCCCTCAACATGCGGAAGGGGCATTTCCCTTTGAGTAGTTCCATTCATCCCCTTGATTGTTTCTGTTCAGCACCAGGTTTTCTCTTGTTCAACCCTAAGCTTTGTTTTGCTTAGCTCTATAGTTTGTTATCAGCTCACAACCGTGAATTGATTTGTTCATTACTGTGAACAGACATGTTCACTATAGTAAACTAATCGATTCACTTAAGTGAACCGATAACAAACTACAAAGGTGAGTAGAAGGAAACTTAGGGCTGAGCAGAAGAAAATCAAAGGGTGGACAGTAGCTATTAGCATAAACATACTTAATAGTGAGCATACTTAAGTTGAGTAATGTAACGTGAGTTCGATATAAAATTCAAAACATAACAGAATGAACATGAGCTAAACAGAATATCCTTTTTCAGACATAAGAACAAAAGGACAAATAAGAAAACAAAGATTATATCATTTAGTGAATATGTTCTTTTGTTCTTATGTCTGAAAATAATTCTTTTGTCGTTCAACTCAAAACCCATAATAAGGAGTTATCTCTTATACCGAGTTCACATCTATGCGCATTGTTGAAAAGAATAACTCACATAAATTAAAGAAGGATTGCATAATTAGATGTATCTTTGTCATTGAAAACGAATAATTGAAACAGACGTTATGAGATATTCCGTCATTATCCCCGTATATAATCGTCCTGATGAGGTGAATGAACTGCTGGAAAGCCTGACTACGCAAAGTTTCAAGGACTTTGAGGTTGTTGTTGTAGAAGACGGTTCTTCCATTCCTTGTAAGGAGGTTGTAGAACAGTACCAGGGGAAGTTGGAAATACATTATTATAGTAAGCCCAATTCCGGTCCCGGACAAACACGAAACTACGGAGCTGAAAGGAGCAAAGGGGATTATCTGATTATATTGGATTCCGACTGTATCTTGCCCGAAGGATATTTTGCGGCAGTAGAAGAAGAACTGCAAAAAGAACCTGCCGATGCCTTCGGCGGGCCGGATCGCGCACATTCCTCCTTTACGAACATACAGAAAGCCATCAACTACTCCATGACTTCTTTTTTTACAACGGGAGGTATTCGCGGAGGGAAAAAGAAGATGGACAAGTTCTATCCGCGAAGTTTCAATATGGGAGTACGCTGCCAAGTGTATGAAGCATTGGGCGGTTTCTCCAAAATGCGTTTCGGCGAGGATATAGACTTCAGTATCCGTATCTTCAAAGGAGGGTATAAATGCAGGCTGTTTCCCGGCGCATGGGTCTACCATAAACGCCGGACGGATTTGAAGAAGTTCTTCAAACAAGTGCATAACTCGGGAATAGCCCGCATCAACCTATACAAGAAATATCCCGAATCACTGAAAATCGTTCATCTGCTACCTGCCGCTTTTACATTGGGAGTAGCATTGCTGCTACTGGGAACACCTTTCTGCCTGTATAGCCTGACGCCAATCATCTTATACGCCCTGCTGGTTTGCCTGGACTCTGCCCTGCAAAACCATAGTTTGCGTATCGGGGTTTATTCTATCGCTGCCTCCTTCATACAACTTATCGGATATGGGACAGGATTCTGGAGGGCTTGGTGGAACCGTTGTGTGCTTGGGAAAGACGAGTTCGAGGCATTTAAGAAGAACTTTTATAAGTAAGGGGAACTTCTACTAAGTAAGGGGAACGAAAAGGAAAGAAAGAAAGGAAGAAAGAAAGAAAAAAGCAAGCGAGAGAGCGAAAGACAAACAAACTAATGAACAAACTGAATATCAACCAGTGGGCAGCAGAAGACCGTCCCCGGGAAAAGATGATGCAGAAAGGTGCTGAGGCACTGAGTGATGCGGAACTGCTTGCCATACTTATCGGTTCAGGCAATACGGAGGAAAGCGCAGTGACCCTGATGCAACGGACACTTGCCAGCTGTAACAACGATTTAAACCGGCTGGGAAAGTGGGAAGTACGGGACTTCTCACGTTTCAAGGGACTGGGACCGGCCAAGAGCGTCACCATCATGGCGGCACTGGAACTGGGTAAACGAAGAAAACTTCAGGAACACTCCGAACGGGCGGTCATCCGCTCATCGCAAGATATCTACGAACTCTTTCATCCGCTGATGTGCGACCTCGCGCAGGAGGAATTCTGGGTATTGCTACTGAACCAGGCGGCACGGGTGATTGACAAAGTCCGCATCAGCCGGGGCGGTATAGACCAGACCACAGCCGATGTGCGCAGCATATTGCGCGAAGCTTTGCTGCAACGAGCCACACAACTTTCACTGATTCACAACCATCCCTCGGGCAATCCGCAACCCAGCCAAGAGGACAAACGGCTGACACAGCTCGTACAGAAAGGGGCTCAAACCATGAACATACGGCTCATTGACCATGTTATCATAACGGACGGCAGATATTACAGTTTCAACGATGAAGGGATACTGTAAATGGTCCCTCCACGTACAAAGACAGGATGTACGGCTTCAAGAGGTTTATCATTGATAAATCATGTGCCTTACCGGGTATAGGGATTGCTCAATAAGCAGTGGAGAATCACCAGTATATCGAGGATGGATATCAAAAAAAAGAAATAGTATAAAATGATTATATAAAATATAAAATGGCACTACAAAAATTAAAAGTAGGAACTCTCACGAGCTCCTACTTCCGATAAAGATTTAAAATCCAAGGTTATTTATTTATGAATTTGTCTGTGGTAAATCTCAGTCATCCTCTGCCTCAGGGTCTTTGACAGAAACCTGATAGAACTTAAATTCGGACATTGTCCAGAATATACTTCCGGTATTAGTTTCTTTAACCACAATACGAATTTGGCTGAATGGGGTTTCCACTTGATAGACATCTGAAGTAAACGTACCTGTGGAAGTGACCGGTAAACCGTCTTTCTCTTTTGTGAAATTCTTTATCAAAAACCAGTCTTCTCCATCCATACTACCCATCAGGTCAAAGTTCGTCGGCTTATTGTTGGCATTGTTACGGGGAGCATAGTAGAAACTGTAGCTTCCTGTTATCTCCTGTTTCAGATTGACCTGCAACCAATGAGGAGCAGCAATAGTCACACTCCATGCCGTATGAAAGAAAGTACTGGTATTGCCATCCAATAAGTTTGCGATAGGACCTTCTGAAGGTTCTTGCGCATTAGTGGAAAGATCGGCAGCAGTCAGAGCTATCTGTGTACTGACGGTAGTAATCGGTGCAGCTTCCGAAGTTTGGGTAATAGTCTGTATAGCCCCCTTATCCCCTGTGGCGCTGACAGTCTGCACCTCGAAAGTATATTCACCGTACTTTTTACGAGTATCAGGAATCTCAATACTATCCGCATAGATGCTCGCCGTACGCATCACGTCCTTTTTCTGCAACGGATCGTAATAATTCACTTCGACGTAGCGAATATTTGACTCTTCGGGGGTATCCCAACGCAACACAATACGTCCGGGAGTACTTTCGGCTGTCAGATTAGTAATTTCCACCGGAATCACCGCATAATCATCACTACAACTGGCGGTTGCTAAAGCCACTCCAAACAGAAGTAGCCCTATATGATATTTGAACATTATTCTTTTCATTTTCTATCTATTTTTATATTAATAGCCGGGATTTTGAACTAAATTTACGTTACGGTTGATGTCTGTTGAAGGAATAGGCATCAGATATTGGGCAGGGCTACTAAATTTACGTTCAAAAGTGACCTCAGTCTCCTGTGCAAAACCATCAATAGTGTTACCGAGAATGTTCATTCCTCTCGCTTTCACGCCAAAATATTGCTCTGCCATTTTCCAGCGGCGAAGATCCCAAAAAGTCTGATTCTCCAAATAAAATTCAATGGTACGTTCCTGACGGACTATTTCCCGCAATTTATTTTTATCCAAAGTGGCAACACCGTTCCAGGATGTTTCCACCGTAGGTATCCCGGCGCGTGTACGTACCTTGTTCAGATAGGTTTTCGCCGGATTCAAGTCATCACATTCCACACAAGCCTCGGCATATCCCAAATAAAGTTCGGCCAAACGAATAACAGGCCACGGATAGAATGGTGGATAGTATAAGGATGTACGTACATTGTAACCCGGAACTACTCCCTTTTTGTTAAGATAACCTGTAGGTGAATAATTGTTTGTACGCAAAGAACTTCCCGCTGGTTGCCGTGAAGTGTTGCCACCTATGACAAAATCACACACCAGCTTACCCAGTTCATCGCTACTGTATTTTCCATAACTTGCGTCATTCTGGTATGCTCCATTACCATCGTTAGCGCTCATAATTTCATAGAATCCACCCTGAAAAGCAATCCAAGAGTAGAAACGAGGTTCACGATTCAGATTGAAACGGATGGTCTTTGCCGTAGGATCACCGATATTGGAGTTTTCCTCTCCCAGCGTAGTCACCTCATAAATTCCGTTACCTTGCGGGAATTCGGGATCTTCATCTACAGGAAGCCCATTTTTAGTATAGAAGCGCTTCAGCATGGCAAGAGTTGGCGCCACACCGTTGTATGCAGAACCGTTACAGAAAGGTAAGGATTTATTTTGTATACTATATGCGCCTTCCGAACGGCAATCCGCCCAGATAATTTCCTTGTTAGCGGGCTCGATGACGGTATAGCGCAAAGTGTGCTGCACAGGATCGGCAGGTTCCAAGTTATCATATCCGTCCAGCATATAATCAGTGTTTGTGTAAAGAGTATGTCCTGCGGCTTCGGCTACCTTAATGGCATCTTCATAGGCGGCTTTTGCCTTCTGCCATTTATTGGCATCATAAGTAAGAGGCATTAAAGGAGTTCCATCTTCTGTCTTAAAGTCCGCATAAAACTCACTGTTTCCATTGAACAGAGGAGATGCAGCATAAAGCAGCATTCTGGCTTTGATAGCCTTGGCAGCCACACTGGTGGCGAGCCCGTAGTTCTCATTGAGACGGACGGCAGGCAGACTTGTAGCTGCTTCATCCAACATCTGGCAAACATAGTCCACGCATTCGTCATAAGGCGAGCGGGCAGCATACTGGTCGGCCGGAGTCGTCAGCGAAGGTTCTTCCTTTACCAAAATGACAGGACCATAGTTGCGCACCAACAAGAAGTGGTAGTAACCTATCAGGAACTTAGCCTGTGCAATATAGTCCGCTTTTATGGATTCCTCCAGTGCAGGCACCATATCAATATTGTTCAACAGGATATAGCATTGCTTAATACCTTGGAACAATGAGTTCCAGTACGAGATAACAGTATTTGAGGCGGAATAGTTACCTTTCGGGAAAGCAGCGAAGGTTTCATGTTCAAATGCCGTAACCACTTCATCGGCAGTAAAAAGATCCAGAGACGATGTACCATTTCTCGGATTGGGCACATAAGCATAGCAGGAATAGATGAAACGCTTGGCCGCATCTTTATCCTCGAACGCATCTTTTTCGGTTGCTTTTTCATCGGGAACCACATTCAGGTAGTCACAAGAAGACAAGACTCCCAAAAACAAACCTACCATTACGATGCATATTTTATTTAACTTTTTCATATCTGTGTGTTTTACAGGTTATTTAAATGACAATTGGAAACCAACGTTGAAAGTACGCTGCGTAGGATAACTCAAGCCTTTACCTCCACCCATTTCCGGGTCCCAAAGTTTGAACGGTGAGAAAGTCAGCAGATTGACTCCGCTTACATAAAATCTGGCTTTCTTATAGGTAAAACCAATTTCAGCATTCTTCAGCTTCAAAAAAGCGCCATTGCGTAACCAATGGTCAGATGGCTGGGTATTATGATTGTTATCGTTCTTGGTCAGACGCGGATAAGCGGCATTAGGATTCTGGTTGCTCTCCGACCAATAGTCATCTGCAATCCACGACAGCACATTACGGTTATATTGTGTTCCAAACGGAGAAAATCCGGATATCATCAGTGAAGTATTAGCTACACCCTGAAAGAAGAAAGAAAAGTCCCAGTTTTTATAGGAAATGGAAGGACCGAAACCGTAAACGATTTCAGGAACAGTAGGATATCCCATAGCCACACGATCATCACTCGTAATTTTTCCGTCATATTTACCATCCTTATCAGGCTGATCCACATATTTGATATCACCTGGAGCGATTGCTATATTTCCTAAAGTAGATGTAGGATTGTTGGCGATGTCAGCTTCGTCTATGTACAACCCGCTAGTCACGTAACCATAAATGGTGTTCAGCTTCTTTCCTATATTAGAAAGTGCAGGACGTACACCGGGAGCTTCGTCATATTCAAGTATTTCATTGCGCGCAAAAGTAAATGTCCCTTTGAACTGGATGGCTAAATCCTTATTTATCTGCTTTCCATAATCTAGCGACAAATCGAAACCAAAGTTCTTCACTTTTGCCAGATTTCCGTAAACAGCCGTTTTGGCTGTACCCAGATAGTTAGGAATGGAATTACGTTGCTGAAAGATATCACGACGAATTTCACGAAAAGCATCCACAGTGAAGTTCAACGAGTGAAATAGTTGCAGGTCAAGTCCCACATTCAGTTTTTCACCCACTTCCCATGTCAGGTCATTATTCTGATAACGGGTATATACAGGACCGTTCAGGCTGATTTGCTGCCGGTCTCCGGTAGTGAACTGGGCATCTCCACTCTGTAACGTAATGTCAGACATATAGATAAAGCGGATTAGATTGTTTGATGAATCCAACAGTTGATCGTTACCCACCAAACCGTAAGAAGCGCGAAGTTTCAAGTTAGAGACAACATCCTTCAACGGTTCGAAGAAACGCTCCTGAC
>ULTJ01008130.1_pt1 | contig 39945 bp, 34 predicted proteins | sample 1957491 | NCBI WGS metagenome assembly ULTJ01 (sample SAMEA4835731, study PRJEB28245) | human gut metagenome | biome: gut microbiome; material: fecal sample | place: Denmark | collected 2008 | reverse complement strand
GAGTCTCTTCCGATAGTCGTCCAGCTCGCGGTCGTCGGCGATGTTGTCCAGCTCGCGGTAGAGAAGCATACGCTCGCTGCTGCCCGGTACGTAGGTGTCGGGGAAATACATCTCAAGGTCGCTCTCCACGGCGCAGTCCTCCACAAAGTCGTCACCGGTGAGCTGTCTGCCTCCGGCAATCTCCTCGGCATACATGTCGGCGAACTCGTCGTTCTTCAGTTCGGTGACCGCCTGATTGAGAATCTTCTGATAGGTCTCATAGCCGAGGTCTTCCATAAATCCGCTCTGCTCGGCTCCAAGCAGATTGCCAGCACCGCGTATGTCAAGGTCCTGCATGGCAAGATTGAATCCGCTGCCGAGGTCGGAGAATGTCTCGAGAGCCTCAAGACGGCGGCGTGCCTCCGGTGTGAGCACCGACTTGGGAGGCGCGAGCAGGTAGCAGAACGCCTTGCGGTTGGAGCGTCCCACCCTGCCCCGCATCTGGTGAAGGTCTGACAGACCGAAGCGGTGGGCGTCGTTTATTATTATCGTGTTGGCATTGGATATGTCGATGCCGTTCTCCACGATTGTGGTGGAGAGCAGCACGTCGTAGTCGTAGTTCATGAATCCCATGAGAATCTTCTCCAGCTCGTCGGGGTTCATCTGTCCGTGTCCTATCGCCACACGTGCGTCAGGCACATATTTGTGTATGAGGTTGGCTATCTCCGGCAGGTTTGATATGCGGTCGTTGACGAAATAAACCTGTCCGTTGCGGCTCATCTCGAAGTTTATGGCGTCGGCTATTATCTCATGCCCGTAAGTGGCAAGCTCTGTCTGTATGGGATAACGGTTGGGAGGCGGTGTGCGCATGATGCTCATGTCGCGCGCTCCCATGAGCGAGAACTGCAGGGTGCGCGGAATGGGTGTGGCAGACATTGTGAGCGTGTCCACATTGGTCTTGAGCTTGCGCAGCTTCTCCTTGGTAGACACTCCGAACTTCTGTTCCTCATCTATGATAAGCAGTCCGAGGTCGTGCCACTCCACCGATTTGCCTATAAGCTTGTGTGTTCCCACAAGTATGTCTATCTTTCCTGCCTTCAGGTCTTCTGTCACCTGACGTGTCTGTTTTGCCGAACGCGCACGCGAGAGATAGTCAACGCGCACTGGCAGACCTTGCAGACGGTCGCGGAAGGTCTGATAATGCTGGAAAGCCAGAACCGTGGTAGGCACGAGCACTGCCACCTGCTTGTTGTCGCATGCCGCCTTGAAAGCGGCGCGCACTGCCACCTCGGTCTTGCCGAAACCTACATCTCCGCACACCAGACGGTCCATGGGACGCGGACTCTCCATGTCTGCCTTTACCTCCTGCGTCGCCTTTATCTGGTCGGGAGTGTCCTCATACAGGAAACTTGCCTCAAGCTCATGCTGCATGAACGTGTCAGGGCTGAACGCAAAGCCTTTCTCATGACGGCGTTTGGCATAGAGCTTTATCAGATCGCGCGCTATGTCTTTTATGCGTTTCTTGGTACGTTCTTTCAGACGTTCCCACGCTCCGGTGCCGAGGGTGCTCAGGCGTGGAGGGTCTCCGGCTCCGTTGCGACGGTATTTTGATATTTTGTAAAGCGAGTGTATAGACACATCCACAATGTCACCGCGCTGATAGATGATGCGTATTGCCTCCTTGTATGTGTCTCCGGCAGGCACTCTGACAAGTCCCCCGAACTTGCCTATGCCGAAGTCCACATGCACGATGAAGTCGCCCGGCTCCATTTCCTGAAGCTCTTTCATAGTGAGAGCCATCTTGCCGGAGCGTGCCGTGTCGCTGCGCAGGCTGTACTTGTGGAAGCGGTCGAATATCTGATGGTCGGTGAAGAAGCATGCGCGCAGGTCGTTGTCGGCGAAGCCCTCGTGCAGTGTCCTGTCCACCGGTTCGAACTTTATGTCATAGTCACGCGCCTTTATCTCGTCGCTGTCGAAGATGTCGCGCAGACGCTTTGTCTGTTTCTCACTGTCGGCAAGGATATAGAGCTTGTAGCCCATAAGGCGGTAGTCTTCGAGCGAACGTGTGAGAAGATCGAAGTTTTTGTGGAAAAGCGGTTGCGGAGTGATGTTGAACGAGATGGTGGCATCAGGCGTGCCCGTGGCGTTATGGCCTATCTCTATGCGGCGGAAGGATGACATCTCCTCTGAGAAACGCGTACCGCTGACAAGCTGGTTGTCGCGACGCATGTCGCGCATTATCTCAGCCTGCTCCGCCTCGGTGGCTCCCTCGAGCCGCTCGGTCATTGCCTGCGACGAGAAACCCTCCTGATATATACGCCCGACAGTCTCGCGCAGATAAAGCATATCCTTAACGACAAGAAGCGTGTCGGGGGGAAGAAACGAGGTGAAAGGCATTTTTTCGTCTGCCGTGCGTGTCAGTTCGGGCACAATCTCTACAGTGTCGCGTCTGTCGCGCGACAGCTGGTCCTGCACTTCAAACGTGCGTATTGTTTCTATCTCATTGCCGAAGAAATCAATACGGAAGGGCCATTCCGAACTGAAGGAATAGACATCCATTATGCTGCCGCGCACGGCGAACTGTCCCGGCTCATATACATAATCGACTTCAGAAAAGCCGGACTCACGCAGCATTCGCTGTATCTCGACAAGGTCGACGGTCTGTCCGGCTGTAAGAGTAAGCGTGCGCTCGTCGAGCCGTGTCTTGGAGACGACAAGCTCGCTCACGGCTTCCGGACAGCTGACGATGTATAGCGAAGTCCTCTTCCCTTCCTTCCGGCGCGACAGACGGCTGAGCACCTCAGTGCGCAATATCTCGTTTGCAGCGTCGCGCTGACCGTATTTCACCGCACGCCTATAGGAGGACGGAAAGAAAAGCACGTCGTCCTGCCCCATTATCTGCGTAAGGTCATGATAGAAATAGCCTGCCTCGTCAGCATCCTGAAGAATGAACACTACTGTCTTGCGGAGTTTCTCTGCTATGGCTGAAAACAAAACGGGAGCAGCCGAAGCCGAAAGTCCCTGCAGGAAAAGCGTACGTACAGAGTCGCCCGACAAAGCCTGAAGCACGGCACCGCACTGCGGCAATGCGCCGTATACTGACTTTATATCGTTTATCTTCATTATTCTGCTATCTTCGGATATTTTCTAAACCAGCCGTCCCAGCGCAGACGCATCACGCCGAAGAAAGCCTCGCCGAAGATTCCTCCGCTCATCTTGCTCGTCCCCTCACGGCGATTCACAAAAACGACCGGCACCTCTTTTATCCTGAAACCTATCTTATACGCCGTATATTTCATCTCAATCTGAAATCCGTATCCCTTGAAGCGCACCTCATCGAGCGGTATTGTCTGGAGCACACGACGGCGGTAGCACTTGAAGCCAGCGGTGGTGTCGTGCACCTTGAAACCTGTGACGAAACGCACATAGCGTGACGCGAAATAGCTCATGAGCACACGGCTTATAGGCCAGTTAACGACATTGACACCGCTAACGTAGCGCGAACCGATGGCAAGATCGTAGCCCTCATCGTGGCACGCGGCATAAAGGCGCGGCAAATCGGCAGGGTCATGGCTGAAATCGGCATCCATCTCAAAGATGTATTCGTAGTCGTGACGCAGTGCCCATTTGAATCCTGTGATATAAGCAGTGCCCAGTCCGAGCTTTCCGGAACGCTCAATGATGAAAAGGCGGTCGGAAAACTCTCCATCCATAAGCCGCCTGACGATTGTCCCAGTGCCGTCCGGACTGCCGTCATCTATAACAAGTATATGGAAGAATTTCTCAAGAGCGGATATCGCCCTGATTATTTTCTCGATGTTCTCTTTCTCGTTGTATGTAGGTATAATTATTACACTGTCACTGTGACTCATCCTAATATCCTTCTTGTTGACACTGCAAACTTACACAAAAAAAACCATAGTATGTGGCTGTAGCGTCATAAAATAAGTTTATATTATGAAATAAACTGTGCGTCACCAAGGCTTTTACCGCCAGTCGGGTCACTGATCAGGATTCTCCACCGTGCCCTGATACTCCGGCACAAGCCCTGACATCACGGCATCATAGCTTGTCTCTTCCGCGTGGCGTATGTTTTCCGGTCCCTGCCCCATCGGCATGATAGGCTTATGAATGGTAAGACGCAAGGAATGGCGGCGGACCCATTTCATGTCGCGGGTGCGGGGCATGACGTTGAACGAACCGTTGATGGTGAGAGGCACGACAGGCAGCTGCAGCTCATCGGCAAGCATGAACGCACCACGGCGGAACACGCCCATATGACCGGTGAACGTGCGCGCTCCTTCCGGAAATACAACGAGCGACATGCCATCCTTAAGAGTGTCGCGCGCCTTGTCGTAGGTCTCGCGTATCTTGCTCGGACCGCGTTTGTCCACAAATATGTGGTGTGCAGCCTCGCACGCCTTTCCTACAAACGGCACGCTGCGCAACTGGCGTTTCATCATCCACTTGAAATTACGTCCGAGAAATCCGTAAATGAGAAAGATGTCAAACGCTCCCTGATGATTGGAAACGAACACATAAGAACTGTTCTTGTCGAGATTCTCACGCCCTTCCACCTTAACCGGAAGAAGCAAGATGCGGACAATGAACCACGACCACCACTTTCCGGGATAATAGCCCCAGAAATGTCCGTTACCGACATGACATCCTATAATCACCGTAACGGCAGTAAGCACTGTAAGAACTGCGATAAGGGGAAGTGCGACGCACAGCTGATAGACTCGATATAAATACTTCATGTATGACTTTATTGTTTACTTTATTTTATGCAAAGTTAAAACAACTATTTCGGGAGTAACCCCGAACCGGAACGGCACCAGACCGCCTACGCCTGTAGATACGAACAGGAAATGGTTGCCTTCACGGTATAGTCCGCTGTCCTCTGTGCCTGAAAGCTGCGTGGGACGATAGCCGAACATGCTTATCTGTCCGCCATGTGTGTGACCGCTGAGTGTGAGGCGTACATCCGAACATGGCAATATGTAGCGTCGCCATGCGGAAGGGTCGTGCTGGAGAAGCACGATGAAGGCGTCAGACGATACTCCTGCAAGCGTCTTTTTAAGGTCGGATTTTTTAGGGAAAGGGGCTTTGCCTCCGTTTTCCTCACCTGCAATGACGATGGAGTCGGAACCGCGGCGTATAACCCTGTGCTCGTTCATAAGAAGCGTCCAGCCATAACCGCGCTCAAGAGCGATGAGCCTGCGCTCGTTGGCATTGCAGACAGAAGTATCGGCTTTCACATATAAGCTGTAGTCATGATTGCCGAGCACAGAGAACACTCCGTCTTTTGCCTTCAGCGAAGACAATTCTCTGCCATAATGGCGGAGTTCGTCCGGCAGCATATTCTGCAAGTCACCGGTAAAGACCACAGCGTCGGCATCAAGCGAGTTGATGGTCTCCGCAGTGCGTTCGAGAACCTCCGCCTCTACAGAACCGGCGTGGAGGTCGGTGAACTGCACTATCCTGTATCCGTCGAAAGCCGGAGGAAGATCGTCGAAATAGAGACTGACATGTCTGACAGTGAACTTGCGGACACCTACAGTGGAACCGTAGATGAGCATGTATAAAGAGAAAAGCACGAGCACTATGCCAACGAAGTTGCCCCAGTTGCGCCTAAGCGAGAACAGCCGCCGCAAAAGAAGCCCGACGGATGAGCATGTGACAAACAGCAGTTTGGGCACTATGACAAGACCGCACATGAACAGATAGACATTGAGCCACATCATATTGCCAGGTGCGAAATCTCTTATGAGCGAGAGACCGACTGTATATGCCGTCATGATTATGCCCGGAACCCACCACAACATATGCTGGAAGACTCCGAGATCGGTACGGTGTCGCAGATAGCGGACATACAAGTAGACATCTGGCAACACTATTGCCAATACAATAAATATATATATCCTGGCTATCACTATAAAATCACTTTTATATAATCAACACTTCTTATATATCACAAACAGGCTGAAAGAAAACGGCGCATCATCCTTACCGGTATGCCGCGGCGTAACGCATAGTCGCGCAACTGGTCTTCACCAATGTGTCCGACATCAAAGTAGACAGCCTGGGGATGTGCCAGCATCAGACCCGATACAGACGCATGAGGCTGCATAGCTCCGCTTTCGGTCAGACGTATTCCTATCTTAGGCATATCGACAAGTTCTGACAGAATGAAATTCAGACTCATGTCCGGCATTGAAGGATAGCCCACCGCAGGGCGTATTCCGCAATATCCGGCATTCAGCATCTCACTGACGGACAGATTCTCATGCTCTGCATATCCCCAGTAACGACGCCTCACGTCTTCGTGCAGTTTCTCTGCCGTTGCCTCAGCAAGACGGTCAGCCAACGTCTGCGACATCATTTTCAGATAGTCGTCATCGCCATGATATTTCTCCATTCCCGCATCGACAGATGTAGCGAAAACACCTATTCTGTCTGATACTCCGGACGACAGAGGACGGATAAAGTCTGCCATGCACAGGTTAGGTTCACCATCCGCCTTACGGTTTTGCTGCCGCAGGAAAGGAAGGCGTACTCCGTTTATGATGATGTCGTCGCCATCACTGTTGGCAGGGAACAGACCGAAAACGGCATGCGTGTGATAAAGATCACCCAAACCAGCAAGTATCGTCTCCGCCTCTGAGCGCAATGCAGCCTTCTCACTTGCCGGTTTACCGGACAGTCCCCACGCATGATAGAAATAAACCCAGTTTATGTAGGGTCTGACATCGTTTATATTATATTCAAACAATGCTGTCATCTGAACATCACCTGTTCACCGCGAATGTTGTCATAGAACGTTCCGTCATCGTAGACAACCTGTCCGTTACAGATTGTCTTCACCACACGCCAGTCGTATGTATGCCCTTCCATCGGACTCCATCCGCACTTGCTTCTGACCGTATCACCGGTCACAGTCCACCTGCGGTCGCGACTGACGAGCACGATATCGGCTTTATAACCCTTGCGCAGATAACCTCTGCCTCTCACCTCGAATATATCCGCCGGATTATGACACATCAGCCTGACAAGCCGTTCCATGTCCAGCACACCATTATCGACAAGTTCGAGCATCGTGACAAGCGAGAACTGAATCATCGGCATACCTGATGCGGCACGCGCACATCCGCCCTCCTTGTCTTTGAGAAGATGCGGAGCATGATCAGTACCTACGGTGGATATGGCTCCTGAAGAAAGGGCTTTGCGCAGCTCGCTGCGGTCGTAGGCGGTCTTTACAGCCGGATTGCACTTTATCCTTGTGCCAAGACGGGCATAGTCCTCATCGCTGAAGAACAGATGGGCAATGACTGCCTCGGCAGTGATGTTGCCGTCATGACCGAACAGTTCAAGCTCTTTCGCCGTACTGACATGAGCCACGTGCAGCCGTGTGCCGTAAGTACGCGCCATCCGGACGGCACGTGATGACGAGGCGTAACATGCCTCCTCGCTGCGGATAAGCGGATGCAGAGCCACATCTGGATCATCGCCGTAACGCGACTTTGCCTCAGTCATATTGGCATTTATCATGCCGGTATCCTCACAATGCACCATTACCGGCATTGTGGCATTACTGAATATCTTGTGCAAAGAGTCGTCGCTGTCAACGAGCATATTGCCTGTACTTGCCCCCATAAACAGTTTCACACCCGGCACGACATGGCGGTCGAGCGTCTGCAATGCATCTGCATTGCTGTTGGTAGCCCCGAAGAAGAAACTGTAGTTCACATGGCTTTTCTCCCTCGCAATTCTGAACTTAGCGTCGAGAGCATCAACAGATGTCGTCTGAGGCACAGTGTTGGGCATATCAAAAAACGTCGTGACCCCTCCGTATGCCGCAGCCTCGCTTTCCGTACCAATGTCAGCCTTTGCAGTAAGACCCGGTTCGCGGAAATGCACATGGCTATCTATCACCCCGGGCAAGACAAAAAGCCCTGTGGCATCTATCTTCCTATCATAGTTGCCACAGGGAATTTCCTTACCTTCTATTATCTCGGCAATAACATCGTTCTCCATCACCAGCGAGCCATAATGGCTCCTGTCTTCGTTAACGATTATGCCGCCATATATCAGTGTTTTCATTTTTTGTCTGCCGGTTTAGCCAGTTCGTTGGGTGTAGGAGCCGCGTCCGGCGCAGGCGTTTCAGACACGGCAGCCTCTGCCTCAGGCGCGTCCTTCATACCGTTCATTATCGCCTGGTTTTCCTGAGCCTTGCGATAATAGTCCTTTACATACGCATCATTCTTGAACTTATCGGTTGCCTTGCTCATGATGTCCTCTATCCATGGAGTCAGTTCCGGATAACGCTGTCCGGCAGTGACCATGAAGAACACGCCCGGTCCAAGCACATTGTTGAAGTTCTCTGTCACAAATGTGGTGATAAGCTTGTCTTCCTGCACAGAAAGTTTCTGCGCCTCTACCATCAGCTTCGCATTTACCTCATCCATGTCCTTGCCGTCCATTATCGCCCTGTCGTGCGTATGGAGCAGTTCGGCTTTCTGGTTATTGAGCTGGCTGTATTTGCTGAAAAACTTGAAAAGCTCGTCATTGAGTGGTGTTCCGCTGACAGTCTGCTGTGTGGTGTTCAGCTTTATTGTTATATCTCCGTCTTCAAGAACAAGCGGCAAAATGCTTTCCTCATCCATAAAGATGTTTGCCATACACACAGAATCGAACGTTCCAGAGAATCTGAACTGCCCGTGCACCACATCGCATGAGTCAAGACTCTTGAATTCGTTGTCTTTAAGGACTTTCAGATAAAGCATCCTTCCATCCAGTGTAGAAACATTTGATGTGCCTTGAATATCGTATGTGTTCGCACAAGAAGAAAAAAGCACAATAAATAAAAAGTAAGATATCAATTTGTTCATAGAATCAGCGGTTTTACATCTGCGGAATCAAAGATAATATGTATTATTGAAGTTCAAGTTTTTTTTTACTCTATTTAAATGATATAGGTTATCTTTTATAGATTTTTTTCAGCATACTGTCATTCTTTGGATAACTCTGCAGAAATGCGGTGCATTGTATATATCTCAAGGACAGCCGCCACAAGGAGAAGCAACACCCACTTGTTGAACACATACTGGAAATACGCCACATAGTTTGTGAATACCTGTTGCATGAACCTGTATGCATTATCAACCATAAGAATACCGGACAGCACAAAGAATATGTCTGCCGTTGTCATTATTTTCTTGAGCCTCCTCACAGTGATATTATTGCCTTCATATGTCTGCATCATCTGCATGGTAGCGAACATCACAGCACCTGCAAGATATATCCAGCACATTACTTCCTGCTGCCACATAAAGGCGAAGCATCCTGCTCCAACCACCATCAGCACTCCTCCGACAAGGAATATTATATTCTGAGTCCTACTCAACTGTTTCATCGTTATCTGTTTCCGGTTTACTGTCATCGCTCAGCACATATATGTCCTCATCGTCGGCTTTCATGAAATAACGCTCGCGGGCAATTTTCTCAAAGGCTTCAGGATTTGTCCTCAGCTCTCTGAGCTGTTTTGAGTCAGACTCGTATATGGAGCGGTATTTCTCAATCTCCGCATTCATATCGCTTATCTGCAATTCGAGCTGTACCCTCCTGACGAAACTGTTCTCGTCAAGAAAGCCCACGACCAACACTCCCACTACTATCGTAATGACATATTTATAGTGTCCGATGAGATTGATTATTGGTACTAAACGTTTCATTAATGATTATTTGGATGCAAACTTAATTAAAAAAAATCATTTTTGACCAGTTATGATGTAAAAAAAAACATAACTTTACATAAAACGGTTATATATATAATATGTATAAGCTGCCTTTCCAAATTAACCGATATTATAACGGTTCTCAGATGTAATCCATATCTATAGCATCAGATTATAAAGAATCAGTTATTTATTTTTCCTCTTCTGATTTGGCATAATATCGTATACTGTACAATATCTGCGAATATAGAAAAAACAACACTTTTTAATTTGCAATGCGCCAGCCTTTCACTATCTTTGCATAAGATAAGCATCGGTTCGGCAGTGTCAAGCCCAGTAAAACTGCGTTTTCCTGTCTTGACGTTGCACTCATCTTGCATTATCTTTGCATAAGATAAGCTGCACTCGGGAAATAAAGAGCGAGCTCTCTTTCCGCTCATTTGCATTATCTTTGCATAAGATAAGCTGCACTCGGGAAATAAAGAGCGAGCTCTCTTTCCGCTCATTTGCATTATCTTTGCATAAGATAAGCATCGGTTCGACAATAAAAAGCAAGTCAGCACTGCGACAGCCCGCATCACATTTGCACTGAATGAATACAATAAAAAAACAGAATACGACATATAAAAACAAATAAAATATTTTCACTAACCGTATGGAAGAATACATTGTTTCGGCAAGAAAATACAGACCGGCAACGTTTGACTCGGTTGTAGGGCAATCCGCTCTCACCACAACTTTGAAAAACGCGGTAAAGAGCGGTAAGCTTGCACACGCCTACCTGTTCTGCGGTCCGAGAGGTGTCGGCAAGACAACATGTGCCAGAATATTCGCCAAGGCAATAAACTGCATGCACCCCACTGCCGAAGGAGAGGCTTGCAACGAGTGCGAGAGTTGCCGCGCCTTCAACGAACAGAGATCATACAACATCTTCGAACTTGACGCCGCAAGTAACAACTCTGTGGAAAACATCAAGTCGCTTATGGACCAGACACGGATACCACCGCAAGTGGGACGCTACAAGGTGTTCATCATAGACGAGGTGCACATGCTGTCCACCGCAGCGTTCAACGCATTTCTGAAGACTCTTGAGGAACCTCCAGCACATGTGATATTCATTCTTGCCACAACAGAGAAGCACAAGATTCTGCCTACAATCATCTCCAGATGCCAGATATACGACTTTGAACGGATGACCGTACAGAACACCATCGACCATCTGAAAATGGTGGCTGAGAAGGAAGGTATAACTTATGAGGAGGAAGCTCTTGCACTCATAGCAGAGAAAGCGGACGGAGGCATGCGCGACGCACTGTCGATATTCGACCAGGCAGCGAGCTACAGTCAGGGCAACATTACATATCAGAAGATAATAGAAGACCTCAATGAGCTTGACTCCGACAACTATTTCCGCATCACCGACCTTGCTTTCGAGAATAAGGTGACAGACATAATGATGCTGCTCAACTCCATAATCGCCAAAGGATTTGACGGAGGCAACCTCATAACAGGTCTTGCCGCACACATGCGCAACGTGCTTATGGCTAAGGACAAGCAGACTGTCACTCTGCTCGAAGTAAGCGAGAAGCAGCGACAGAAATACGTGGAACAGGCGGCTAAATGCCCGGTGAAATTCCTATACAAGGCACTGAAGATAATGAACGAGTGTGACATCAACTACCGTCAGAGCAGCAACAAACGGCTGCTTGTAGAACTGACACTCATACAGGTGGCACAAATAACGCAGCCCGACGACGACACACCGGGCGCGGGGCGTAGCCCCAAGCGACTGAAATCCCTGTTTAAGAACATTGTCATGTCCCGTCCAAAAGCGGCTCAGCAGGTGGCTGTGGCTGGGAAAAAGCTCAGTTATAAGACAGAACGGACTGCTGAAGCGGCTACCATTGCCAGTGAGCCGACAGCGGAAGAGTCTGTCAAACCGAATCCGATGACAAAAAAACTGAAGCTTGACAACATCGGAATAACTTTTGCCGGAATAAAAAAAGCGGAAACCGAAATAAAAGCCGTAAAGGAACCGGAGGTAAAAAACAAAGACGAGAACGAGACTTTCGACCAGGACTTTCTCGAACTGCAATGGCTATCCATGTGCAAGCGGATGCCGCCAAAGATGGTAGGTCTTGCGTCACGCATGCGCAACATGACACCACGCATCACCAGACATCCCAACATTGAGCTTACTGTAGACAATCAGAACCTGCTCGATCAGGTGAATGAGATAAAAGGGCGGATACGCGCTACGCTGGCAGAGGCCCTGCACAACGGAAACATACAGATAGAGCTGAAGCTGGCAAAGGCTGAGGAGGTCGGTCCGATGCTCACACCTAAAGAGATGTTCGATGAAATGAGAAAGAAAAACCCCATCGTCGACAAAATGTGCGCCACACTCAATCTTGAGCTTGCCTGACAAACAGCCAACATGATAAGAGACAGCAGAAACGACGCAATGACGCACACGTTTCTGCTGTCTTTCTCATATTATATCGTACAAACACAATACACAAACAGCAGGTGTATTCCTTATCTCTGTATAAAAACCGGGCACTGGAAACGCCAATCATAAATCAGCACTTTCTCACCAGCCGCCCACTCCTCCGGCTCTCTGCTGCCGTCTTATTTTTTTCTATATTTTCCCGATGTTGTCATCCAAATCCACGATAAAAGCAGAAACCAATCCGTATGACAGCAGCACAAAATACGTGTTAAGCCTGATGATTCTGGTTAAATGAGCGGCATACCTGCCTCACGGCACTCTTCACGCATATCCTCAGGCCATATGCTTGCCTGTATCTCACCTATGTGAGCCTTGTGAAGCAGCAGCATGCACAGACGGCTCTGCCCTATACCTCCGCCAATGCTGAGCGGCAGTTTCCCGCCGAGCAACTGACGGTGAAAATACAATTGCGCTCTGTCCTCTTTGCCTTCAAGAGCAAGCTGGCGCAGCAACGCCTCACGGTCGACCCTTATTCCCATTGACGACAATTCAAAAGAACGTCCCAACAGCGGATACCATATCAGTATGTCACCGTTCAGACCGGCATGTCTGTCGTCTGTAGGTGTAGACCAGTCGTCATAATCCGGCGCACGTCCGTCGTGCTTCTTCCCGTCCGACAGTTTTCCGCCTATACCCATAAGGAACACCGCACCATATTTCCTGCATATCTCATCCTCGCGTTCCTTAGGAGAAAGAGACGGATACATTCCGAGCAAATCCTCACTATGTATGAAGTGTATCTTCTCCGGCAGAAACGGTTTCAGCTCCGGATAGGTCTCACACGTGAGATACTCTGTGCGTAGGATGGCTGAATAAATGCGCTCCACCACATTCTTCAGATACCCGACATTGCGCTGGCAGGATGTTATCACAGCTTCCCAGTCCCACTGGTCCACATAAAGCGAGTGCAGGTTGTCCAGTTCCTCATCCGCGCGTATGGCATTCATGTCGGTATAGATTCCGTATCCCGGCTCTATGCCATACTCTGCCAGAGTGAGCCGTTTCCACTTTGCCAGCGAGTGTACCACCTCTGCCTCTGCCTCACCAAGATCCTTTATGTGGAACATGACAGGACGTTCCACTCCGTTCAAGTCATCATTTATTCCGAGACCTTTCAAGACGAAGAGCGGTGCTGTGACACGGCTGAGGCGCAACTCGGTAGAAAGATTCTCTTGAAAAAAATCCTTTATAAGTTTTATCCCCTGCTCCGTGCGTTTCATATCAAGCAGTGCCTTATATCCTTCAGGCTTTATCAGTTTGCTCATATATATCCGTTTTTATATTAACAGATGCAAAGATAAATAATAAAAACCGAAATATAGAAAGAAAACTATAGAAATTTAATTACAAAATGACACATCACCAACACAATCAATTACACGATTACCGCTGGCGGTTACCTCTTTTCCACACAAACATACAAAGACGACAACTGTCTGTCATGAATTGTTGAAGACCTTGCTACAGTCACATAAATCCAATAATCATTATTTTGTTAATATTAATGTAATATGCGCTTATTCAATATATTAAATAACTATCTTTTCATAAGATAAGCTGCACTCGGCAATATAAGAGCAAGCTCTCATTGCACTCGTTTGCATTATCTTTGCACATTAATATATTTTACACATCACAATATGGTTTCAGACTTGGCAAATACCAGAACGGACACGCAACCCGACAAGACACTCCGCGTACTTGTTGTAGACATCGTAGCCAGCACACCGACATTCGTATACTCACACGTGAAAATAATCTCGGGTGATGTAATACTGGTCAACGACATGAAAGACTGGCTGAGCAGACACCGCGACAGCGCATGGGCGAGATTAACATTGCCATTGTGGAGGATGGCTTACAGTTTGAGACGGCGCACAAGAAACGGTCTCTCTCCTTACGACAGGTTGCTCGCAAGATGGATACAGAAAGAACGTTTTGACGTGGTGTTTGCCGAATTCGGTCCTGCTGCGGCAGCCATGCTGTCAGTATGCAAGAAAGCCGGTGTGCCCTTAGTGCCGTGCTTTCATGGATATGACATCACTAAAAGGAAAGTGGTGGAACAGCATCAGGAAGTCTACCGGCAGCTCTTCGCATACGCTACGTCCGTCATCTCGGTAAGCCACTTCCTTTCCGACCGTCTGGTTAAGGCGGGCTGTCCGCCGGAGAAGCTGGTATACTCGCCATGTTTGCCGGAAGAATCTTTTTATGAGATACAGGGACAGTCAGACAGACCGCTCCTTGTGTTCTGCGGCAGATTTGTATACAAGAAATGTCCGCAAGCGTTATTGTTAGCTTTTGCCCGTATATGCAAGCAACATCCGGAGGCACAGCTGATCATGGCAGGTTCAGGCGAACTGTTGTATTACACCATGCAACTGTGCCGTTTTTTGGGAATAGACCGTCAGGTGGCATTCCCCGGACGAATCACTCAAGAGAAATTCCGCGAGCTGCTCACGCACGCCCGCGCCTATGTGCAGCATTCCATTACGGCACACGACGGTGACTCGGAAGGCTCACCCGTCGCCATCATGGAGGCACAGGCAGCAGGAGTGCCGGTCATCTCAACCAGACACAGTGACATTCCGACCATTGTAATCCATCACAAGACAGGATTTCTGGTTGAGGAGGGTGACATTGAGGGGATGGCACGACATATGGCATTCGTGCTCGAAAACCCGGATGCGGCACGCCAGATGGGCATACTGGCTAAAGAACACATGCTAAGAAAATACCCGAAAAGGAGTGAAGCCGACATCATTAACGACACTCTGCATCAGGCTGTACAAGCATACAGACAGAATAGACACTGAATAGATTTATCGACATAACATACAATTTAACGAGACATGACACCCCAGACACTTGATGAACCAACGTCCGAAGCGCCTGCTTTTTCCATAATAATCCCGCATTATAACACATCCGGACTGCTCCAACGCCTGCTTGACACCATCCCGACACGCGACGACACGGAGATTATAGTGGTGGACGACGCAAGCCGGCAAGATGAGCTGAAGGCTGTCCGACAATGTTGCGGGAACAGGACACGGCAAGCGCGTCTCTTATGCCGAGACACAAACGGAGGAGGCGGTGCGGCACGGAACGACGCGATGAGAGCGGCGCGTGGGCGATGGCTGATGTTTGCTGATGCGGATGATTATTTTTTACCATCATTAGGCACAGTTCTTGACCGTTATGCCTGTAATGAAACATACGACGCCGTGTTTTTCCCTCCCATCGGAAAAGGGAGTCACAAAAGCACGGCGGACAAAGTGGCAGAACTGTGCATGAAATGGAAGTCCGATCCACAAAAATACGACAACAGGATGAGATGCGGATTTGTGGGACCGTGGAGTAAAATGGTGAAAAGACAGTTCGCACAAGAGCAGGGGCTCTACTTCTACTCCACGAGAAAACAAAACGACTTTCCATTCAACATAATGCTGGGTAAAAACTTAAAACACTTCACCGTAGACGAGACACCGATATACTGTTGGGACAGGATTAATACAAGCACATCCGACCGGTACGACATGCAGGCATGCCGTGACTCACTATGGGTATATGCGCAAGCCATACATTATCTTAATGATATGGACACGGAGCATTTCAAAAGAATCTACATCCATTCGCTTTGCAAATACATTCTTATGCATCCGACATTAATCATCGAAGGTCTCGAGGAACTGCAGCAAATGGGATGCCCTCCGGAAAGAGCGTGCCGTCTCATAACCGAAATCTGCATGAAGGAAAACGCCACGCTCTTGAAATATATTATGATCAGCACACCTTCGGAACGTCTGAAAGCAGAGTGTGTCAAGGCGTTGACAAGAGCTAACAATCCGGATTCTGCCGGATATTAGACATGTTGCATTAAAGCCGGATCTGCCATCATACTTTATCTCGATTTTGTTCTGCCGCCATACATGTTGGTCTGCGGACAACCGACAATTGCCTTACATGAAACAAACATCCGGCAACCGGACAAAAAGAGTGTCCGACTCCGGATGTCTTAAATTTGGATATTTTTATATATGAGACAACTTTTTCTGTACAGTATAGGTATACAAACAATACTGCCGGAAAGCAAATTGTCATAACAATGACATAAAAACATATTATGAATATCTGCATTCTGCCATACTTACAAATATGCAACTTAAAAACGCACTCATTTATTCGGTTCACCGCATGTACCATACCATGACGTGAAACAGCCTTTTTGGAGCTGCGAAAGAGCCTGTATCAGAGTCTGAAACGGTATGTTTCGGACGCCCGAAAAGCCCGTTTAGCAACGCGCTGGAAATCAGACGGTTATCCATAGTGGCATTCGTGGACACCGTTAACATAAAAATGTTAACGTAACAGGCGTCTTCCAACGATAGTCGCGTGTATGTGACGTTTGCCGATATTTATAAACAGATTATTCAATTGTCTGAAAATACTTCCAGGCATGGAGGACATCTACCGTGCCATACTGACCAACGACCACGACAGCGCAGAGGAGCGGGTCGACGACAAGTACATCCAACGGGAAGTGTGTGAGAAGAACTTCGACGGGCAGAACAACGACTTCGGCTGGGCGCACCTTCCCTTCTCGACGATGGAGGACAACACAGTGTTCATGCTCTTTGCCGCCATGCTGAAGAACTCCTGCCAGTATTTACCGGACAAGGTCTGTCGTGTCTTCCACCGCGTCGACATGAGAAGCCGCTTGAAGCGGTTTGTATTCTCGTTCATTGTTGTCCCGGTGGAATGGGGGTCGCGTGGCAAGGCAATGGACACTGGACATCTACACGCGGGACAGGTGGCTGCACTATTGGTCCGCCTTCAACACCACCCCTGGATGAGACGGACGTTTTCGAGGGCTGGTCGTTGGAAATCCCCTTTTGGGGTAAGGGTGAACTATATTCGTAAGTCGGCATGAACAGGGGAAAACAGCCTTGATCAAGGGGAAAGCGAATATGCAGGCGGCATTGGATAAGATGAACTGAATTTAACTATAAGGTTGCGGAATTGAAGAGACATAACAAAATATTATTTGTTAAACCCGAATCGGTCATTAGACTCCGGTTTTTGATTATGCGTTAATGTAGAGTGGATTGCTCGCCGTTTCGACGAAGTCGTAGCGGTGAGCAAGACGCCTACAGAAACGCCTAAGCAGACCGGAGAGTATGTGAAATGAAGATTTATTCAAATATATACGTTCTAATGACCGATTTGGGTTTAAGAATATTATGGTTTTATACTCTCTCCTCCATGTATTTCTCCGGGTCGCGCAAAAAATCCATAAGATTTATAATATACACGCCTTCTTCATTCATGTAGGTAGGTTGTAGCCCATTGACAATTACGATTCTGCGAAATCCGTCGCGAAGTTTACGTAATGACGCCAGTTCTTGCTCCCGTTTTTCTTCTGTTTCCATCGCATATGCCGATTGGATATACACCCGCTCATAGCCACGGTTGCAGACGAAATCGATTTCCAGCGTCTTGCGCTGACGTGAACCATCCTCTCGTTTCTCTTCGGTAAACACCTGTCCTACATCCACCTTCATTCCAATAGCACGAAGCTCGTTGTAGAGCATGTTCTCCATCATATGTGTCGGTTCAACCTGTCGAAATCCCAATCTGGCATTTCTCAGCCCCAAATCCTCAAAGTAATACTTAAACGGCGAATCTATGTATTTTCTTCCTTTAATGTCATAACGAGTGACACGTTCCAACACGAACGCATCCTCCATATATTCCAAGTAGAGGCGTATGGTATCCACCGAAATGCTACTCTTCTTTACACTTTTAAAAGTGTCTGCAATCTTTGGAGGATTGGTCAGCCCTCCCACACATGAGGCCATGATGTCCACAAGTTCTGACAAATCGCTATCCTGACGAACTCCATACCGCTCTTTTATATCACGCAAATAAGTATGCTCCATCTGATGTTCCAGATAACTTACTTTCTTGTTGACATCGTTTTCTAAAACGACCTGTGGCAATCCTCCATATAGCATATATTCACGAATCATATCTTGCGAATAGTCATCACGGAAATCTGCGACCTCTTTGAATGTCAATGGACGCACATGTATTTCATCTCCTCGTCCGCGAAACTCAGTGATTACATCCTTAGACAGGAATTTTGCATTAGAGCCTGTCACAAACACATCCACATTGCTTATGCTTAGAAATGAGTTCAATACATCCTCAAATTCGCTGACCATCTGTATTTCATCCAGCATAACATAATATTGACCGTCTGATGAAAGGCGTCTATCTATGTATTGAAGTAATGCGTCAGGGTCTCTCAAACTTTTATTCAGTCGGTTCTCCAAGTTCACCCCCTATGATATGGTCTTCTTTCACTCCTTGTTTTATGAGGTAGTTCTTGAAAAGGGTGAACAACAGGTATGACTTGCCGCTTCTGCGCATTCCTGTTATCACTTTTATCAACCCGTTCCCACAACTGTGAATAAGTATATCCAGATATTTATCTCTACGGATTTCCATATCACTATTCGTTTATTTTGTGTAAACACACATTATTAACGACTACAAAGTCGTTCTTATTCCTTTGCTCATGCAAATTTCAAGGCAAGCAAATGAGTCAATGGTCACATCTTTAACATTTCCTGGCCCTCGATGGGCTTGCCACCAACGAGCACAAGGCGCTCTCGTCCGTGGTGCGACTGACCGAAGACGGTAAGACGGTCTTGGAATCACGCATCGCCAAATGCCCGGTATGTGGCGGTGACATCCATATAGGGCAGCGTGCCTATAACTGCGCCAACTACCGCAATGAAGCAAATCCGTGCAAGTTCTCTATCTGGAGAAGTATCGGAGGACATAACGTGACGGTGGAGGAAGCAAGGGAGATATGTGAGGAGGGTATCACCCAACAGACCTTGGAGTTTTACAGGGAAGATGGGGTGCTCTATTACAAGCGGCTGGCTCTCTCGCAACAGAAGGACCGGGTAAACATGATTTAGTTTCGGGAGGATATGACTATGAGAAAACCATTCTTTTCCCTGATGTTGCTATGCATCTGCGTCCTCTCGCTTTGTTCCTGTCAATCCGGCAGGGCAGAGCCGGGCGGACGGCGGTTGAACACTTGAAGATCGCGGCTGACTATCCCGATAAACTGATCATCGAGGAAGTTGCACAGCCTGACTCGGCTTTCGGCTTGTATTATCTTTCACAAGAGGACAAGCGCATCATGATGAATGCCATGCGGCAAGTGTCGGACACCATCATGAAACGGGCACACAACATGGAACGCTTTGACCCACGGGACAATGAGGTGATGAGCCTTATAGACAGGCAGATGAGAGTGAATGCCGAATGGCGGTCGGCACTGTTCTCCAATATTCCTAAAGCCGACTTCTCCGGATGGAAACTACACATTACCTATCGGGGTATAACGCATCAAGGACAACAGTTTCATGCACTGCGATGGTACTTCCTTGATAAGGAGGGCAGGACAGTTATTAAGACAGTGGAACAGCCTTTGCCGTAAAACTTTTATTCATTACTTTATAATAATAGTATTATGGATACTACCAAACGGTGAGATTGCATAGAGGGACAAGAGCAGATACCAAAAGAGACAGTTCTTGTTCCTTTATGATTTATTTTTCACTTTAAGTGAATTCCGCAGACTTCTTTCCTTTCCATCGTCTTATATACTAAATAGTTTTAAGATATAGTCAACATAATCGAGTTATGATTGTGATGGACAAAAAAATCTAACACAACCGCACCGCAGGACTTTTGAATCCTACGTTGCGGTTATTAAGAACGGCTAAATATCATGGCAAAGCTAATAAAACCACTATAGTACACTCGAGAAAAATAGTGAATATTTCAATAATTAAATTCCCTCTGTTGGGGAGAATTACTCCTCCAAAAGAGAACAAGTGCTTCACGATGAATTTAAATAAAAAGTACCATGCCAAACCAATTAGGAATGTTATTACAAATCTTTCAACTACAAACGTTGGATTTTTGATTTCCATTTGCCAATCTTCTTTCGATCCAATCCAAAAGTGAAATGAAAAATATATCCAAAAGTATGAAGTTACAAAAGAAGTGGTTAATATAAATCTGTATAAAATCTTATTTCTCACTGCCATCATTATTGCTTATAGTAATTCCATTTATCTTTTTGAAATCAGTTCCATATTGGGTACTCCCAGGAACTTGAGATCTCCAAGAAGCAAATTTTCCTCTAAGCATTCCAATATTATCTTGGGTTCTTACACTTATAAGGTCTTCTATCTGATTAAAGACGCTTGCATTCTTAGTAGTACCATGAACAAATTTCCAAGACAATTTTGAATTCACTTCACCAGATAAATCTGTATTTTGAATTATTTTATTACCTGTTACCCAATCTCCAAAATATGACAATTGTATAGTAAAAGGTTCTTTCGGAGTAGTAAATTCGTCACCCTCATCAGCTGATAGATGTAATATCATATTTACCTTATAGTGATTATCTATTAGATACTTCGCTATTCCAGAACCATAAGCAGCTCCCTCGCTATGAGTAACAATATTGAATGCTTCTCCTTCTTTGAGATCATTGGTTAACGACTTAATGTTTTTAGATGCCCACTTGTATCCTGCATCAAATCGATCCGATCCGCTCATGTCGCCTCCCCATTTGGAACTACCATCAATATAGTTGCTCTCTGTTATTGTAGAATTGTCTTTAAAAAATTTTTGCGCTGCGTTAGCAAAGCCACGACCCCAATACTGTTGTTTTGGCGCATTGCTACCAATCATCTCTCCCAATATACCTTTCATCCAAAATCCATTTACTAATAGTATTTTCTTTCCTTTGACATCTACTGAATTTATTGGATTGTTTGCGCAATATGAATAGGAAGATAATGAACTATATTCTTCTGCCAGTGGATCTACACTCATCCACAGGCTAATCCTTGGCTCATAGTATCTTGCACCATAATAGTACATACCTGTTTCCTCATCATACTCCTTCGCATTGAAGAGGTAAGGCGTGTTCCACGTATTGTTGCGCTCTTCAATGAACACTTCTCCAAATGGAACATACTCAATGTGCTGTACCACCTCACCGTCAAGATTCGTAATATAGCTGGAACTACCCAAGTGATCAGGATGGTAGTAGAACTGCATCCGCTCATATTCTTCGGTATCGTGGAAGTTGTTGGAAACAGCTCGTGCCTTCAACATCTTCGCTCTTGCTGCTTCCGGTGAATTATCATTACAACAGAAGCCTTCACCGTTCACATAGTCGTTGTTGTCCTCACCATTGTAAGGCACACCGAAGTCGGCATAGTTGTCCTTAATGGCTTTTTGCTGGCGGTTGTACTTCGTCTGATAGTCCACACTGATACCGTCAGCCTCTGTGCCTGCGTATGGGATGCGTCTTGGGTCGGCACCATAGCTGGCAAGGTCGCCCAATTTGCTGACGATACGTTGGCTTCCGATGTAGATGTGCTTGGTGTACTTACCACCCTGACTTGCCACAAGATATGGGCTGACATAGAGGGAGAACTTGGCGGTATTGGTCACGCCTGCGGAGAACTCGGAGTTCACATAGATTTGTTCACCCTCACCGCTTGACTTCACGGTACGCTCACCATCGGCATCATACCAATAGTTGGCGACAAAGCCGTTTTCATCACTTGCCAAGAGGCGGTTCTCTTCATCCCAACGATACTTCTTCTCGACAGCCTGCTCATCCTCCTTGCCGTCTTTCTTCATATGGATTATATTCATTCTCTTTTGATTCCATTCTTATCTCCTCCTTTTTTTGGAGTATGGTTTTGTACATTACCACAAACTTGTATTTGCAACCGGCTCTCCCTCTGAAAAATCCGTAGATGCATAATACGGGTCATAGGGATCGTATCCTCCAGAGCCAGACATGATTGAAAATGATACATTCGTAACAACAACGCTTGGGCATTCGTACTTTTTCTTTTTCATAATTTTATCCTTTAATCTTTTACCAAAAACTTTGTCAGCGGACGCAAAAAGAACGTTTTCGTTAAGCCAAATGAACAGAGGCAAGCTTGCTTGTACTATGTCATGGCGAGAAAAGGTGCGCGAAAGCGAACATTTTCGATAAGCCAGATGTGCAGGACGAAGCTTGCTTCAGGCTTGCCAGGACGAGAAAAGGTGCGCGAAAGCGAACCATTGTTCTTTGGTTTCCGGACGCCGACTTTTTATCTAAAACATGCAGACTGAACAAAAGACAGTCGTAAAATGCAAGGGGCAAATATACTCAAAAAGGAGAAACAGAACACAAAAAAGATTTAAAATCCATCGGTCTTAACAAATATTTATTTCCTTTATTCAGAATAATTACAGTCAGAACGAATTACCTACCAACAACTGAGAACATATATCTCATTATAATACTCTGATTAAATAAAATTTCATGCTATTGTCAGGCAGACCGGCTTCTGCCTTTTATAGAATATTCAGCGGACTACATCGGTGAAAAACAAGATGGCGGCAGCAGCACGGAAGACTGATGAAGAAGTGAAAATAAAGCGAAAGCATACAAGCGATGCTCTTACGGCAAATTAGCAATTAACGCAAGTACAGCCTAAGAGATGCCATCAACCCCACACTATCGCCATTCTTGTCAGAACAAAAACAAGGTAATATTTGTGCGTATCATTTTTTTTATATAATTTTGCACCAATCAAAAAGGAGGTCCCGTAGCTTAGCTGAATAGAGCGTCAGATTCCGGTTCTGAAGGTCTTGGGTTTGAATCCCAACGGGATCACTGCGGAGAAAGAGGTAAATCGCTTGATTTACCTCTTATTTTTATATTCATTCCTCAAAATACGCCATTCAGGCATCAGATTTCCAAATCCACATTATCTTATTTACCGTTTTACATCAAATCACTGACCCAATTCTGTATGTTATCACGATTTTCTCCGTTCAACAACTTGCCGTCATGCCATTTCAACTCTGGATATGTATTCCTTAATTCTTTTACACTACCAGTTATTCCGCTTCCACCTGATGTGGCAAACGGAACGAGCATCTTACCTTTCAGGTCATGACTCTCGATGAATGTATTTATGATTCGCGAAGCTTGGTTCCACCAGATTGGATAGCCGATGAAAATAACATTGTAGGGAGAGACATCCAGCTTCGTGCCTTTCAATGCCGGACGAGCCTGCGGATTGTTCATCTCTACAGAACTGCGCGATTGACTGTCGTTCCAGTCAAGGTCATCGGCGGTGTAGGCTTGTTGTGGAACAATCTCATACAATGTACCGCCAGTAATCTCAGCAATCGATTGTGCTGCTTTTTCTGTTGTACCAGTGGCGGAAAAGTATACGACTAATGTCTTACTATCGGTTTCCACAATCTTTTCTCCTTTGTTTTGGGCGCATGCGGCAAAGCTCATGGTCATTACCGCAGCCAGAGTCAATATAATCTTATTCATAAATCGATTATTTTTAAAATGTCACTTGGCATATTCCTCTTTGATGACGCGCAGTGCCTTGATAGCGGCGGGGAAGCCGATGTATGGCAGGCACTGGATGACGGCGGCGGTCAGCGTTTCGGGCGAGTTGCCGGCGTTGATATTGCCGTGATAGTGCGAATGGAGCTGGCTCTCGGCTTCCAATGTGGTCAGTACGCAGTAGCCCAACAGCTCGCGCGTCTGCAAGTCGAGTGCGCCTCGGCTGTATATCTCACCGAATAAATAATCTGTGAGGAACCGCTCCACATCCTTGCCCATATCACTGGGCAATTCCTCCATCACCGAGGCAATACCACCGGGATATTGCTTGTCCTGAATAGCCATGCCTGCCTCATGGCGTGTTTCCTCCGTCACCGTGCCTTGCTTTTCCAACGGCAGGGAGATGCCCCGTTCATTAAACACCTCGTTCACCGTAGCAACAGCGTTCATCATCTTGGGGAAGCCGATGAACGGGGCGGTGAGATACATCACCTCGCGCAGTTCCTCCGGAGTGACGCCAACATTGAGTGCCGCACCTGCATGAGCTTTCAGTTGCGGGAGTGTCTGCATCGTGGCGAGGGTGATGCAGGTGATCATTTCGCGTTGTTTCAGCGTCAATTCGCCCGTTAGGAATACCTCACCGAAGATGAACTTCTGAAGAATGTCCATCATTTCCGGATCAGTCCCCTGTCCGGTCAGAGCTTCACCGCCGAACAGAGTGTGATAATTCTGCTTGCATACTTCAATTCTATCCATATTTTTTGTTGTTTGTGCCGTCGCGGACAGGCTTACTGCCAGTGCGATGGCGATTATACCTATTACTTTTTTCATATTATTATCTCGTATTTAGTTCGTAATTCTGTCTCCTTTGACCTGCTCGGACAACCCTTTCAGTATCTCCACTTCGTTATCCTCCAAGGGTATGAATGCCTCTCCGCAAAGGAAATGGCGCAAGAGTTGTTGCGGTGTTACGTGATGGCGGTCTGCGATGAAGCACACCGCCTCGTCCGCGCACAATTCTTCTGGTAATTCTGTTTTCTGTTTCATTGTATTCTCATTTTTATCTGATGCAAAGTTACACCGGAACAAGGAGGAACGTTGTAACTATAAGTGGGGGAAGCGTACCATTTTTACTGAAATTACAGTCGGCGTAACCCATTGTCAGTTAAATATTTTATCTTTGTATTTGCCAAACAGAAAGAAACTATAAATGACATTTATATACGACATACGTCCGATTACAGACCAAGACATCCCGAAATTACTGGAATTGTTCCGTTCAACAGTCCTTACTGTCAATTCCAGGGATTACACAAAAGAGGAAACAGAAGATTGGGCTTCATGCGGAGACAGCATAGAACATTGGAAAGAACTACTTGCAAAGAACGATTTCATCGGTGCACTTGACAGACAAGGCAATATCATCGGCTTCTCCTCTATGGACTGCAATGGTCATCTGCACTCTATGTTTGTACATAAAAACTGGCAAGGGTGTGGAGTAGCGACACAGCTGCTTTCGGAGGTGGAAAAGGTGGCTCAGAAATATGGCGTGGACAAGATACATTCTGAAGTGAGTATAACTGCCCGCTCTTTCTTTGAGCAACATGGATATAGGACAATGAAGGAGCAAAAACAGAAAGCCAACCAACTTTTCCTAACAAATTACAAGATGGAAAAGGTTTTGAAATAGTATAATAAATAGAATTCTCCCCCTTATGAGCAAGATACTGAAAGTACGAAATGTCAATGACTATGCCAGCTACGTTGGATGCAAAGAACAGCATCCATTGGTCAGCGTCATCAACTATGTCGAAGTTTCGCCCGTGCGTCACAGTCTGAACGATTATGGCGTGTACGGCATCTTCTTCCACGATGAGGCGGAGATAGACCTGGCATACGGCTGCGGCAAGTATGATTACAAGAAGGGTACGGTCATATGCGTGGCTCCCGGTCAGATAGGCGGCAAGGAGGACAACGGCGAGGAAGTGATGCTGACAGGCTGGGCGTTACTTTTTCATCCCGACCTGTTGCACGGTTTCCCGCTGGAAAAACGTATCAAGGAATATTCATTCTTCGATTACCGTATCAACGAAGCCCTGCACATGACCGACGAGGAGCACGACATCCTCGCCTCCCTGATGCGCCAGATGCGTGAGGAACTCGCGGGAAAACCGGATGAGCTTCAGAACGCCATCCTCGTGGGTTACATCGAACTGACGCTCAATTTCTGCCAGCGTTTCTACAACCGCCAGTTCGTCACCCGAAAGATAGAGAACTCCGATATCCTCGTCCGCTTTGACCGCCTGCTACGTGACTATTTCGAGGACAAGCTCCAACTGACCCTCGGTCTGCCCACCGTACAGCATTGCGCCGACAAGCTGTGTATGTCTCCCAACTATTTCGGCGATGTCATCAAGAAGACGACCGGCGATACGGCAAGCAGCCACATCCGCCAGTTCGTCATCCAGCTTGCCAAGAACGGGCTGGCGGCAGGAGAAACCATCTCCCAAGTGTCCGACCGACTCGGCTTCGAATACCCCCAGCATTTCAGTCGGATGTTCAAGAAACAGGAGGGCGTCACGCCGTCGGAATACTGCCAGAGGGTACGGACATGACGCTCGTGCGTTTTGAATATCATTTCCCCAACCGGTTATATTCCTCTTCAGTCACTGGCTCCAGCCATTCGTTGGACGTGTTTTCTCCTGGCACCTCAAAGGCGAGATGCGCGAACCAGCTGTCCGCCGCCGCTCCGTGCCAGTGCTTCACATTCGCCGGGATATGGATGACATCGCCCGGAAGCATCTGCACCGCAGGCTTGCCTTCCTCCTGATACCAGCCCTTGCCCGCCACGCAGACCAGCATCTGCCCGCCTCCTTTCGTTGCGTGGTGAATGTGCCAGTTGTTGCGGCAGCCCGGCTCGAAAGTGACATTGTTGAACGGTATCTGCTCCTTGGATATGGGAGCCAGATAACTGTTGCCGATGAAATACTTGGCGTAAGCGGTGTTCGGCTCACCGATGGGGAATATCATTTCCCGCTGGAAAGCAGCCTTACCGTCCCCTACTGTTTCTGCAATTTTTTCCTGTGCCATAATTCTTTGTACGTTAGTCATTGTTACCACTAATAATAAAAACAATATTCTTTTCATCTTTTCAAATGTTACTCCATAAAGTTATTGATTCTGTTTGCAGGATTGAGCGGTGTCTGGTCAGTCAGTTCTAATGATTTGACCATGTGCAGCGTCCTTTGCTTGTATTTCCGGAAATGCTCGGAAGCGATATGTTTGTCGTAAGCCTCCTTGCTGGCGTATGTTTCAAGGATGGTTATCTTACATGGATTCTCTTTCTCACCGACGGCATACATGGTCAGCACGCCCGGTTCTGTGCGAAGGGATATTTCGCCCACCTCGGTCACATATTCTATATATTCATCGAGGAACTGCGGATAGACTTCGATTTTCGAGAGGCGCACTATGCCGTCGGCAGCCATCCCTTCCTTATCGCACATACCCGAATGTTTGGACGAATGCCCATTCCTCACTTCCCCGCCGCATGACATAAGTCCGAGCAAGAGCAATGCGGATAATATATTACGTGCAAAATTAAATTTGTCAGTCATTATACTATTGTCTTTAAATTCTTACATTTATATTTTATGTTCCTTTCCTTAGAAGATATTCTATATTAACTGATATTATAAATTTTATCTGATTGCAATTAATTTAGAACACCTATCCAACTTAATGCCTTGCATAATCATTCCTAATCTGTTATTTTCTTTATTATTTTTGCAGGCACGCCACCTACTACCACATTGTCCGGAACGTTTTTATTGACTACCGCTCCGGCTGCGACGACAGCATTGTCACCGACGGTCACGCCTTGCAGGATAGTTGAGTTGGAGCCTACCCACACATTCTTGCCCAACACTATAGGTGCAGGGTAAGTGTGCTTGCGCTCTTCGGGTGACAAACCATGATTCAGCGTAGCGAACACGACGTTATGTCCAATCTGGCATCCGTCACCGATAACAACGCCTCCATGATCCTGAAAATGACAGCAGGCGTTTATGAATACATTCTCCCCGATGGTGATATTCTTTCCGAAATCCGTATAGAATGGCGGAAATACACGCAACGATGAAGGCACATCACAACCGAACAGTTCTGAAAGTAACTTGCGTACTTCCGCTTGAGTGTGGTAAGCCGCATTCAGCCGGAAGGTGATGCGACGTGCAGCATCACTCATTTCATCCATAAACATATGTATGTCTTCGGTGTCAAGAGCATTACCCGTCTTTACATAATCTTTGAATTCGTTGATTGTCATACTATTTTAATATTTGTTCTTAGAATTGTCTTGTCATTTCCCCATAGTATCCTTCACTCTCTCCAGCAAATCGGGAATATCCAGATGCTGAGGACATTTAGCCAAGCATTCACCACATGCGACACACGAGGATGCTGGGGCACCGCGCTGGACGGGCGACATCGAGACGGTGTAGTCCGCCATCGCCCTCTCCTTGTTGCGGTGCAGGATGTAGTTGTTGTACACATAGGCAAAGATGTAACCGATGGCGACATTGTGCCGACATGGAATGCACTGGTAGCAACCCGTGCAGTCGATGTGTCCCGGTGCGTGACGATAGGCATAAACGGCTGCTCCCAACGCCTCGCGCTCGGCGGGTGTGAGCATGTTGGGACGGGCTTTGGAGGCGTACATCAGATTCTCCTCCACGTCCTCCATATTACCCATTCCGCTCACCGCCACGCTCACTTCGGGAATGTCCCACAGATAGTCCAACGCCCATTCGGTGTCTGGCTTATGGATTCCTGTGGAAGCAAGCGCGTCGCGCATCACTTGCGGAAGACTGGCGAGGAATCCCGTTCGGACGGGCTTCATCACCGCCAGTCCCATGCCGTTGGCAGCGGCATACTTGGGACCAAGCACACCCGCCTCGTATTCATAATCCAAATAATTATGCTGAATAAGGCAGAAGTCCCACGCGGGAGTGTATTCCACCACTTTCTTGAACAGTTGCAGACTGTCGTGGAAAGAGAAGCCCATGAAGCGTATCTTGCCCTGCGACTTCAACCGCTCCATCTTCTCTATAAGCCTGTAAGGCAGCACATAGTCATTCCACGCGCGGTGCATTATCATGTGGATGTGGTAGAAGTCGATGACATCCGTGCCGATAGTACGGCGCGACTGATCGAAGAACTTCTCGAAGTCGTCTGCCGACTGCATCTCCCACCACGGCATCTTGGACGTGACATATACCCGGTCGCGCCAGCCTCCGGCGAGGGCTTTGCCAACTGCCTGCTCACTCTCTCCACCGAGATAGACACGGCCCGTGTCTATATAGTTCACACCTCCCTCGATGGCACGGCGCACCATAGGAGTGGTCTGGTCAAAGTCCACGTGTCCGTCCTTCATAGGCAGGCGCAGCATCCCAAAACCCAACGCAGATACATTAACTCCCGTGCGCCCCATCGGACGGTACTGCATCTGCGGGTTATAATTCAAAATATCTTTGGCAAGCTGTTCTCGCACCGCTTGCTTTTCAGCCTCCTGCGCTATGGCTTTCGTACCGCTCACAGCTCCTAAAGTTGCTGCAAGAAGTCCGCTTTTGATAAAATCACGTCTGTCCATACCTTTATAAATAAATAGTAAATAATGACGTATGAATAATCAATCCGGTCCTGTCAGCCGCGCAGGATTACGACGGACATACATGTGGATGTCGCACACGCAATGCAACAGCACATCATTGGTAAACTTGCCGTCGTTCTTCCTGTCTTGCAACTGATTCATCGCCTGTACCGATATTGTATTGTAAGCAGGCAAAGCTACTCTGCTCACGACGGAAGTCCTGATAAAGTATCTTCCGCTTATTTTATAATACTTATTCATACTTGTCCTCTTCTGTTGCAAAAATAGATATATATGATGCAAAAGACCTTAACTATTTCACGGAGAAATGTGACGCTTTTACTGATTTATCAACTAATGGCTCAAGCTACAACGTCAGACATTGCACACTGTGACAATACATGCCCAAGCAATGGAAAAAGTCACGAGGAATGCAAGTCAACCGGCACTTCAGATGGAGATGAATGTTCTTTACTCAGGAATGAAGAACGGCACATAACAAAGTGAGCCGAAGACTAAGACTCACACCACAACCATGTTCTTAAAGACGGACTGATTAGCAACAATTTCCAATAATCTCTATTTATTATACAAAACGTCACAAATAATAGTCTTAAAACTTCATTTTGCCAGAATATCTGTTTATATTTGCAACTGCATTAAAATAACCAAAACTTATTATATGAACAATTTTACATCTCTTGCGACAGTTTTTGTCGCCATTTCGATGAGTATTCCCTCCTTCGGGCAGGGCATAACAATCAATCCTGAGAGAGTGAACCACCAGGATGGAAGCTACGACCCAACGTCGAATACAGTCACCATCACAGCCGAGGCACCTACGATGACTGAGTATGACTGGGATACCTACACGCAGCAGGAACTTCCTTACATATCTTATATAGCCATCCATCGCCACCGCCCCGGCACCGAATGGTCCGATGAGGAACTCGGCAGGATAACGAATCCTGAACCGGGAAAAGTGATAGAGTTTGTTGACAACACGGTGGAGCCGGACAAACAGTATGAGTACGGCATAACCGTACATGTGGACGACCTGCAAAGCCAGCAGGCTTATCTGCAGATATACACCGGCATCACACCTGGCTATCTGAAATCGTTCACAGCCAGAGCCGTGCCGGGCAATCCTAACGCGGTGGAGATGACAGCCGTAGCTCCGGACACCGCCGAGACGGGCGAGTCTCTTGACGGCAGCATTCTGAGCATACACGTGCAGCAATACAGCGGCAGCTTCAGCTATTCGGACATACACACGATAGACGGTGTGAAGCCCGGACAGACCTACAGCTGGACGCTTGACAATCTTGAGAGCGACAAGCTTTACACCTTCCGCGCCATGGCATACGTGGGAAACGAGGGCAAAGGCGGCTTCTCTGAGGCTAATGTGTACTTAGGACTCGACTATCCCGGCAGCCCGCAAAACGCGACCTGCTCACAGGAGGGTGAAGGTGTGCGCATCACATGGGAAGCACCGGCAGCAGGAGGACGCGGCGGCGACTACGACCCGGAGCACACCACATACACACTCGTGCGTGTCTACTCAGACGGCACCAGAGAGGTGGTGGCAAAGGGTATAACTTCTACGGAATATGTAGACACGCCCGATGTTGAAGAAGAAATGTCTGTCTCTTACGAAATAAGCGCAGTCAACGCCGCAGGCGAATCTACCAAGGCTGCCAGCACAGCCACTGTGAGCGTAGGCAAGGCTGCCTCGCTGCCATTCACCGAGTCGTTTGCTTACGGAGCGATGAGCCACAAAGGCTGGCAAACAGAGACAACACAAGACGACGAATACTATACATACGTGGCATGGAGCTTCCCGGAAACAACGTTGATGTACTACTTCCCCACCGACGAAAATCTCACCATTGTGTCTCAGGACACAGACCGCGGAATGGCACAATGCGACTTCTACGGCTTTTCTCCAGACGGACAGACGGAGAGCATGTCTACTCCGCACATCGACGTGGACGGCATGACCGGTATTGACATCAGCTTCTGGCTCTATTACGTGCCGGACGGAGGTACCGACAACGAACTGCGCGTGTATGCGAGCCGCGACGACAGCGACTGGGAACAACTCTTCACCACTGACGGATTGAGCGGAAGCCAGCCCGAATGGCGCGAGATAAAACTGAAAGCCAACACCGACGGCTGCAAGAAAATAAAACTTAAATGGAGCGCGATAGCCCACAACGGCTCGCCTACAGACGTTATAATAGACAACATCAGTATAAAGAACGGCGATACATCCGACGGCATAGCCAAGCCCGAGACCGACAACGGCGAGTCTAATCACCGCACTGAATACTTCAGACTTACAGGCGAGCGCGTGTCAACTCCTGCACACGGAATATTCATAGTGCGCAAGGACGGCAAGACCACTAAGCAGGTGTTCAAGTGATGTGCCGCAAAAAAGTCGGACTGACCGAACCTCAATCGTTTAATAAAAAGAACTTGGAGGTCATCATTCAGGCAATATTTACATTTCATCTTATTGCTGTCCGCTGAAACTTTCAGACTGTAAAAAATAAGGTTGAATCCCGGGCGAGGAATCCAACCTTATTTTTTTACAGTCTGAAAGTTTTGGCAGACGGCAATAATAAAGTATAATGACATATCCGGATTTGCAAAATATCACGATCCGGTTGTATCGTCATAATTATAAATCACAATTTGATTTTGCGTACGACATCACCCACACGTACAATATAAACATCATGAGGCAACACCTCTGAAGTGTATGTCTTTATGAGCGAACCGCGTCCAATCAACCGCCCGTCTATCCTATGTATGGAGTAAAGAACAGAAACCAAGTGTACTCCTGAATCTTCTATAACAAGCCGGCTGTCTCTTCCATATACCTTGTACCTGCCGGCATTGTCTGTCCGGACAGATACAATCCCTGTCGGGAAACGGTCTGTCTCAATGTAATTGGTAAAATAACTCCATCCGAAGGCGTTTCTGTATTTCTTTGCCGAACCGTAAGGAACATATACGGGTATGTCTTGGCGTATAGAGCCATAAAACGTGTGACGCTCCGGATCTGACTCTACATGACCACAAACGGGAGGTTCGGGTGACAAGGAATATATTTTCTGAATACTTCCTGAGACAAATGCCGATTCTCCAAGATATTTAACCGTGGCAGGGAACACAAGCGAGTCTAATTGACAACCCTTGAAAGCCTCCGCGCCCACCCTTTCCAAATTTGGAGGAAGCGAGATGTTCTTCAATTTGTGACAGCCACTAAAAGCATACAATCCTATTTCTTTAACGGTCTTTGGAATCTGAGCTTCTTCCAGATTTGGGCAACCGGAACAGACACAGCTGGGTATAGATGTCATCCCTGCGGGAAACACTATTCGCTTCATGTTCACGTTACCATGAAAAGCCGCGCTACCTATTTTACTGACACTGTTGGGCACTATGATCTCGCTGAAACTGGTGGCATAAAGAGACGCCGTACCTATGCTGTCCAAACCATCGGGTAGGGTCATCTCATCAACTCCTGCAGCATAAAATGCAAGATCAGCAATGGTTTTGAGCGTGGACGGCAGAACCACTTTCTTCAAACGTCTGCACCAGTTAAAGCAATTGACGGGTATTTCAGCAACACCCTCTGGTATTACGATTGATTCTATCCACGTATCTTCAAAACTGCTGTCCGATAATTTCTTTAAGGAAGCAGGCATATTGATTTGTTGTAATGCCAACCCGAAAAAGGAAAATAATCCTATTTCCATAATGTCATCCGGAAGGATGACCCGGCGTATCGGCATATACTTCTTCTTATTTTCGTACATATCCCAATCAAAAAAAGCCTCGTCAGGAATTCTGTGTCCTTTAACTTGTGCATATTGCAGGTTTACAACCCTCACCCGTCCTTCCTTTGCACAACGGACTATGGTCTTAAAGTCAAGGCTGTCCATCGGACCATGCACTACAAGAGAATCTATACCATCCCATTTGTCACCCAGAGCCTCATCCAACTGTCCGTATTCACTGACCTTGGCATCATAGAAACTTTCCTGCCCGCAAACTTGCCGGGAAGAAACAAACAGCAACAGAAACAAAGTTAATATAAATATTTTTTTACACATTGTTATATATATTATGGTTGTAAGTATAAGGCGTCAGGAGACAGGATGCCTACTGACGCATGCTAATCACATTTGATTTTGAGAATCATTACACTGTAATGTTTCAATTATATTCACCTGAGAGTCAACAAAAATGAAACGTTGTATAACATACATGCTGTCAAAAACAAAACTCTCTTCATGATTACTGTTGTTGGTTTTACACTTCGTTTAAGTCCGTACAAGACAAAAACGGTTGTCTGAAAAGTTAATTGATTAAAGGAATTCCGTCACCTGTCAGACTTCCAAAGAAATGAACTGTAAAGTCTTTTTTATTTCATAGTCTGATGGTTTTAGATTATTAACCGTTCCAAATATATGTATATTATTTCATATATCAAAACATTTTCTATCTTTTTTTGTATTTTCTTATACCGTGTATGTTATCGGCACATGTTGCTCTAACTTTTCTTAAACCGAATCATCAGACTTCCATTCTTATTTCATACTGCTGTCAGCCAGATTGTATTCTGCTTTATCGAACGTTTTAGTTAAGCCAGATGTGCAGGACGAAGCTTGTTTCAGGCTTGTCATGGCGATACAATATCTTTCCTATATCACTCATCATAAAACTCGATACAAATATAAAAGGAGGACGCGGAAACGTCCTCCTTTTATACTCCCGGCTTTATGCCTTTACCACAAAGCCACCTTGCCTGCTATTCCCAAGTCAAGCGTAGCTGTTGTTATGCCTAATGCCTTAAACACACGACTCATCGTTGAAAGGGTTATAGAACTTTTACCGCTCTCCAACTTGCATATCTGGGAACGTTTCACACCGACTCTTTCGCCTAATTCCTCTTGAGTGAGATTCTGTCTGAGCCGTGCCTTTTTGATAGCCTCTCCGACAAAGTAGGCTTGTATGTCCTCTTTGAGCTGCGCTTCCATCGCGTCACGCTCCGGAGTGCCGACTTTTCCCCATACAGCATCTATTAACCCGTCTGCTGGTGTAAATTTCATCTTAGCCATACCTATTTGTTTTTATCGGCAAAATACTCTTTTCTATTTGAAACGTTCATGAAAGTTAAAAGTCCTGTCCTTGCCCGCATATTTATGTATAAGATTCCTTATTTCCGGATAAGCCTTCACTTCTCTCCTTGCGCGGTCTGCCCTTATTCCCCATCCTCGGCATTGCCGCCGGTGTGAGTCGCGCGAAACGAACCGACGATACCGATTATCTCGTTTCCGTATTTCTCAGCTCTCTTCGGTCCTATGGACGACAGTCCGACAAGCTCATCGGGCGACTTCGGCATGGTGTCGGCTATGGCTTCAAGCGATTTTGTGTGCATTATACAGTAAGCCGGCATCTTTGTCTCCAACGCCTTCTCTCTGCGCCATGCGACGAGAGCCTCAAGCACTCTGTCGCTGGCGGAACGGTGTCCTGACGCGGCGGAAGAAGCCGTCCGGACGTCAGCCGCGGCTTTCTTTCTTTTTACGGCAGGTGCCTTTCCGGCAGAGGAGCGGCTTCCTGTCCGGCGTTCAGCCGTACGTGAAGACTTGCGGTTTTCAGGCTCCGCGCCCTCCGCACCTATCCTCGTCTTCTCCCGCATATACCTGTTGGCGTCAAATCCGTTTTCCACGACAAAGCCAAGCAGGTGCCGTTTGCTGTCCAGCGATGTCTTCAGCTCGGACATATATTCTTCTATCCGCTGCGAGAGTTCTTTGTTTTCAGTGACAATATCGAGTTTTCTGACGAAGCCGTCAACTTCTGTCAGCCGTTTGAGAAAGTATGACGCACCCTTTCTTATTCTCTCCGCAAGCGCGGAGTCTTCGGCAAAGCCGTCTGTTGTCATGACCATCCTGACATACTGCTTATGGAACTTGTCTGACACGGCAGCCACCTCCGACACGAGCCGCGCGCTGCGAGCCTTGAACTCCGTAGACGTGCGCGAATAGCGGCGCGACATGTGTTCGGTCATGATGCGTGTCATGGAGTAGAACGGCGAGATGACGGAAGTGAAGTCGAACAGACCGTCGAGCATCGCCACATAATATCTGCGCTGCATTCCGCCCAGCATCCGAGCGTCGGGAATGTTGCGGCGCGCGTCGCTTACAAACCCGTCCACAGCCCCGTCGCGTATTATGGCGGAACGCGTGAGCGGCGCGCTCAGCACAAGTCCTTCGAGCGTCCGGCAACGGCTGAGAGCCACGTAGGTCTGCCCGTGAGCGAACGACATGGATGCGTCTATCACGGCATGATCGAACGTAAGTCCCTGACTCTTGTGTATGGTTATCGCCCAAGCCGTCTTCACGGGGAACTGACGGAACACCCCGTTCACCACCTCGCTTATCTCCTTCGTGTCGTTGTCCAGCTCGTAGCGAGTATTCTCCCATGTTTCCGGCTCCACCTCTATCTCCGCGCCGCCGTCCTTAGGTCTGACGGTGAAGCCCCTGCTGCCTATCGAGCAGACGGTGCCTATCATGCCGTTATAGTAGCGTTTTTCGGGCGAAGAGTCGTTTTTGACAAACATCACCTGCGCCTTCTCCTTCAGCGTAAGCCGTTCGTCAGTGGGATACATATAGTCGGGGAACACACCTTCTATTTCGGCGTCATAGGAGTAAGCCTTTCCCGGCAGGGCTTCGAGCCTCGCGTTGTTCACCCGTTGCGCCTGGGCGTTGTGTGTTGTCAGGCGTATGCATCCCTCCACGCTGTCTGCATTGAATCCGGGTATATAACGGCTGTTCAGAGTGTCGAGCACGCTCTGGTCGGCTGTATTGTCGCGCACGCGGTTGAGCAGAGCCACAAACTGCGGGTCAGCCTGCCTGTACACCTTGTTCAGTTCCACCACCGCATATTCCGTACGTGCCAGAGCGTTGCTGCTGAAGAAATAAGGCGTGGAATAATACTGCTGCAGGATGGTCCATTCCTCGTCCTTCACCACGGGTGCAAGTTGCCCGAGGTCGCCTATCATCAGCAGCTGCACACCTCCGAAGGGACGCTTGTCGCGACGGCAGAGGCGCAGCACGTAGTCCACGGAGTCGAGCACATCCGCCCTCACCATGCTTATCTCGTCTATCACAAGAAGGTCGATGGCGCATATCACACGTTTCTTCTCCTTGCTCATGCGCACCTGAGAGCCTTGCGTGCCGAACTTGGCTCCGGGCACGTAAGGGGCGAAAGGCAGCTGGAAGAACGAGTGCATCGTCACTCCGCCAGCATTGAGGGCGGCTATGCCTGTGGGCGCCACGACGACGGCACACTTCGATGTATGCTCCTTCAGATTGCGCAGGAAGGTGGTCTTGCCCGTCCCCGCCCTGCCGGTGAGAAAAAGACTCGTACCGGTGGTCTCTATTATGTTCCACGCCAGCTGTGCTTCCTCGTTCATGATGTGCTGTGTTTTTTAAGACAGGCACAAAGTTACGCAAAATAGCTGAAAACCTGCCATCGGCACTCTAACAAAAAATAACGCGCCGCTGTAGGGCATGATACGGAAAATGAGTAATTTTGCATCAGCTTAACGATAAACAACATTTCACAGAGTCATGATAAAAGCACTGTTTTTCGATATAGACGGAACACTCGTGAGCTTCACCACACACGCCATACCGCAGTCAACGGTGAAGGCACTCACACGCGCCAGAGAGAAAGGCATAAAGATATTCATCTCCACCGGACGGCCTATGCCGTTCATCAACAACCTCGGAGCGATAAGACACCTTATAGACGGATATATCACCACCAACGGAGCATGCTGCACCATCGGCGACAGGACTGTAAGGCTCACACCTATAGCCCGCCCTGACACGGACAGACTGCTGGAGTTTGTAAGGAACGAGCGCACCGGGTGCGTGGTGATGTGCAACGAGGGCACGGCAATGCTCAACAAGACACCCGACACAGACCATGTGCTGTACGACATTCTTAACATAAGATATGACGACATGGCTATGCCGCTCGACGAAATACTGCAACGTCCGGTGTTGCAGATAACACCGTTCATCACCCGCGAGCAGGAAGACGCGCTCATGCATCAGCTCCCTGACTGCGCCTCAACACGATGGTATCCCGCCTTCTGCGACATAACGTCACGCCTTGCCGACAAGAGCCGCGGACTGGAGGCTGTGGCGGAGGCTGCCGGCATAGGCATAGAGGAGACGATGGCTTTCGGAGACGGGGGCAACGACATACCCATAATAAAACGCGCCGGCACGGGCATAGCCATGGGCAACGCCCTCGACAACGTGAAGGATGTGGCTGACTACGTCACCGACCACATCGACAACGACGGCATAGCAAAGGCTCTCGAGCACTTCGGAGTGACCGCCTGACAATGACGGTGCAAACGGACAGTGGGCAAACCGGGCACCGCCAAATGTTAAAAAACACCCCTGCCAAAGCGTCTGATACACCCTGAAGTTTTCTCACGGGTGCATTGCGGCGCGAAAAAAGCATTTTTCCAACCTGTCGCGCAACACACTGACAATCAGCGGAAAGCACAAAAACACGCCACACCGGGGCTGAAACAGTCTCGCGGAAGAGCCCGTTCTGTCGTGCCGGACGGGCTCTTCCGCATGACAGAAGAGGCATTATCACATCTCCAAAAAGCCTTTCCGGCAACGCTGAAAAGGCTGAAACGGCAATTTTCCGAGCATTAAAAACCATACATAGACCATGTTCCGACAGTTCAGGAGGGCATGAATGGGGGTAGAAAACAGGGCACTCACACCTGCTGCGACATGCCGGAAGGATGCGGAAAGTGTTAAACCGCACCGGAGTTTTCGTTAATAATTGTTTACACCGGAGAATAAGGCACGATTTATGCATACGCATCTTCACAAGCGACATGCCCTGCCACATGCAGGAAACGCACTTCCGCCGCATCCCGACATACTGACAAAGAGAAGCCGGCAACCGTTATTTTTCGTCATTTTTTTCGTTTTTTACAACGATAATTTGTAAGTTTGCAAATACAAACACACTTTGTACGGCATGCCCGTACAGAGGCTGAACACGCACACCGGACAATTAAAAAGAAAGATAAAGACAGGAATGTGCGACAGAATGGAGGACAAACGGAGTTCCACCTTATCCCATACCGCATGACTACAACTTACATTATATAAAGAAAAAACATATTTTAGACAATAACACAAAATGGACATTACCGAACGATTTTTAAACTACACCAGATTCGACACGCAGTCGAGCGAAGAATCGGACAGCGTGCCAAGTACGTCAAAACAGCTTGTTTTTGCCGAATATCTCAAAAAAGAACTCGAGGACGAAGGCTTCAGCGATGTGGAGATGGACGAGAAGGGCTACATCTACGCTACTCTGAAGTCGAACTCCAAGAAGAATATACCGACAATAGGATTCATCTCCCACTATGACACAAGCCCCGATTGCAGCGGCAAGAACGTCAATCCGCGTATCATAAGAAACTACGACGGAGGCGACATTGTGCTGTCTGAAGGCATCATTTCCTCACCGGCGAAATTCCCGGAACTGCTTCAGCATAAGGGCGAGGACATCATCGTGACCGACGGCTACACCCTGCTGGGGGCTGACGACAAGGCGGGAATAGCCGAGATAGTGCAAGCCATGTGCTGGCTGCGCGACCATGACGAGATAGAGCACGGCGACATCCGTGTGGGATTCAACCCTGATGAGGAAATCGGAATGGGCGCCCACCACTTCGATGTGGAGAAATTCGGATGCGAATGGGCATACACCATGGACGGCGGAGACCTCGGAAACCTGGAGTACGAGAACTTCAACGCCGCGTCGGCTAAGATACACATAAAGGGCATAAGCGTGCACCCGGGCTATGCGAAGGACAAGATGGTGAACGCCAACAGGCTGGCGGCGGAGTTCGCGACGATGCTGCCGGAGGACGAGACTCCTGAGACCACAGAGGCTTATGAGGGCTTCTACCATCTTCTGGGCATACAGGCAAACATAGAGAACGCTACGCTCCATTACATCATACGCGACCACGACCGCGAGCGTTTTGAGGACCGCAAAGACTTCATCGAGGACTGCGTGAGGCGCATGAACGACAAGTACGGCAACGGAACGGTGACGGCAGAGCTGAAGGACCAGTACTACAACATGAAGGAGAAGATAGACCCCAACATGCACGTGATAGACATCGTGCTGAAAGCCATGCAGGACTGCGGCGTGCCGCCAAAGGTGGAGCCGATACGCGGAGGCACCGACGGCGCGCAGCTGTCGTTCAAGGGACTGCCCTGCCCCAACATCTTCGCAGGCGGAGTGAACTTCCACGGTCCGTATGAGTTTGTGAGCATACAGGTGATGGAGAAAGCCATGCAGGTGATAGTGAGGATATGCGAACTCACGGCACAGTATAACGACTGAGCCACTGCATGAGAGACACAAGGCACGGCGCATGGACATCCGCTACGACTGTCCATGCGCCGGTGCATATACAGACACTTATCAGGGAACAACAATGGCAGAGACACCT
>ULTJ01030837.1_pt1 | contig 40314 bp, 23 predicted proteins | sample 1957491 | NCBI WGS metagenome assembly ULTJ01 (sample SAMEA4835731, study PRJEB28245) | human gut metagenome | biome: gut microbiome; material: fecal sample | place: Denmark | collected 2008 | reverse complement strand
CCTGCCCGCATCGTGTCGTCAGGAGCCAAAGTAGACGCCAAGTCTATCCGGGAACGCAAATGTTTCCTCTGTCCCGCCAACTTGCCGCCGATGCAGAAAGGCATCCCGTTTAAGGAACATTATAACATATTGGTAAATCCGTTTCCCATATTCCCCCGTCACCTGACGATACCGGAAACGGAGCATGTCCCCCAACGCATTGCCCCCCGTTTTGGTGACATGCTGGAACTGGCAAAGCAACTGACTGATTACACCATCTTCTACAACGGTCCCAAATGTGGCGCTTCCGCCCCTGACCACGCCCATTTCCAGGCAGGCAACAAAGGCTTCATGCCCATTGAACAGGACTGGCGAAACCAGGTGGCAGGCAAAGTCGCGGATTATGGCAAAGCAATGCTTTGGCATCTGAACGATACTCCCCGTGCAACGCTCGTCATGGAATCTGCCGATAAAGAAGATGCCATGAAATTGTTCGGCCTCATCCACCGTTCATTAGACTTGAAACCCGGCGAGGAAGAGCCTATGATGAACGTACTTGCCATGTATGAGGTTTCCCGACAACCTGCTATTCCCGGGCAGGAAGGAAAATGGATTGTATTTATCTTCCCGCGTGCCAAGCATCGCCCCGCCTGCTACACAGCCGAAGGAGAAGCCAACTTGCTGAGCAGCCCCGCATCGGTGGATTTGGGTGGCGTATTCATCACCCCCGTAGAGAAGGACTTCCTGAAAATAACGGCAAAAGATATAGCGCAAATATTAAGTGAAGTATGTCTTCCGGCAACGGATTTTCAGAAGATAAGGCAACGCATCGAAGAACAATTATAAGTATCCGGCAGGAGTTTAGCAACGAACTACACATAGAATAAGATTATGGAAGAGCCAAAAGTACAAGTCGGGATATTATTCGCCCCCAAGATAGAATTCGTTCTACTGTCCACGTATCATATCAACGGCGCGGAAGTCAGCGGCAAGCAAGTCGTGACATACGACGAAGGGAAAGTCCTCTGGAACGGATGCCGGTATGACGAACTGTTGTTTGAACCGCAGCATGAATCTGCCGACGCTTTCCAATCCGCCGATGCCTTTGGAACCGATGCCTTTGAATTGCTGGATGTCACCATCGGCATCAACTTCCACTGGGAACGAAAAGAAAATCAGCGCTTCCAGGGAGCTTTAAAGATTATCGTTGAAGAGGACAAACTGACGGGTATCAACGTGATTAATGTGGAAGATTATCTGACCAGCGTCATCTCCAGTGAAATGAGCGCGACAGCATCATTGGAATTGCTGAAAGCCCATGCAGTGATTTCCCGCAGTTGGTTGCTGGCACAGATACGGAAGAACAAGGAAATCACAGAAGCTAAAGCCGGTTACTCTGCCTGCGCGCAAACCGATGATGAAATCATCCGTTGGTACGACCGGGAAGACCATACCCGTTTTGACGTCTGCGCAGACGACCATTGCCAACGCTATCAAGGCATCACCCGCGCTTCCACCGAGATTGTGAAGCAAGCCATTGCCGCCACTCGCGGAGAGGTATTGACCTACGAAAGTAAGATTTGTGATGCCCGTTTTTCCAAATGTTGCGGTGGCGCTTTTGAGGAGTTCCAGTACTGCTGGGAAGATGTGAAGTATCCCTATCTTACGTATTCAGTTGACAGGGAAGCCAACTCTCAACTATCATCTATCAACAATCAACTACTCCCCGACCTGACCCAAGAAGCTGAAGCCGAGCGCTGGATACGTACTTCACCGGAGGCTTTCTGCAATACGACGGACAAGAAAATATTGTCCCAGGTACTCAACAACTACGACCAAGAGACTACGGATTTCTACCGTTGGAAAGTAGAATACACGCAAGACGAACTTTCAGCCCTCATTCTTAAACGTTCCGGCATCGACTACGGACAAATCATTGACCTTATACCCATAGCCCGTGGCACCTCGGGACGCCTATGGAAACTAAAGATAGTAGGTAGCGAGAAGACCCTCACCATCGGAAAGGAATTGGAAATCCGGCGGACACTCTCTCCGTCGCATCTCTACAGTTCCGCTTTCGTGGTAGACAAAGAAGAAATATCTCCCGAAGGTATCCCCGGACGGTTTATCCTTACCGGAGCAGGATGGGGACATGGCGTCGGACTTTGCCAGATAGGTGCGGCGGTAATGGGAGAAAAAGGATATAAGTACGATGCTATCCTGTTGCATTACTATACCGGGGCAAGTATTGACAAACTATATGAATAATTTAATAAGTAGACAATCAATATCATGAACAACATCAAAGAAAAAAATTACGATATCAAAGGGAAAAGTCCTTGGTGGTGGGTACCCACACTTTATTTTGCAGAAGGAGTGCCGTACTTTGTTGTCAACACCATTTCGGTGATGATGTTCACCAAGATGGGAGTACCCAACGGTGACATGTCATTTTTCACTACCCTACTCTACTTTCCGTGGTTCCTAAAAGGAATATGGAGTCCCATTGTAGATGTAATAAAAACAAAACGTTGGTGGATCCTCACCATGCAGGCTGTAATGACGCTACTCATGATACTACTGACCGTCAGTCTGCCGCATCCCACACAAGAGACGATAGCCTCCGGCCACACACCGATAAGTATGTTTACCTTTACACTGGTACTGTTTATCATCACCGCATTCGCTTCCGCCACACACGACATCGCGGCGGACGGTTTCTACATGCTGGTTCACAGTCCCAGCAGTCAGGCCGCCTTCATAGGCATACGAAGTACATTCTATCGGGTAGCTTCCGTATTCGGGCAAGGCATACTGGTATTCATTGCGGGCATACTGGAAAAAAGCACCGGCAACATTCCCTTCTCCTGGCAAGTGACGCTAGGTTGCTCAGCCGTTGTTTTCTGCCTTATAACCCTTTACCACACTTTCACCCTGCCACGTTCAAAAGAAGACAAAGCACGTTCGGCGGAGAGCGCAACGGCAGGTAATGCCGAGCTAGGCAATGCCCAAGCTACACAAGGGTCAAAGGCAAAAGAGTTAGCGAATTCATTCATCACTTTCGTCAAGAAACCCAATGTGTTGCTCGCCATAGCCTTCATGCTGCTCTATCGTCTGCCCGAAGGTTTCCTTATCAAAATGTGCCAGCCTTTCCTGGTGCATTCCACTGAAAGCGGTGGACTGGGGCTGGGAACAGACATGGTAGGCATAGTGTATGGCACCATCGGCGTCATCGCCTTGCTAGCCGGAGGTATTGTAGGAGGTATTTATGCATCACGCCGTGGACTGAAACGCTCACTATGGCTTATGGCCACCTGCATGACATTGCCCTGTCTGACTTTCGTTTATCTTGCCATCGTTCAGCCTGCAAATATCACATTGATAAGCATTGCAGTCTCTGTCGAACAGTTTGGTTACGGGTTTGGATTTACAGCCTATATGCTCTATATGATGTACTTCTCGGAAGGCGAATTCAAGACATCACACTATGCTATTTGCACCGCTTTCATGGCGCTGAGCATGATGTTGCCCGGATTTGTGGCAGGTTATATAGAGGAGGCAATCGGCTATGTCAATTTCTTCTGGATGGTGATGGCTTGCTGCCTAGCGACGTTGGCAGTTACATATTTCGTCGATAGGAAGATTGACCCGGAATATGGGAAGAAGTGAGACAAAGAGTATAAAATAATTGATAAGTGATAATTTGTAATCAGTCTATATTTCATCATGAAGAAAACATTCCTCCTCTGCCTCCTCTGCACCCTCTGCGGTGCATTGAGCGCACAAAAGATAAACATCAAGACCGGTATAGAAGTCTTGAAACGACAGGACTTCCGTTGCCTGGAAGGTAAACGCGTGGGGTTGATAACCAACCCTACCGGAGTGGATAACAATATGAAGTCCACCATCGACATTCTGCACGAAGCGCCGAATGTGAACCTCGTAGCCCTTTACGGACCGGAACATGGCGTGCGGGGTGACGTTCATGCCGGAGACCACGTGACGGACATCAAAGACGCCACCACCGGACTGCCTGTCTACTCGCTCTATGGGAAGACCCGCAAGGCGACACCGGAGATGCTGAAAGATATTGATGTGCTGGTTTACGATATACAGGATATCGGTTGCCGTTCATTCACTTATATCAGTACCATGGGACTGGCAATGGAAGCTGCCGCCGAAAACGGCAAGGAATTTATCGTGCTGGACCGTCCCAACCCCGTGGGCGGACTGAAGATTGAAGGGAACCTTACGGAAGACGACTGTATTTCTTTTGTCAGCCAGTTTAAAATTCCGTACCTTTACGGGCTCACTTGCGGCGAGCTGGCTCTGATGCTGAACGGCGAGAAGATGTTGAAGGACGGTGAACAATGCAACCTACGGGTGATAAAGATGAAAGGGTGGAAACGCCGGATGGACTACACGCAGACCGGACTGCAATGGGTGCCCTCATCCCCGCACATTCCACATCCGCATTCCGCATTTTTCTATCCTGTCAGCGGCATATTGGGCGAACTGGGTTACATGTCCATCGGTGTGGGCTATACCATTCCGTTCCAGATGTTTGCCGCCCCTTGGGTGGAAGCGGAGAAACTTGCCGGAAACCTGAACAGCCTCCACGTACCGGGTGTCATTTTCAGGCCGATGTACCTGAAACCGTTCTACAGTGTGGGCAAAGGGGAATTGCTGCAAGGCGTGCAAGTACACATCATGGATTTCAGTAAGGCGCCTCTCAGCGACATCCAGTTCCTGGTGATGCAGGAAGTGGCCGCGCTCTATCCCGACCGTACCGTTTTCGACCATGCGGATAAAGGACGATTTAATATGTTCGACAAGGTCAGCGGTTCACGGCAGATACGGGAACGTTTCAGCAAGCGTAACCGCTGGGAAGACGTCCGTGACTATTGGTATAAAGATACTGAAAACTTCAGGGAACTGTCGAAGAAGTATTATTTGTACAAATAGTCTTACAGATAGAAGCCTGCGCATTGGGGGCGTATACTTAAAGTATTTCAGTCGTATACTTAAAGTGTTTCAATCGTATACTGAATACATTTCAGTCGTATACTGAATCCATCCCCAATTACAGGTTATTGCAGGCTAGATTTATAAAAAGTAAAAGATATATATTATATGGATAAGAGTAATTATTCGGTTTTCTTGCAAGAAGCACGCAACTTTGTTCCGCAAGAAAGAATTTATACCGACGAGCTGCGCCGACTGGCGTGGGGCACGGATGCCGGTTTCTACCGTCTCATCCCGCAGATTGTAATCCGTTCGGAGGGGGAAGAGGAAATTTCCCGGCTGTTGAAATTGGCAGACCGCTATTCGTTGCCCGTCACTTTCCGGGCGGCAGGCACCAGCTTGTCGGGACAAGCCATCAGTGACTCTATCCTCATCGTAGCCGGAAAGCATTGGGAAAAATACAGCATATCGCCCGACCATGAAGAAATTACTCTCCAACCGGGCATCATCGGACAACGTGTCAATGAACTGCTCGCCCCTTTCGGACGTAAATTCGCTCCTGACCCCGCATCCGTGAAAAGCGCCATGGTAGGCGGCATTGTTATGAACAATGCTTCGGGTATGAACTGCGGGACACACGCCAACAGCGACAAAATGCTTATTTCCGCCCGTATCGTACTGGCAGACGGTACCCGGCTGGATACAGGAGACCCCGTCAGCCGTGCCGCTTTCGAGGTGACGCATCGTGACTTTATCCGCCGCATCTGCGAACTACGTGATGAAATCCGTGAAGACGAAAAGCTGGCAGAACGTATCCGCTACAAATATTCCATCAAGAACGTCACAGGATTGAACCTATTGCCGTTCGTACGTTTCGATGACCCGTTTGAAATCATCGCCCACCTTATGGTAGGTTCGGAAGGTACGCTTGCTTTTCTTTCGCAAGTAACCATGAGGACGGAATATGACTATCCCTGCAAGGCAAGCGCCATGCTCTACTTCAAGACCATCAAGGATGCCTGCCGTGCCGTGGTGGCAATGAAGAAATTGACTGACGACGCAGGCGAATGGATTGTGAAAGGAGCGGAACTGCTTGACTGGAAATCGTTGGCTTCCGTAGGCGACCCCGTTTACTTGCGCTACAAAGGTGAAGTATCTTCCTCCATTCTACCGGGTGTGGAACCCGGTGACGAAACCGGACTGACTGCCGTATTGACCGAAACCAAGGCACGTACCCCGGAAGAACTGAAAGAAAAGATTGCTTCCATCGAGAATACATTGACGGCTTTCAATACATACATACCCGTATACTTCACCGCTAAGCCGGAGGAGTATTCCAAGTATTGGGCCATCCGTTCGGGCATCTTCCCCTCCGTAGGCGGAACACGACAACCGGGGACAACGTGCCTCATCGAAGACATCGCTTTTCACATCGAGGACTTGCCCGAAGCAACCGCTGATTTGCAACAACTCATCGCCCGTCATGGATACGACGACGCTTGCATCTACGGCCATGCCCTTGAAGGGAATTATCATTTCATCATCAACCAGTCTTTCGGTAGCGATAAAGAGGTGAAACGCTACGAAGACCTGATGAATGACGTCAAGACACTGGTAGTGGATAAGTATGACGGCTCCCTGAAAGCGGAACACGGCACGGGACGTAATATGGCTCCCTTCGTTCGTGATGAATGGGGAGAGAAGGCATACACCACCATGAAAGCCATCAAAGAGTTGTTCGACCCGAAAGGGTTGCTGAACCCCGGTGTCATATTCAATGATGATCCGAAATGCCATATTAAGAATTTCAAGCCGCTGCCTTTATTGTCCACCATTAATGAAGCACGGCGGGCAACGGGCTACCAATTGCGGCAGACTCCCCAGGGAATAATCATCGCCCCCGTCTGTCCTCCTCTTGCAGCGGACAAGTGCATTGAGTGCGGTTTCTGTGAAGTGAACTGCCTTTCCTGCGGATTTACCCTCTCTCCGCGCCAGCGCATCGTAGCGATGCGTGAAATCTCCTTTCTAAGGGAAAGGGCGCAATCATCCTCCTTCCTAGCCTCATTGGAAAAGCAATATCGCTATTTGGGTAATCAGACCTGCGCAGGAGACGGGCTTTGCTCCATGTCATGCCCGATGGGCATCAATACCGGCGACCTGACCCACATCATCCGCCAAGAGAAGCTGCCACAGAAAAGTTTAGGATACAAAGCGGGTAACTTTGCCGCCAATCATTTTGCCGGTGTCAAAAGCTCTTTGCGCCCCGTATTGAGTTTGGCAAACTTCGCCCATACGATATTGGGAACCAAGGCCATGAGCAACATTACTAAAGGGATGCATAATGTGCTGGGGATGCCTCTATGGACTCCGGCCATGCCGAAAGCATATTCAATGGATAATAGAATATCGACAATGAATAATGAAAACCATGACGGCGCAGCCCATTCTCAAATCAATAAAGTTGTTTACTTCCCCAGTTGTATCAACCAGACTATGGGCTTGCCCAAGAAATCGCCTGTGGAGCAACCGTTGGTGAACAAGATGATTTCCCTACTCCAAAAGTGCGGATATGAAGTTATCTTCCCGAAAGATATGGAGAAACTTTGCTGCGGAACCATTTGGGAAAGTAAAGGTATGCTAGACATTGCCGATCGTAAAAGCGCTGAACTGGAAGCAGCCCTGTGGGAGGCGAGTGAACAGGGCAAGTATCCCGTGCTTTGCGACCAAAGCCCCTGCCTGCACCGCATGCGCGAAACCATCAAGAAGATGAAGCTCTACGAACCGGCTGAGTTCATCTATACCTTCTTACGGGAAAGGCTCGTCTTTACGCCTATTGACCGTCCCGTAGCCTTACACATCACTTGCTCCATGCGTAAAATGGGACTGGCGGATACGCTCATCGCACTTGCCCGGCTGTGTTCCTCCAAGGTCTTTATTCCGGAAGAAGTAGGTTGTTGCGGTTTTGCCGGCGACCGTGGATTTACGTATCCCGAACTGAATGCGTACGCCTTGCGCAAACTGCGCCCGCAAATAGAGGCCGCCGGCATCAGTATCGGCTATTCCAATAGCCGTACCTGCGAAATCGGACTGACAACGCATTCCGGCATCCCGTATGTATCCATCGCTTATCTGGTAGACGAATGTACCCGGAGCAGACTGGCGGAAACGCCTTCACAAACAAAAGAATCATAACTCATAACTTATAACTCAAATGAACAGTTCCAAAACAAGCAAACGTATCCTCGCCCTCGATATCCTCCGTGGTGTCACTATTGCGGGTATGATTATGGTGAATAACCCGGGCACATGGTCGCATGTCTATACCCCCTTGTGCCATGCCCAGTGGAACGGTCTGACTCCCACCGACCTGGTTTTTCCTTTTTTTATGTTCATCATGGGAATTTCGACCTACATCTCTTTGAAGAAATACAACTTCGAATTCAGCTACTCCGCCGCACGGAAGATACTGAAACGGACGGTTCTTATCTTCCTGATAGGTATGGCTATAGGCTGGTTCTCGAAGTTCTGCTATTATTGGGGTTCCGCTCCCGATAATCTCAGTTTCGGCGAGAAGCTTTGGAATGCAGCCTGGACATTCGACCACATTCGTATCCTTGGCGTGATGCAGCGTCTTGGCATCTGCTACGGCGCTACCGCTATCATTGCGCTAACGATGAAACATCGGCATATCCCTTATCTCATCGCAGCTCTGCTGGTAGGTTATTTTATCCTGTTAGTTTGCGGCAACGGCTTTGCATACAATGACACTAACATTCTTTCCATAGTAGACCGTGCGGTCCTTACCCCCGCACACATGTACAAAGACAATGGCATTGACCCTGAAGGCGTATTAAGTACGATTCCCGCCATCGCCCATGTTCTTTTAGGCTTCTGTGTAGGTCGCCTGATGCTGGTAGGCGGTAAAGCGAACGAAGACCGCGCCGACATGCTCAACTCCCATCTGATTAAATTATTCCTGGTAGGTACTATCCTTACTTTCGCAGGTTTCCTGTTGAGCTATGGTTGTCCTATCAACAAAAAAATATGGTCTCCCACATTTGTACTCACCACTTGCGGACTGGCGTCGAGCTTCCTAGCCCTGCTCATCTGGATTATCGACGTGAAAGGCTATAAAAAGTGGAGTATGTTCTTCGAATCATTCGGCATAAACCCTTTGTTTATGTACGTTTTGGGTGGCGTTCTCGGTATACTCTTCGGTAGTATCAGTTTCCCTTGGGGAGACGGCAGCATCAGTATTCACGGATTCCTGTATAAGGTAGTACTGATGCCCGTGTTCGGTGAGACCGGTGGTTCATTGGCATACGCGTTGCTGTTTGTAGGCATCAACTGGTGCATCGGTTACCAACTCTACAAACGGAAGATATACATCAAGCTATAATAATGATTAAACATTAACTACATGATACTAATAGCAGACAGTGGTTCTACAAAAACCGATTGGTGTGTTGTAGAGGATGGACAACTCCTCCAGCAGATTTTCACGAAAGGTACAAATCCTTTCTTTCAGTCGGAAGAGGAAATCAGTAATGAGATTGCAACGGCACTGTTGCCACAGTTAAAGAAAAATGAACTGGATGCAGTGTACTTTTACGGTGCGGGCTGCGGTTTCCCTGATAAAATAGACATGGTGCACCGCGCCATCACCCGTCATCTCAAGGTGAAAGGGGAGGTAGAAGTCAACACCGATATGCTGGCTGCCGCAAGAGGACTCTGCGGTCATTCGGCAGGTATTGCCTGCATCATGGGTACGGGTTCCAATTCTTGCTACTACAACGGAAAAGATATTGTAACCAATGTATCTCCGCTGGGATTTATTCTGGGTGATGAAGGCAGCGGTGCTGTATTGGGTAAACTGCTGGTAGGCGACATACTGAAGAATCAGACAAGCCCGGAACTTAAAGAGAAGTTCCTTCAACAGTTCAACCTGACTCCCGCCGACATCATTGACCGTGTGTATCGCAAACCGTTCCCCAATCGTTTTCTTGCCAGTCTATCCCCATTTCTGGCACAAAATCTGGAGGAGCCATGTATCCGGTCGTTGGTGCTGACCAGCTTTAAGGCATTCCTTAAACGCAACGTCATGCAATATGAGAATTACCGGGAGAACAAAGTACACTTCATAGGTTCCATAGCTTTCTATTATCAAGAAATCCTGGCGGAGGCTGCACAGGAAATGGATATTCAATTGGGCAGTATCATCAAAAGCCCGATGGAAGGGCTTATTCAGTATCACAGCGGAAAGTGACAGAGTGGCAAGGGGGATTCCTCCCCACCGGCAAATAGTAAATTGTAAATAGTCAAATAGTAAATACCATTATGTTTATAAAAATATCAGAGCAACCTTCGCTCTACAACGACCTGGACAAGAAATCAGTCCGTGAAATTCTGGAAGATATCAATACGGAAGACCAGAAAGTGGCACTCGCCGTACAGAAGGCAATTCCTCAAATAGAGAAACTGGTGATGCAAATCGTGCCACGGATGAAGCAGGGTGGACGCATCTTCTACATGGGTGCAGGTACTAGCGGACGTCTCGGTGTGCTCGATGCTTCTGAAATACCCCCTACGTTCGGAATGCCTCCCACATTAGTCATCGGTCTGATTGCCGGTGGAGATACGGCTCTGCGCAATCCGGTGGAAAACGCAGAAGATGACATTCATCGTGGCTGGGAGGAATTGATGGAAAGGAATATCACCGATAAAGATACAGTCATCGGCATTGCTGCTTCCGGTACTACTCCGTATGTAATCGGAGCCATGCACGAAGCCCGTGCGCATGGCATATTGACGGGATGTATCACCAGTAACCCCGATTCACCGATGGCTGCGGAAGCTGATGTACCTATCGAAATGATTGTAGGTCCGGAATATGTTACAGGAAGTTCACGTATGAAGTCGGGTACAGGTCAGAAGATGATTCTGAACATGATTACCACCTCTGTAATGATACAGCTTGGACGTGTGAAAGGCAACAAAATGGTAAACATGCAGCTCAGTAACAAGAAACTGGTGGATCGTGGCACGCGCATGCTTGTAGAGGAATTAGGTCTTGATTACGGAAAAGCCAAAGCGCTGCTGTTGATGCATGGTTCCGTTAAGAAGGCGGTGGATGCTTATCGTTTATAAAACTAACTATAAATAGTTCTTATATGAAAACTCTTGTAAGTCTTCTTTTTCTATGGTTCGGGCTGCAAGTAACGGTTGCACAACCCCTGCAACGTGTCGTTCCCGAACTGGTGGGAATGGACTCCCGCAAACTGATGTATGCTGACGAAGCTATCGAGACAGCTATCGCCAACAAGGAGATTCCCGGCGCCGTACTCGCTGTAGTGCGTAATGGTAAAATGGCTTATCTGAAAGCATACGGCAACAAACGCATTGTTCCGAATACCGAGCCGATGAGTATCAGTACTATTTTCGATATGGCATCTTGTAGCAAATCCATGTCTACCGCTATCTGTGCAATGATTTTGGCAGAACGTGGCAAGATACGTTTCCTCGACCCCGTCAGCCGCTATATCACCGGTTTTAAAGATTGGGAAAGCGAAGACGGGAAGGATAAAAAAGTCATCCGCATCGCCGACCTGCTGACACATACCTCCGGTCTTCCCCCTTACGGTCCGACTGCCGAATTGGAAAAGAAGTACGGCTCTCCCAATCCCGCAGGGCTAATGGAATACATTGCCGGTTGCAAACGCGATTTCAAACCGCAAACCGACTTCCAGTACAGTTGCCTCAACTACATTACTTTGCAACATATCATCGAAACTGTCAGCGGACAATCACTGCGTGACTTCGCACGTGAAAATATTTTTGATATATTAGGAATGAATCACACTGATTACCTGCCCTGCCGACGCGACAAGAAAGGACAATGGGTAAATACCGACAACTATCAATTAAAGGATATCGCCCCCACCGAGAAACAACCTGATGGACAAGTACTCTGCGGACAGGTACACGACCCCTTGGCACGCATCTTGAACGGGGGCATCAGCGGTAATGCCGGCGTATTCTCCTGCGCGGAAGATATCGCCATACTTTGCGCCGCCCTCCAAAACGGCGGTGAATGGAACGGACATCGTATCCTGAGCCCGCAAGGCGTGAAAGCCATGCGTACAGTTCCCCGTGCCACCGCCTCCCTGGGACGCTCTTTAGGCTGGGATGTATTCACGGCATACGCATCCAACTCCGGGGATTTCTTCAGTCCGAACACCTACGGTCATACAGGATATACAGGTACTTCCATTGTCATCGACCCGGATAACGACACCTCCGTCATTCTGCTTATCAATGCTGTACATCCCGAAGACGGACACAGCGTAGTGCGTCTTCGCTCATTGATTTCCAATGTTGTAGCTTCTTCCATCTATCCCGCGCCCCGCATCTACACCGACCATTATTACAAACGTTTTCTTCAGTTCATGAACGAACCTGCCATCGGCAATGAAGATATCGTGATGCTAGGTAACAGCCTTACCGAAAATGGCGGCGACTGGGCTGCCCGTTTCAGAAATAAAAATGTACGCAATCGCGGCATCATCGGTGACGAAGTAATGGGAATATACGACCGATTGCACCAGATTTTACCGGGTCATCCCTCCAAATTGTTTCTACTTATAGGTGTCAATGACATCTCCCACGACCTGAGTGCAGACAGCATCACAAGCATGATTCATCTAACCGTAGAACGTATTCAAAGAGAATCTCCTGAAACAAAGCTCTATTTGCAAAGCCTGCTACCTATCAACGAGAGTTTCGGCCACTACAAGAAGCTAACCGGTAAAACAGCTATGATACCTGAAATCAATATCCGGCTAGAAGTATTAGCTAAAGAAAAGGGAATTAACTTCATCAACCTTTACCCGCTTTTCACCGAAAAAGGATCTAACGTATTACGCGCAGACCTGACTACCGACGGATTGCACCTGAACGAGGAAGGTTATAAAATCTGGGTAAAGAAACTGAAAAAAGAAATATAAGTATATATTACAAAACAGACAGGCGAAGCTGCATCAATTCCAATCACGATGCGACTCCGCCTGTCTTTATGCTAATTCAGACAAATGGCCTTTAACAACTATTGTTCAATAGGGATGCGTCTCCAGAACTCAGGTACCCATTCTTTCACAGCATCGTTGTAGTATTTCATAATCATCAATCCTTCGGGCTTAATCTCATAACGCAACTTAGAAGTTGTTCCCGTCATGGCAGGTGTCAGAAGATGCTTTGATACAGTCTCTTCATATTCTCCTTTTTCTCCATTTTCCGCATACGTACCTTCCACAGTAACAATGGTCTTATCCTTAATTACGAATATAAGGAAAGAGCCATCTTTATTGAAGATTTTAAAGACTCCGGTAGGCACGGTAGCCATTTTACCATCTTTCACCACTGAAAATTCTTGTTGCCAAATACCCAACAACGGAGAAGATTTTACAGATTTTTCCTGTGCATTTGCTACAAAGCCAATACTGGCTAACAATAGCATTAAAAAGATTTTTTTCATAAAAACAAACATTTAAGAGTTAACAAATAAATACACGGCATCTATAGAGATAACCGTTCTACAATAATCGGGAAAAATATTGAAACAAACAAACATGTTTATACTTTTCTTACAACAGAAGATATCTTTTTTTCCAAAAATCATTTACGGTATCAAATACCGGATTATTTGTTAACCCCTTCCTTTATTGCACAGACAACGGAGTTACCTTTAAATTCGTTATCTTACTCTTAAATTTACCGGCCTTCTCCAAAGGAAATACCAACGTGCGAACATAACTCATCGAATCTTTTCCTCCATTGAAGTATTGTTTCTGAATATTGAGTTCTTCTATCATCTTTCCATTTACCAGTAAGCGCGTCACACGATTATCGCCACTGATACCAATATTAACTTTCTCACCGGGCAAGACACGATAATTAAAAGTATTCAGATAACCATCCCGGGCAAATCCCAATAACCCTTTTATAGGATCGGAAAGATAAAATACCGCGTCAGGCGAACGGAACAATTCGGTTCCTTTCACTTCATCCGCGCCTTCCACGTCAAAGGAAACCAAGTAGTTATAACCAATTTCACGCAAAGGCAATTTACTATCCGGCAACACAGCAGCTTGCTTATACTCCTGTTTTATACGCCCCGACAAGTTGACACCCGGCGCTTCACTCAACACATCCCGTTCCTTATTGAATGCGGCAAAAGGAAGTGTAGCCTTCTTTCCGTCCCACATTTTTACAGCCAGTGTCTGCATAGCCGGGAATACACGGTGGTGGATATCCTTGACCGATATTCCATTACCCGCATGATCGTTCCATACAGCAAACATTCCACCAAGGATAGCCGGATGGTTTTCTTCAAAAACAGCCTTTCCTATGTGTGCAGGCGTCCACTCATTATAAAGTTTCTCTATATTCAGATAATCATAATAATATCCAGCCGCAGGTACAATGTAGAGCATGCCATCAGGGATACTGATAAGTTTATACCCTTGCTTAATCATATCCTCCGGATCGGCATAACCATTATACCAGGCATTCATTATCACATTTTCCGATTTTACAGGCGTATCACCTTTGGCATGCGTCAAAGCGCCCCATACGCATGCTTGTTTGCCAAAGCTCTCCACATAACGTATATAATGGTCGGTGAAGGCACGGAACTTTTCTACCACATCTTTCTTAGCGTTGGAATACTCATCCGTACCGATGTGTACACGCTTTCCACGGAACACCGGAGAATCACCTTCCAAATATTCACGGAACAGTCCATCCATAAAGGTATAAGTATCAGGATTCGATAAATCCAGATGATCCATGCCATACTCTTTGCTGCCTATCTCCGGGCGGTAATGCGTAAATGCCAGAGTATGTGCCGGAGCGTCTATTTCAGGAATAATCTCTACGAAATTATCTTCTGCCAGTATTTGCAAGTCGATGAACTCCTGTTTGGTATAATAGCCATCACGAGCCGTCAATCCGGGATAAGTATCCGATTCCAAACGGAAAGCGGCATACGTTTTCGACCAGTCATTTTCAAAGAATTGCTTGAAACCATTGTCATTAAGATGAATCTGAAAAGTATTCATTTTATAATAAGCCATCATCTTTACATAGTCCCGCAAGAAAGCCATAGGAATGAACTTACGCCCGCAGTCGAGCATAAAACCACGGACTGGATATTCCGGAAAGTCACGAATAACTCCTTTAGGTAAGCTATGTTGGGCCGATTGCTCACTCATTTGCAGCAAGGTACGAGTGGCCCAATACACACCAATCTCTTCGGGAGCAGAGATAAATACCCTGTCAGTCACTTTCACGGTATACCCCTCTTTACCCAGTTTTTTATCCGCACGAAGGGCAAGTATAAAATCACCGGCTTCTCCTTTTCCGGCAACCACTTCCGGTTTTATTCCGAACATTTCATTATAATCTTCGGCAAAGGCACGGGCTATACGCTTTAAATCAGGATTTTTAGATGAATATACAATACGACTATGGGACGAAGGGATAAACACTCCCTCACTACCTTTCCATTCTTGAAGTTCAGGAATAACAAAAGGTTTCGGATTCACCGCAGCATGCCCCCCGGCAGTTACAGTCAGGGCCATACATAAAATTAGTAATAGTTGGTTGATAGATTTCATGATTAAAAAGGTATTTATTTATTGCGCGAAGATAATCTTTTTTCAAATATAAAAAGGGCGGCAAATTAAAGAAAATTTCTTTGCCACCCTTTTCTATATTATAAAATGATTTGCTTATTCAACAATACTGTCCAGTATAATATCAAATGTCAATGTACTATAACCGGGAATTGTACCGGATGAACTACCACTGGAACCATAACCGCTTTGCCAAGGAATATATAATATCCAGCGCTCACCCGTTCGCATATATTGCAAAGCCCATGTCCAACCTATAATAACACCCGTTACAGTAAAAGTAGAAGGTGAATCAAAAGCTGTCGGCCATTTTCCTTCCTTCGGCCATTCACCATTTTCCGGCAATGAAAGCGTAGGTATGTTCTTGTCGAGTGAACCATAACCGTCAAAATTGCCATCAAACTCATCACCGGTTATCAATGTTCCGTAATAATAAGCACTCACTGTAGAGTGATATCCTGAGAAGTTAGGACGTTCCCCATCTTTATTATCAACAAGTTTTTTACAATATATATATTGGGAAGGATAGCTACCACCACTAACCGGAATAGCATACAACTTACCAGTCTCCATTTTATTGGCCGCATCTACCGTGGTCGCTAAAATATTATCACCGGTCTCTGCCTTTATAGAGTCTATAAACGCCTCGTTACGTGGTTGCCAATTATCATACTTTCCCACCTCTTCCACTTCTTCACAGGCAACAAATGCACCTGCTACGAACAACAGGAATGGCAAAAACAAAAGGAATGGTCTCTTCATCTTCATTAATTACAAATTACAAATTATGAATTACGGAACTACAATTTACGAATTACAAATCCTAGGCGGAATTCATTGCACAGCCCCGTAATTTGCAATTCGCAATTCATAATTCTTATTGCAGCATCTTCAGCAAGGATGTGATGCTGACGCGATCTGCAATGATATTATTCAATTCGGAGATAGCGACGCGCTCTTGCTCCATGGTATCACGGTTACGCAACGTCACGCAGTTATCTTCCAAAGTTTGATGGTCTACGGTTACGCAGTAAGGAGTACCGATGGCATCCTGGCGGCGATAGCGCTTACCGATACTGTCTTTCTCATCATACTGACAGTGGAAATGGAACTTCAAGTCATCAATGATTTCACGCGCTTTTTCAGGCAGACCGTCTTTCTTTACCAACGGCATGACAGCCAGTTTTACAGGAGCCAAAGCAGCAGGCAATTTCAGGACAACACGTGTTTCACCATTTTCCAGTTGCTCCTCACAATAAGAAGCAGACATGATGCTGAGGAACATACGGTCTACACCGATAGAAGTCTCGATGACATACGGAGTATAACTTTCGTTAGTTTCCGGATCGAAATACTTGATATTCTTACCGGAGAACTTCTCATGTTGAGACAAGTCGAAGTTCGTACGGCTATGGATACCTTCCACCTCTTTGAAACCGAAAGGCATCAGGAATTCGATATCAGTAGCGGCATTTGCATAATGAGCCAACTTGTCATGATCGTGGAAACGATAATTGGCATCACCGAAGCCTAGAGCTTTATGCCATTTCAAGCGGGTTGCTTTCCATGTCTTGAACCAATCGAGTTCAGTTCCCGGTTTTACGAAGAACTGCATTTCCATCTGTTCAAACTCACGCATGCGGAAGATGAACTGACGAGCTACGATTTCGTTACGGAAAGCCTTACCGATTTGCGCGATACCGAAAGGAATCTTCATGCGGCCTGTCTTCTGCACGTTCAGATAGTTTACAAATATACCCTGTGCAGTCTCCGGACGAAGATAAATCTTCATGGAGCCATCTGATGTAGAACCCATTTCGGTAGAGAACATCAGGTTGAACTGACGAACTTCCGTCCAGTTCTTGGTACCGCTAATGGGGCAAACTATTTCTTCATCCAGAATAATCTGACGAAGCTCATCAAGATTGTTATCGTTCAGCGCTTTCGCAAAACGTTCGTGCAACGCATCACGCTTGGCCTGATGCTCCAACACACGCCCATTCGTACTGCGGAACTGCGCTTCATCAAAAGCGTCGCCAAAACGCTTGGCAGCTTTGGCAACTTCCTTGTTTATCTTATCATCGTATTTAGCGAGCTGGTCTTCAATCAATACATCGGCACGATAGCGTTTCTTGGAATCACGATTATCAATCAAGGGGTCATTGAACGCATCTACGTGTCCGCTTGCCTTCCAGATTGTGGGATGCATAAAGATAGCCGAATCAATACCTACTATATTTTCGTGCAGCAGCACCATGCTTTGCCACCAGTATTGTTTAATGTTGTTTTTCAATTCCACACCCATCTGACCGTAATCATATACGGCTCCCAAGCCATCGTAGATGTCGCTGGAAGGGAACACAAATCCGTATTCCTTACAGTGCGAAACAAGTTTCTTAAAAACGTCTTCTTGTGCCATTTTTTGTTGTATCTAAATTAAATTTCTTTCAAATTGTATGTAAAAAACGCCACAAAGATAGGGATTTATCTTATATGTAAGGCAATGAGGGTATTAATTTATCTTATTTGCACATTTAACGTGCTATGGCCGATGATTGCACCCAATACTTGAACAAACGGTCATTAATAACATATCCCGCAAATGTCTTACCAACCATTCCTTTAGCTGATAGTCCTTTTAAAGCCGACTGGACAGAACTCGGTGACTTAAGATGATATTTCCGTACAAATTCACCGGAAGTGACATTTACCGCTATCTCCTCAGAAGCTATCGCACGAATAATCTCACGCTGGCGTTCGGTCAAACCGGCAAAAAGAGATTGATAAATGAAATCCTGCTTTCGCACAAGGGATGATAATGCCACATCAAAATATTCAGCAGTGGCTATACCTCCAATCTCCGTCAGAAGATAAATCTCATTCATCAACATTTGCAGATAGAGGGTGATGCCTTCAAATCCATGATAAACTTTTTCCACTAAAGCATCCTCTATCTCTTTTCTGTTTTCACGAAAGTGCATCTGTACGAATTCAATGTATTTATCCAGCGGTATACACTCCAAATGTAAAGTAAAAGAACTTTGATAAAAAGGACGGTTAGCGGAATTAAACATATCCGCCAGCATGCTTGGTTCACTACCGGCAAATACAAAACGAGCATTAGGGCAATGCTGTATTTGCGTTCGCAACAACGCTTCCACATTCTTTTCTGCATAATTCTGTATTTGTTGAAATTCATCAAAAGCCACAATACAAGGTTTGTCCGCAGTATTCAGATATTGAAATATTTCATCCAAGGTTGTTTCTACTGAAGAAATATTTCCCAAACCTATTTCCAAAGAAGGCTCACCAGTTAAGGCATCAACTTTCACAGCAGGACGTATAGAAGCGATTGTCTGCAAGAAACGTTCCAAAAACTTTCTGCCCTTCGGTTTCAACTGTTCAAGGATGGCGCTACCCAAGGCATACACAAATTCCCGAATGGAAGCGGTGGCAAGAATGTCTATAAAAAACACATAATAATCTTTGGATATTGCCGCTTGGTGATAAGTATGAAGAATTAAGCCGGTTTTTCCCATACGCCTTTGAGAAATCAACACAACATTTCGTCCATTCTTCAAATCTTGCATCAATTCCGCAGTTTCCCGCTCACGGTCGCAAAAATAGTGAGCGCCCGCATAAGTACCCACCACAAAAGGATTGAATTGCACTTTCTCCATAATTATCATCTTTTAGATTATTACAAATATAATAATTAGATTCACAATAATCATGTTCCTTTCATTTTATTTAATCCATTACGCATTTTACGCAACGGGATTAAGGTAACGTTTGCAACCACAATCCCATAAAACGATCGTATATCATATACCCCTCAGCCGATTTATAGATAAGTTCTTTTTCACGCAAAGACTTTAAAGCTGTATTCACGCTACTCGGAGCTTTCAGTCCATAGCGTTTCACAAACTCTCCACTATTAGGAAACGCTACTACTCCTTCTTTTGCTATCGCCCGCATCAATGCCAGTTGATTATCCGTCAGTAAAGCTATGAGGTTTTGATAAACCGGAGTGTTTTCCTCAAGCAACTGCATGAGTATTAATTCTGCCTGCCGGATTTCGGAGACAATTTCGTATTGGGCGTACAACCGATTCAGCAATGCCTGCATATACCAAGTATGTCCTTCAAAACGTTTATATATCCAGCTGAAAACATCTTTTGTGAAGCGTCCTCCTCTTGTTTCAAAAAATGAAGAAGCAAAACGATAATAAGCCTCTTCTTCAATTTTGTGAAGCACCATTAATTGCGTACTCTGATAAAACGGACGTTTGGCAGAAGCAAACATTTCTTCCATCAGGTGCCGACTGCTACCCGCAAAAATAAAACGCACATTGGGCAAAAACTGAATATAAGAACGGAGCAATGCTTCAGTTCCTTTTTCGGGATAAGAAGTAATCTGTTGAAATTCATCAATGGCAACATAACAGTTTTTACCGGACGCTGCCATATAATCAAATATTTCCTTTAGAGTCTGCTCCGACTTATCCGGCACAAAATCCAATGAAACTGTGGGGATTCCCGTCAGTTCGTCCGCACTGATTACCGGACGACAGGAACGGAAGAAGGATGTCAATTTATGAAGTACAGCCTCACTGAGCGTATCAAGTTGCCCCAGCACTGTTTCAGCAAACAAACGAACCAACGACGGCAAATCGCGTGTCGCAAATATATCCATATAAAAACAAGCCGCTTCCGGTTCCTGCTGTTGCATCCGGTAGAATACATTCTTTATCAATCCGGTTTTCCCGATACGTCGCGGAGCAATCAAGGTCACATTTCGCCCATTATCCAACGCCGAAAGGATATTTTTGCTTTCTTCCTCACGGTCGCAAAAATAGCGCGGACTTACATAGCCATATACCAAAAAAGGATTATTCAATTCCGGTTCTCTTTGCTTTGTTTTCATGATTACACATTTTACGTTACGCATTTTACGTTACGCAAAATACGCAATATTATTTGAATCAAACAATTTCCTTTCATCTTTTAACGTTATCGTTTTCCTTATTCACGATATAAATCTCGAAATTCCCTTCCTAAAGCACGTAACGCCTTTTGGTCAAAACCTCTTCTCCTCCCTGTCAAATCCGTACTTTCTCCCTGTCTATAGAGAGCCGAATTATTAGGAGCAGGTAGGGACCGGGTAGGGAGAAGGTACGGAGCGGGTACGAGGTGGGAATAAATTGGTCTGTTTTTCTTTTTATTTATGAAAAAGAGACAGATTAGTCATTTCACCCCTGCAATAGAACAGAAAAACAACTTAACCCGTTATATACCTTGTTTTTTAAAGCGATTTGCTGATTTTCCCGATAAATTTTGTATTTTTGCCTGCAACTGCAAAATCAGCAGTTATCATTGAATAGACAATTCCCGAAGAAATATGAGCGAAGATTTTGAAGCACCGAAAGAAGACTTGGACAAAGAACTCCCGGAAGGGAGCGAAGGACATTCGGATTATAAACCTGCGGATACGAACGACGTAAGCGTAAAGCATCAACTGAGCGGAATGTACCAGAATTGGTTTCTGGACTACGCTTCTTACGTTATCCTGGAACGTGCCGTACCTCACATCATGGATGGGCTGAAGCCTGTGCAACGACGCATTCTGCACTCCATGAGACGCTTGGAAGACGGACGCTACAACAAGGTGGCTAACATCGTGGGACATACGATGCAGTTCCACCCGCATGGAGATGCTTCCATCGGCGACGCTTTGGTTCAGCTCGGTCAAAAAGACTTGCTCATAGACTGCCAGGGTAACTGGGGAAATATCCTCACGGGAGACAGTGCGGCCGCTCCGCGTTACATCGAAGCGCGACTTTCAAAGTTTGCGCTGGATGTAGTATTCAATCCAAAAACCACGGAATGGAAACTCTCATACGACGGACGTAACAAGGAACCGGTGACACTCCCCGTTAAGTTTCCGCTATTGCTGGCACAGGGGGTGGAAGGTATCGCCGTAGGTCTTTCATCCAAGATATTGCCACATAATTTCAATGAACTTTGCGATGCCTCCATCCAATATCTGCATAAGGAGGAATTCAAACTTTATCCTGATTTCCAGACGGGGGGCAACATCGACGTCTCAAAATATAATGACGGCGAACGTGGTGGCGCCGTGCGTGTGCGCGCCAAGATAGAGAAGGTGGACAACAAAACCATCGCCATCAAGGAAATTCCCTACGGTAAAACGGTGGCGAACGTTTGCGACTCTATTGTAAAGGCAAGCGAAAAGGGGAAAATCAAAATCAAGAAAGTAGAAGACCTTACATCGGGTAATGCCGAGATACTGGTGCACCTCGCACCCGGCGTTTCATCGGATAAAACGATTGATGCCTTGTATGCCTTCACCGACTGCGAAGTGAGTATTTCGCCCAACTGCTGCGTCATTGATGACCAGAAGCCCCACTTCCTCACCATCAGCGACGTACTGAAGAAATCGGTAGACAACACGTTGGTATTGCTGCGGATGGAACTCGAAATCCATAAGAATGAAATCCTGGAAAGCCTGCACTTCGCTTCATTGGAAAAGATATTCATCGAAGAGCGTATCTACAAGGATAAGGAATTTGAACAGGCTAAAAACATGGATGCCGCCTGCGAACATATCGACGAGCGCCTGACGCCTTATTATCCGACGTTTATCCGTGAAGTGACCAAAGACGATATCCTCAAGCTGATGGAAATAAAGATGGCCCGCATCCTCCGGTTCAACTCCGACAAGGCGGAGGAATCGATTGCCCGCATGAAAGCGGACATCGAGGAGATAGACCGTCATCTGGTAAACATCGTGGAATATACCGTGGACTGGTTCAGGATGCTGAAAGACAAATATGGCAAAAACTTCCCGCGCCGTACGGAATTGCGCAACTTCGATACCATCGATACCGCAAAGGTGGTGGAAGCCAATGAAAAACTATATATCAACCGCGAAGAAGGATTCATCGGGACGGGCTTGAAGAAAGACGAGTTTCTGGCAAACTGCTCCGACCTGGATGATGTTATCATTTTCTTCCGCGACGGGCGATACATCATTACGCCGGTGGCGGATAAGAAGTTTGTCGGCAAAAATATACTTTATGCCGCCGTGTTCAAGAAGAATGACAAGCGCACCATCTATAACGTGGTTTATCGGGACGGCAAGGAAGGTACGCACTACATCAAGCGCTTTGCCGTGACTTCGGTGGTGCGCGACCGTGAATATGACGTGACACAGGGTACACCTGATTCGCGTATCGTGTACTTCACAGCCAACCCCAACGGAGAAGCGGAAATCATCAAAGTCACCCTGAAACCGAATCCGCGTGTGCGCCGCATTATTTTTGAAGAAGATTTCAGCGATATCGGCATCAAGGGACGTCAGGCCATGGGTAATATACTGACGAAGTTGCCCGTACACAAGATAGCATTGAAACAACGAGGTGGCTCTACCTTGGGTGGGCGCAAAGTTTGGTTCGACCGTGATGTCCTGAGACTCAACTATGACGAGCGCGGCGAATACCTTGGAGAATTCCAGAGTGAAGACAGCATCCTCGTGGTGCTGAACAGCGGCGAGTTCTACACAACGAATTTCGACCTCAATAATCACTACGAAGACAGTATCCGCGTGCTGGAGAAATATGACGCCAACAAGATATGGACAGCGGTGCTTTATGACGCCGACCAACAAAACTATCCGTACATCAAGCGGTTCTGTTTTGAAGCAAGCAACCGCAAGCAGAACTATCTGGGCGAGAATAAGGACAACCGCCTTGTGCTGCTGACGGATGAATACTATCCGCGTCTGGAAGTAATATTTGGCGGTCATGATAATTTCCGTGAGCCGCTGATAATAGAAGCGGACGAGTTTATCGCCGTGAAGGGTTTCAAAGCAAAAGGAAAACGACTGACGACCTTCACCATTGAAACCATTAATGAACTGGAACCTCTGCGCCAGCCTGAAACCGCACAAACGGAGGGGGAAGGGGAGGAAGAGGAACCGGAAATACTTGACCCCGACCACGGGAAAAGTGAAGGGGATATCCTGGATGAACTGACGGGACAAATGAAGTTGTTCTCAAATGACGACAGTAAGCATGAAACTACTTAAATCAGCAATACTGGCAGGCTGTCTGCTTTTGTGTTCCGGAAAGGCGCAAGCACAACTTCCTGCAGAAGCGGAAGGATTGGAACAAAGCCGCCTCGTGACCCGTGCCACCATGTACGGCGTAGGTTTTACGAATGTATTCGACACTTATCTGTCGCCACAGGAATACAAGGGCATCGACTTCCGCTTCTCCCGCGAAAGCATGAGGATGACGAAATGGGCGGACGGCAAACTGTCTTTGCAAAGTTTCTTTCAGGCTGATTTAGGCTATACGCACAACAAGGTGGACAATAACAATACTTTCTCCGCATTGGCGAACTGGAACTATGGTTTGCACTACAATTTTCACATAACAAGTAATTTCAAATTGCTTGCCGGAGGACTGGCCAACTTGAACGGCGGGTTTGTGTACAATCTGCGGAATACCAACAATCCGGCATCGGCAAGGGCGTATATCAACCTCGATGCATCGGGCATGGCAATTTGGGACTTAAAGATAAAGAATTATCCGCTGACACTCCGTTATCAGGTAAACCTGCCTTTGATGGGCGTGATGTTTTCACCCCACTACGGGCAGTCTTACTATGAAATATTCTCATTGGGCAACAGCAGTGGCGTGGTGAAGTTTACTGCACTGCACAACCAGCCTTCACTGCGGCAGATGCTGACGGTGGACTTCCCTGTGGGACGTGCCAAGATGCGGCTGGGCTATATCTGGGACGCGCAGCAATCCAAGGTGAATGACATCAAGACACATACATACTCCCATGTGTTTATGGTGGGATTCGTAAAGGAATTATATCTGCTGCGGAATAAGAGAAAGAAATGAAAGGATGATAAATGTTGAATGATAAGATGATGGGATTTCTAAAAAAAATAATATTTCTGATTGTCGCGCTCCCCCTGCTCAGCGGTTGTATCCGCGAGGATGATGTCGTCAATACGCCGCAAGGGAACTTTGAAGCCTTGTGGAAGATTATCGACGAGCAATATTGTTTTCTGGAATACAAGCAAATTGATTGGGATGCCATACACACCAAATACAGCAAACTCATCACTAACAATATGACGAGCGAGGGACTGTTTGAAGTGTTGGGAAAGATGCTGAACGAACTGCAAGACGGGCACGTAAACCTTGCCTCATCACACAACGTTTCCTATTATGACGCGTGGTATCAAGATTATCCACGTAATTTCCGCGAAGATATCGTTGAAGATTATTATTTGGGAAAAGCCAGTACCGACTATCGTACTGCCGCCGGTATCAAGTACAAGATATTGGAAGATAACATCGGCTATATACGTTACGGGAGTTTTTCCTCGCCCATCGGCAATGGAAACCTGGACGAGATACTCTCCTACCTTGCCGTATGCAACGGACTTATCATCGACGTACGTAGCAATGGCGGTGGAAACGTCACCAACTCCACCCGTATCGCCGCCCGTTTCACCAATGAGAAAGTATTGACCGGATACATCAGCCATAAGACGGGAAAGGGACACAACGACTTCTCCGAGCCTTATCCCATCCATCTGGAGCCCAACGACGGAGTACGCTGGCAAAAGAAGGTTGTCGTATTGACCAACCGCCGCTCTTACAGCGCGACGAATGACTTCGTAAACCAGATGCGCTATCTGCCCAACGTCACTACCATGGGAGATAAAACGGGAGGCGGTTCCGGCATGCCCTTCACTTCGGAGTTGCCCAACGGATGGACTGTCCGTTTTTCCGCCAGTCCGCACTTCAGCGTAAACATGGAACAGATAGAATGGGGAATAGACCCGGACATCAAAGTAGATATGCTGGAAACAGATGAAGCTAAAAATATAGATACCATTCTGGAAAAAGCCCGCGCTTTCCTTAGCAGAAAGTGGACACCGGAAGGGAATGAATAACTTTCTTTCCTCTTTCGCTTGCCAAATCGGGAAAACTTCTTATCTTTGCACCGCTAAACAAATTTATCGTTGCGGCTGTGGCGTAATTGGTAGCCGCGCCAGACTTAGGATCTGGTGTCGTGAGACGTGTAGGTTCGAGTCCTATCAGCCGCACTATTTTTCATAGTATAAATCAGACAAACAACAAGGAAGCCCCGGGAATGTGATATTTCCGAGGCTTTATTTTTTGTATGTGTTAAAAACGGGAGATATGGAAGCGAACGAAATCTTTTTTGCATCTTGATTGTTTCAGTGGAAATAATCAAGTTAGTTATCCACTAAAAATTTATGCAATGAAGAAAAAACCTAGACTTCCTATGAAGAGAGCCTCATGGCTGAAAAATCTATTTCTGATAGCATGTATGCTCCTCGCCACAACACCTGCATTTTCACAAAACAAAACGGTGACCGGTATGGTGACCGACGCAACAGGTGAACCATTAATCGGCGCATCCGTCTTGCAACAAGGAACCAACAACGGTGTGATTACCGATATTGACGGTAAATATTCCATTCAAGTGCCACCGGAAGCCACACTGGAGTTCTCATACGTGGGTATGGTGAAGCAGGCTATCAAAGTAGGCAACCAAAGCGTCATCAATGTAAAGATGCAGGATGACGCGCAAATGCTTGCCGAGACGGTAGTTATCGGTTACGGTAGCGCCAAGAAACGTGACCTTACCGGCTCCATCACCAATATAAAAGGTGATGAAATCGCCAACAAGCCGGTTGCCAACCCGGTTTCAGCACTACAGGGCAAGATTGCCGGTGTACAGGTCATCAATTCGGGTAAGGCGGGCGCCGACCCCGAAATACGTGTACGCGGTACAAACTCCATCAACGGATACAAGCCACTGTATGTGGTGGACGGATTGTTCAACGACAACATCAACTTCCTGAACCCACAGGATATAGAGTCTATGGAAATCCTGAAAGACCCTTCATCCCTTGCCATCTTCGGTGTGCGCGGTGCCAACGGTGTCATCATCATCACCACTAAAAAAGCGAAGGAGGGGCAGACACGTGTCAACATCAACGGTTCGTTCGGTTTTAAAGCTGTAACGAACAAAATTGCATTGACGGATGCCGCCGGTTTCAAGGAACTGTACAACGAACAGTTGAGAAACGAAGGTAACCCGGAATTCGATTTTACCGACTGGACGGGTAATACCAACTGGCAAGATGAAATCTTCCAAACGGGATTTATCACCAATAACAATATCAGCGTCACGGGCGCTTCTGCCAAACACAGTTTCTATCTTGGTGCCGGATATGCCTACGAACAAGGTAACATCAAGCACGAGAAATACAGTAAAGTGACGTTGAACGTCAGTAATGACTATAAGTTGACGGATAATTTCAAGGTTGGCTTCCAGTTCAATGGTGCACGTATGCTGCCTGCTGACACCAAAAGTGTAGCAACGGCTTTGCGTGCGGCTCCTGTAGCTCCCGTTTTCAATCAAGAATATGGTTTATACACCACACTGCCTAATTTCCAAAAGGCACAAATGAACAACCCGATGGTGGATGTTGACTTGAAAGCCAACACTACCCGTGCAGAGAATTACAGGGCATCGGGCAATGTATACGCCCAATGGGACTTCCTGAAGCATTTCCAGGCCAAAGTGATGTACTCCATGGACTATGCTTCCAACAGCAGACGCACTTATACCCCTATCATTCAGGTATTCGACAGTAGCGTGGAAGGCAGTGTAGTGACATTGGGCGACGGAAAGACCGGAGTGACCCAAGCAAAGGAGACGGAAACAAAAGTGCAAAGCGACTACCTGTTGACTTACCAGAATACATGGGGCGAACATAGCCTGACCGCCACGGCAGGTTTCACCACCTATTATAATAAGTTTGAAAACCTGAATGCCGGCCGCACACAAGGGGTCGGACTGGTGATTCCCGACAATCCCGACAAGTGGTATGTCAGCATCGGCGACGCGGCAACCTCCACCAACGGAAGTACCCAATGGGAACGCAGTACGGTATCTATCCTGGGACGCGTACTCTATAATTACAAAGGCAGGTATTTGCTGAACGCATCATATCGTCGTGACGGTTCCTCGGCTTTCTCTTATACGGGAAACCAATGGCAGAATTTCTATTCCGTCGGCGCCGGTTGGTTGATGACGGAAGAAGATTTTATGAAAAATATTACCTGGCTAGACATGTTGAAGCTGAAAGGTTCATGGGGTACACTTGGTAACCAGAACCTGGACAAAGCCTATCCTGCCGAGCCCTTGCTGACTAATGCTTACTCTGCCGTATTCGGTAAACCGTCCGCCATTTATCCGGGTTATCAACTCTCTTATCTGCCTAACCCGCATCTGAGATGGGAAAAGGTGGAAGCATGGGAGGTAGGCGCAGAAGCAAACTTCCTGCGTAACCGCCTGCATTTTGAGGGTGTTTACTACAAGAAAACGACCAAAGACCTGCTGGCGGAAGTACCGGGCATCTCAGGAACAGTGCCGGGCATCGGCAACCTCGGTTCCATCGAGAATAAGGGTGTGGAACTTGCCGTCAGCTGGCGTGACCAGATAGGCGACTGGGGCTACAACGTAGGAGCCAACCTTACCACCATCAAGAATAAGGTATTGAGCCTCGTTCAGGAGGGTTATTCCATCATCGCCGGAGACAAGAGCCAGAGTTATACAATGGCGGGATATCCTATCGGCTATTTCTACGGTTACAAAGTAGAAGGTGTTTACCAAACGCAGGAAGAAATCAACAATTCGCCCAAGAATACACTGGCTACCGTGACACCGGGTGACTTGAAGTTCGCGGACGTGGATGGAAACGGCGAGATTACTCCTGCCGACCGTACCATGATTGGCGACCCGACACCGGACGTGACATACGGTATCACGCTGGGAGTGACTTACAAAAACTGGGAACTGGGTGTCGACATGATGGGACAGGCCGGTAACCAGATATTCCGTACTTGGGATAACTATAACTGGAGTCAGTTCAACTTTATGAAACAACGTCTGGACCGTTGGCACGGACCGGGTACAAGCAATACCCAACCGTTGCTGAACACGAAACATACCATCAATAATTTGAACTCCGAATACTATATCGAAGATGGCAGTTTCTTCCGCATCCGTAATGTGCAGTTGGCCTATAACTTCGATAAGGCCTTGATTTCCAGAATCGGTATGCAGGCACTGAAGCTCTACGTGAACATCCAAAACCTGAAGACTTGGAAACACAATACCGGATATACTCCTGAACTGGGAGGTACGGCTATCGCATTCGGCGTAGATGACGGCAGCTATCCGATGCCGGCAATTTATACATTCGGTTTCAACCTGACATTCTAACCGGTGCAGCGCCGGAACAAGATTTCCTTGCGGAATAACAGTACTTTATTGAACCTATAATAAGAAGATTATGAAATTAAGAAATAAAATTTTAACATTGATAGCAGGTACATTGACAACCTTTGCCTTGACATCCTGTAACGACTTCCTGGACCGCAACCCGCTGGGGCAGTTCACCGAAGACGATGCCCCCAACGCCCTTGTAGGTGGAAAGATGTACAACGTATACTACTTGATGCGCAGTTACAACATCACCGCCGGTATCCCCGCATTCATGGTACACATGGTGCGTAGCGAGGATTCCGAAAAAGGCAGTGACGCCGGTGACGGCGCCGACCAGGCAGCCATGTGGGATGATTTTCAATACACTGCATCCAACGGTACGTTGAGTGCCTACTGGGGACAGAATTATAAAATCATCTATCAGTGCAATGACATACTGAACGACCTGGAAAACAGCGCGAATAAAGATGACCTGGAAAACATACGTACCAAAGGGCAGGCTTTGTTCTTCCGCGCTTATTGCTATTTCAACCTCGTGCGCGCATGGGGCGAAGTGCCTTTGGTGACTTTTAAGATAAACGAAGCCGCCGAGGCAAATATCCCTAAAACAACTGCGGAGAAGATTTACGAACAGATTGACAAGGACTTGACTGAAGCCGAAAAATGTTTGCCCCTGGAATGGTCTACAGAATATATAGGACGCATCACATACGGAGCGGCACGTGCCTTGCATGCCCGCACTTATATGATGCGAAATGATTGGGATAATATGTACGTCGCCTCTACCGATGTCATCAAGACCGGTAAATACAACCTGGACACACCGGTGGATAAAGTATTTACCGTTGAAGGAGAAAACTGCGGACAGAGTATTTTTGAACTGCAATGCGAAGCGACTGAAGCACTTAAGAACAGTGACGTCATCGGCAGCCAGTTCTGCCAAGTACAAGGTGTGCGCGGTGCCGGAGAATGGAACTTAGGTTGGGGATGGCACATGGGTACTACGCTCGTAGGACAAGCTTTTGAACCGGGTGACCCTCGTAAGGATGCTACCCTGCTCTACTTCCGCAGAAGCATCAGTGACCCCATCACCCCGGAGAACACGAACAAGCCTTACGGCGAATCTCCTGTCTCTACCGCTATGGGCGCTTACTTTAACAAGAAAGCATACACGGAACCCGAGTTGCGTAAAAAATACACCAAAGAAGGTTTCTGGGTAAATATCCGCATCATCCGCTATCCTGACGTATTGCTGATGGCTGCCGAATCTGCCAACGAGAAAGGTATTCCCGGCGAAGCCGTCGGTTATCTGGAACAGGTACGTGCACATGCCCGTGGAATGAACAACGATATATTACCGAAGATAACTTCTACCGACCAGACCGTATTGCGTGAAGCCATCCGCCACGAACGCAGGGTGGAGCTGGCTTTGGAACCGGATCGTTTCTATGACTTGGTACGTTGGGGCATTGCCAAGGAAGTACTTCAAGCTGCGGGAAAGAATTACCAGGACAAGAATGCGTTGCTACCGTTGCCGCAGGAAGAGATTGATAAATCAAATGGCGTATTGGTACAGAATCCGAATTACTAAAAAATGAAGAATGAAGAATGAAGAATGAAGAATTGCCTTGCGGCATGCTTGCATAGCGCAGCTAAATTCTTCATTCTTCATTCTTAATTCTTCATTAAATTATCATTCAACTAAAAATACATTTTATGAAGAAGATTTTCAAAAGAACAGGCCTCTTGATGGCGGCAACCTTGATGGGTATCACCACCATGCAGGCGCAGAAATCTCCGCAAGACATGGATCGCTTCATCGACGCACTGATGAAGAAGATGACCGTGGAGGAAAAAATAGGTCAGCTAAATCTACCCGTAACGGGAGAAATCACTACCGGACAGGCCAAGAGCAGTGACGTTGCCAAGAAGATTGAACAAGGACTCGTAGGAGGACTTTTCAACTTGAAAGGTGCAGCAAAGATACGTGACGTGCAGAAACTGGCTGTAGAGAATTCACGCCTGGGCATTCCGTTGCTTTTTGGTATGGACGTGATACATGGTTACGAAACCATCTTCCCCATTCCTCTGGGATTATCTTGTACATGGGACATGGCGGCTATCGAGAAGTCTGCACGCATCGCTGCCGTTGAAGCAAGCGCCGACGGCATTTCATGGACATTCAGCCCGATGGTGGACATCAGCCGTGACCCTCGCTGGGGACGTGTCAGTGAAGGTAGCGGTGAAGACCCTTTCCTCGGTGGAGCCATAGCCAAAGCAATGGTATACGGATATCAGGGAGATGACCTGTCCGACCAGATGAAGCGCAACGATGAAATCATGGCATGCGTCAAGCATTTCGCGCTCTATGGAGCCGGTGAAGCGGGACGTGATTACAACACGGTGGACATGAGCCGCAACCGTATGTTCAATGAATATATGTATCCCTTCGAAGCTGCTGTAGAGGCAGGCGTAGGTAGTGTGATGGCTTCTTTCAACGAAATTGACGGGGTACCTGCCACCGCTAATAAATGGTTGTTGACGGACGTACTGCGTAAGCAATGGAGTTTCAAAGGTTTTGTCGTAACAGACTTTACCGGTATATCCGAAATGGTGGAACATGGTATCGGAGACCTTCAAACCGTTTCCGCACGTGCCCTCAATGCAGGGGTCGATATGGATATGGTCAGTGAAGGTTTCGTAGGAACTCTGAAGAAATCCATTACACAGGGTAAAGTTAGTATGAAAACTCTGGATGCCGCCTGCCGCCGTATTCTGGAAGCGAAATACAAATTGGGGCTGTTCGACAATCCTTATAAATATTGTGACTTGAGCCGTCCGGCACGCGATATCTTCACTAAAGAGCATCGTGACGCAGCCCGCAAGATTGCTTCGGAAAGTTTTGTTCTGTTGAAGAACGGCAGCATGCCGAAGCATACGGGTGCTCCCGCTACACCGCTACTTCCTTTGGAAAAGAAAGGGACAGTCGCCGTTATCGGCCCGCTCGGCAATACCCGTAGCAATATGCCGGGTACATGGAGCGTGGCTGCACGTCTCAACGACTACCCTTCCTTGTATGAGGGATTGAAGGAAATGATGGCGGGCAAGGTGAACATCACATACGCCAAAGGCAGTAATCTGATTAGTGACGCAGCCTACGAGGAACGTGCCACCATGTTCGGCCGCTCGCTGAATCGTGATAACCGGACTGACAAGGAGATGCTGGAGGAAGCTTTGAAAGTAGCTGCCGGAGCGGATGTCATTATAGCCGCCCTTGGCGAGTCCTCTGAAATGAGTGGTGAAAGTTCAAGCCGCACCGAGCTGGATATTCCCGACGTGCAACGCACACTGCTGAAAGCGTTGCTGAAAACGGGAAAACCGGTGGTACTGACACTCTTTACGGGCCGTCCTTTGACGCTGACTTGGGAACAGGAGAATGTACCTGCTATCCTGAACGTATGGTTCGGGGGTAGTGAAGCAGCCTACGCAATCGGCGATGTACTGTTTGGTGACGTAAACCCAAGCGGTAAGTTGACGATGACTTTCCCGAAGAACGTGGGACAGATACCTTTGTTCTATAATCACAAGAACACCGGGCGCCCGTTGAAAGATGGAAAGTGGTTTGAGAAGTTCCGCAGTAATTACCTGGATGTGGATAACGACCCGTTGTATCCCTTCGGATATGGTTTGTCGTATACGACTTTCCAATACAGCGACATCGCTCTGAGTACGCCTACAATGGGGCAGAATGGTTCTATCACTGCCGTAGTCACCGTTACCAATACGGGGAAACGTGACGGTGCAGAAGTAGTGCAGCTTTATATCCGTGACCTCGTGGGAAGTATCACCCGTCCGGTACGCGAATTGAAAGGCTTCGAGAAGATATTCCTCCGTGCGGGCGAAAGCAAGACGGTTTCCTTTAAAATCACTCCGGACCTGTTGCGTTTCTATGACTACGATTTAAATCATGTAGCCGAGCCGGGAGAGTTTGATATCTTTATCGGTGGAAGCAGCCAGGCTACGAAGACGGCACGGTTGACACTTAAATAAGAGGAATTTGAAAATAATGTATTATGAAATACTTTAAAATATATTGTTCCCTTTTCTGCCTGCTACTCCTCATGGGAGCCTGCGGGCAGAAGAAAACCGGCAATGACAAGGAAGCATTGAGTGACGATGCTCTGATGGACACTGTCCAGCGCCGTACTTTCAATTACTTCTGGGAAGGCGCCGAACCTAACAGCGGATTGGCACGGGAACGCATCCATATAGATGGCGACTATCCCGAGAACGACCAGAATGTCATAACCTCCGGTGGTAGCGGTTTCGGCATTATGGCAATACTTGCCGGTATAGACCGTGGCTATGTCACCCGGGAAGAAGGTTTGAGCCGTATGGAGCGTATTGTCTCTTTTCTTGAAACAGCCGACCGTTTCCACGGAGCTTACCCCCATTGGTGGTACGGTGATACAGGCAAAGTGAAACCTTTCGGAAAGATGGATAATGGCGGCGACTTGGTGGAAACCGCTTTCATCATGCAGGCTTTGCTTGCCGTCCACCAATATTATGCCAACGGCAGTGAGCAGGAAAAGGCTCTTGCCACTCGTATTGATAAACTGTGGCGCGAAGTGGATTGGAATTTCTATCGCCAGGGCGACCAGAATGTGCTCTATTGGCATTGGAGCCCTGAGTACGGATGGAAAATGAATTTTCCTGTACATGGTTACAACGAATGTCTCATCATGTATATACTTGCAGCCGCATCGCCTACTCATGGTGTCCCTGCCGCCGTCTATCACGACGGTTGGGCACAGAATGGCGCTATCGTAGAGCCTCACAAGGTGGAAGGCATCGAACTGCATCTGCGCTATCAAGGAACGGAAGCCGGTCCGTTGTTCTGGGCACAGTACTCCTTCCTCGGCCTTGCCCCCACCGGGTTGAAAGATGAATACTGTCCCAATTACTTCGACGAGATGCGTAACTTGACACTTGTGAACCGCGCATATTGTATCCGTAACCCTAAACACTACAAAGGTTTCGGCCCTGATTGTTGGGGCTTGACCGCCAGCTATTCAGTAAACGGATATGCCGCGCACGCCCCTAACGAACGGGACGACCAGGGTGTCATCTCTCCCACCGCCGCTTTGTCGTCCATCGTTTACACGCCGGAATACTCACTGCAAGTGATGCGCCATCTTTACGAAATGGGAGATAAAGTGTTTGGCCGGTACGGCTTCTATGATGCTTTCAGTGAAACGGATAATTGGTATCCTCAACGTTACCTCGCCATTGACCAGGGACCGATTGTGGTGATGATTGAAAACTATCGTACCGGACTGCTCTGGAATCTTTTTATGAGTCACCCGGATGTACAGAAAGGACTGGAAAAGCTGGGATTTACAGCAAAAGTTATTAAATAAGAAATAAAGTCCGAAAACAAAGACCCTGCTCCCCACCGAGGAAGGCAATGTTCCTCGGTGGGGAGCAGGGCGTTCCCCGGTGAGGAACAAAGCAGTCCCTCAAAACAGGTTCTGAAAGGGGTTATTGAACAGCAGCTCCGCCACCTTCTCCACCACCGCCTTTCACATCATCATTATTGATGGAGCGGGCAGCTTTCTTCACACTGGCTTTCAATTCACCGATACGATAACTGATGCTCATGCCAAAGGAACGATTGGGGTAACGGCTCTTACTGGTTGAATAAAAGTTCTGGCCAAAAGTCGTATTATCGAAGTTGATATACTTAGAGAACAGATTCGAAGCGTATGCACTCACAGTCAGGCGGTCTTTGAGGAAAGAGCGGTTCACGCTCAGACTATAGTAGTAGTAACCACTACCTTTTCCTTGCAGAGAAATATAAGGTGTACTTCCACCGCCATTCAAGCTAGCCCGCAGTTTCCACGGGAAAGTGTGCTGAATACCGCCATACATAGAGCCCTGCCAGCCATAGTTATGCAGGTTTTGCGAGGGGCTTTTGATGTCTGAATAGCTGCCGCGACCATTCACGTAAATACGCGTCTTGGGGGATGCATTCCAGTTGAGATATAAGCTCAAATTAGTATTACGGCTCTTGCCTATATTTTCATACGTGCTGTAGAGGGCACCCTCGGGGGCAAAGTGCTCCTTGTCGGCACCAAAATACTCACCATCTTCACCTATCAGGCGGCTCACACGTTCTATTCCATTGTTGTTGAAGGAATGGCGCAACGCTACATTGATGTTGAACTTAGAAGTAAAGCTACTATAACTCAAATTGAAGGCATGGCTCTTTTCACTCTCCAGTTCCGAGTTACCTTGAGTGATGAACATCGGGTTTCTGTCGTCAAAATAAGGATTCAGATACCAGATGCCCGGCCGATAGATACGCATATCATATCCTCCACGCAATGTCTGCGTTTTGCCCAACTTAATACCTAAGGATACGGAAGGAACCACATCGTTATAGTCTACCTTGAAGTCTTCTCCCGCACCGACGATATAGCGTACATCTTGCGCCGTGTGTTCAAAACGCACACCCGGCTTGAAGGTGAAATCCTTGTAACGCAACGTATAGCCTAAATAAGCAGCCAGGATATCATTCAAATGTTTGTAATTGCTACTGCGGTCCTTATTATATACATAACTACCATTTCCTTCACTGCTCTTGTCTTCCTCAAAATTATTTTCACTAATGTTGTTGCGAATAATATACTTCATACCGGTCTCTATGGTATGCAGTTTGCCGATAGGCGTTGTATAATCAACCTGGAAAGTATGCTCCGTGGTATTAGTCTTGCCGAAAGTGTGGGAGTTATAGAGTTGGAAAGCTTCAGGTACCTGATAACGGTCCAGATAACGATTAAAGTTATCGCTCTTCTGAGGCTGAGTATTGATTTTGTAGGACAAAGTAAGCATACGGTTCTTATTTTTCTTAGAGACACGCTGGTAATCAACGTTACCACGGATGGAATACCACGAACCGTCGCCCGTCGTTGAGGTGCGATAGCTATAGGCCTTTTTATCCCGTGCCTCATTCCACATTTCAGTGTTACCTTCGGAATCATTGTCGTTTCCACCGCCATACATACCAATAGACATGGTGATAAGCCGCAAGGTGTCTATCTCGTAACTGGCTTCCACATTACCGTGCTGAAATTGCCCGCTATAATCTGATGAACTATTAGATTCCAGATATTTTTGGTCGGTAGAGGTATAATCTTCACGATAGCTGTCCGAATAACTGGTAGGCTGGTTGTTGTAACTGTAGTTATAGTTTCCCGTCAATGTAAGTTTGCCTTGCTTGATGGTGGCGTATGCGCCGCCACCCAGTCCCATATTACTGGCGCGGGCGCTGAATGTAGCGGTATACCCTTCAAATCCGCTACCGACAGTTACAATATTAAGAATACCTCCCACACCCTCAGCATCATACTTCGCTCCCGGTGAAGTGATAACCTCTATATATTTAATGGTGTTGGCCGGCATACTCTTTAGAACCTCCTTGGGGTTGTTACTCATCATATTATTGGGCTTCCCGTTGACGTGTATTTTGAAGCTGCTACTTCCGTTCACCTGAATATTATCTTCGCCATCCACCGTTACCAGCGGTACTTTACGAAGCATCTCTATAACGGAATTTGTTTTCGAATCGGGGTCATCTTCTATGTTATATTCAATCTTATCCACATCTACTTTCACCAAGGGTTTTTGGGCAACAACTTCTACTTGCCCCAATTCATTGGAAGCGTCTGCAATATACAAAGTACCGAAGTCCACCAGCTTATCTCCCGCTTTTACCGAGAAATTCTTCACGATATTGCTACGGCCTACGGACGAGATTGTCATCACAAAATCACCTGTTCCCGGTATCTTCTCCTGAAACTTACCCTTCATATCCGTCACCAACATCTTGACGGCCCGTGCCGGAGCATTCTTTTTGGCAATCTTGATAGTGGCGTAAGGCTCGCTTTCCTGGGTTAACGAATCAAGCAAAATACCTTTCACCTGAAAAGTAGGGTTTACCGTGTTTTGCGCTACTGCCAGACCGGATAAAATTAACATGCCCAGCAACAAAATCCATTTAATTCTCATTGTGTTTCCTCATTTTAATGACTATTCCTGTTTATTGTTCTCATATTAGACGCTATATATGCCTATTTTGTCACAACAATTTGGCAAAAATATCGTATTTCATGGGCATTACGAGATTTTCGGAGTTAAAAAAGAGTAAATGTATCACTGAAATTCAATATGACAATTCCTGACAACAACAATATTACCGAAAAACAAAACTATCTACCTTTTTATAAAAAGGGAAATTCAAAGGATATATAAAAACAAATTATTGGCTTAGTAGTCATAATGACGCTGAATATTTGTCACGGAATCCCGTTACATCTTTTGATAAACAACACTTTATCTATCAAAATAGATGGAATTCATTTGAATTATTTGAAAATTTGTGCCACTTTTGCAAGAAGACTTTTAAAAACACAAAAAAGAAATATACTATGATTACACAAAGCGAATGGCGCTCAAGAGCCGCAAGTATCCTCAATGCGATTATTTTGATAACGTTGGCCGGAATAGGTAAATCTATTGTCAACTACATCGGTGACATGAATGATGTCGGTTCATTTCTAGATATGCTGGATGGCAAACCTATGGATTTTGCCCCGGACCAATGGGACATTATGGGATATATCGCAAGTCTCCTTATAGTTATAGGATATTTTATGTATTTATCCGCCCTAAAAAATTTCTCCGTATTACAAATTGGAGAAGCCCAAATCGGTATTCTCAGGGTGCGAAGCGGTATAATTTGGTCGTTGTTAGCCGTTTTCATTGACTATTTACCCTTCTTAGGAGGATTTTTTTGTTTTGTCTTCAATATCACCGCTTTCTTCGTTATGCTAGGTGGCTACGGACGTCTAAGAAGTTCTTCCGACTTCCCTCCAAAAGCACGCAGTGGCGCCTCCACCTTATATTCATCTTTGATTTTAGGACTTATTGGCACTCTACTCGGCTTAATTCCTATCATGGGAGCTATACTGGAGGGAATATTTAGTTTTATAGCATTTATTATGCTTTTGTGCGGATGGGTATCCATCAAGAACACCATACTTCAACCTACAGATGCAGTTATGGGTCAACCATCTGAAGGAAACATTCCTAAACAGGCAATCGTTTCCTCCGGAACCTCGCAAGCGCCGGTTGATGCAGAACTTCGTACCAAATTAGCCACCAAGTCGGATACAGATCTGGATTACATTCTTAAGAATCCGGAAGAGTATAATGCCGCTTTCGTACAAGCCGCCCGTCAGGAAAAAGAAAATCGCGAGACTTACCGCCGAGCAGAGTCCGCAAGGGTTAAAGTATCAGGCAAAACAGACGATGAACTGATTAGCATACTTGCCAATCAGAGCGAATACAGTCCGATATTCATCAGTGCGGCAAAAGAAGAGCAAAGAGCGCGGCAAGCCCGCAAAGCAGCGGATGAGGAGCAAGTTATAGAAGAAAAAAGAAGAAAAGAAGAAAAGAAGAAGAGCTAAGATATACTCCGGGAAACAACAGCACCCCAGTTGAAGAAAACAACCCGGCCGCTACTCAAACTCAACAACCTCAACTTTCCTCACAAAAAAGTAATACTCCTCTATCAACAGAGGCGCAAGAGCCTGTAATAGCCACCGCCCCCACTCCCCGAAAAAGTTCGGGTGGGTTGATTGCAGGTATCATAATCGCCATCCTTCTCATTGGCGGTATTTGCAGTTATATTTTCTGGTATAAGCCTTATGCCAAAGACCGGGATGCACTGCGCACCTATGTATACGCCACCAATCTCTTCCTCCGTTCCTCTAAACTGGCAGGAGTAGAATACAATATTATCACGAAAATACCTTACGGTTCGGAACTGATTACCTACGAAAAAGACAGCGAATGGGCGGAAATCAAATTCAACGGTTTAAAAGGATATGTAGCTTCTCCTTTCGTGCTTGAAAGGAGCGACTTCGATATGCTCCATAACGTATGGGGAAACACCGATGCCCGCGAATGCATCGTCTCCACCAAATGCCGCAACGCCATCCTCGACTTCTTGAAAAGAAACCAGATGCAAAGTGGCAGTAACGGCTGGCAGATTTTCACGAAAGGGAAAGATGAAAAGCCGAATTCCGTATACTTCCCGCGTCTTTATAATACAAGCAGTAAGTACACCGACTTCGCATTCATTATCCGTGACAATATAAGTAGCGGACGCAAATTAGTCGTCTACTCTTTCGGAGATGAATCGGAACTCCCCATCTTCCGGACTGCGGTAACCGGCATCCCAATGGACGGATACATCAAATATATGGGAACCAACCGTTACGGGAAAATCACCGTGATATTCTCCGGTGGTGAAAATTATTCATTCGATAAATAATGAGAATACGTATTATTATCCCGCTCCTGCTGCTTGCTGTCGTCATTCTGGCAGGAGCGCTTTACTGGCAGTACAGAAAACACACCGCCGACAAATTCCAATGGGAGAACACCAAAATCCTGTTGATTTCCAAACAGGAGAAGATGCTCCGGCTTATCAACTATAAGGGGAAAGAACTCTTTTCCGCCCCTGTCGCCATCGGCTTGAACGAAGGGAATAAAGTGAAACAAGGAGACATGAGAACCCCCGAAGGCGTTTTCCAAGTAGCCGACATCCAAAAAGCCTCCGAATGGGAACATGACTTCGGAGATGGAAAAGGGAAGATAAAAGGAGCTTACGGTGACTATTTCATCCGTCTCGATGTACCCGGGCACTCCGGTATCGGCATACACGGTACACACCTACCTGAAAGTATCGGCAGCCGGGCAAGCGAGGGATGTATCCGATTAAAAAATGAAGACCTTGCGGAACTCGTTAAGATGATTTATCCGCCACTGACAGTAATCATTACCCCTGCCGCAGCAGATGAGCGAAGCAATGAATTACAAAAGGCTACTCATAAAAAATAGAAGAAAAGAAGCAATACGATATTGGAGATAATCACACAGCCAAAGCCTCCCAATACCCACCTGCGCAATGGACTTTGGCTACCCGAAAAAAAGAGTGCATAGCACATGTTCACGGCAATATTACTGACTATTGCCTGCATGCTGCAAGCTGTTATTATGGAAACAGCCACATTATTCGTTCCTTGGAGTAAGTTCAAGATAAACGGAGTGATATCACTGAAACCGGAAACGAAAGACAACAAAGTCAATCCACCCTTGCCGGCATACATCAATGTATAATGTGTAGCAATCGTAAATACGACAAACAAAACAGCAAAAATCAGGGCTACTTTAAA
>ULTJ01017063.1_pt1 | contig 41868 bp, 52 predicted proteins | sample 1957491 | NCBI WGS metagenome assembly ULTJ01 (sample SAMEA4835731, study PRJEB28245) | human gut metagenome | biome: gut microbiome; material: fecal sample | place: Denmark | collected 2008 | reverse complement strand
ATTCGTAACAGACCCTTATCAATTTGCAACAGCCCTTTACAAAATCCTTGACAACTTGTTAACAATCTGTTACAATCCTACACAAAACAACTTAACGGAGCTTAAAAATGCAATGGAACGACTATAAAAGGAATGGTGTCACTTATGTAACAAGATCTGCAATAGATGAATTAAAGATCTGGTACGATGATGACAAGTATACACCAACCTTTACCCTAGCTGAAGAGGACCATGACGGCTTATACAGCTTGCCAAAGCTCTTCTTAAAGCACTACACAGACCCAACAGAGATGCAATTCGTTAACGAAGTATTTGATGGTGACTTGGAGCACTGGGAAAAGTTTAAGAAAGCTACTGGATTTGCACCAGTATATGAAAAATTACGTAAAAAGGCTGATATGATGCTTCAATCTGCAGCAATTTCTAAGATTGTTTCCATAGCTTTTGACGAAAATAATAAAAATAACTTACCTGCACTCAAATATCTGGTGGAAAAGAAGCCTGTAAAGACTGAGAAAGGTGCTGGAAGACCTAAGAAAGAGCCTAAAGAGGATGAAGTAGACAGCAAAGATTTGTTGAAAGACATTGAGAGGTTGAAAGCTTAATGGCAAAGCATGAACAAGCAATCAAAGAGATACGAGAACTAGCTGAAGCAGACTTTATAACGTTTGTAAAGCTAGTGGCACCATATAATGTTATGGGCTCTTGTCATGAGGATCTATGCAAATTCTTAACAAATCCTGAAGGGAAGAATTACAGACTATGTTTATATCCTCGTGCACACCGTAAAAGCTTCTATGCAGGTGCTGAAGTAGCGTGGGAGATCATAAAGAACCCTGCCATAAGTGTTGTGTACTTATCAGCTACATCAGATCTTGCAGAAGCCCAATTAAGACTCATTAAAGGTATTATTGATTCTCCTATAGTACGTAGGTATTGGTCAGATCTTATTAATCCTGATGAAGGTAAGAGAGAGAAGTGGACTGTATCTGAAATAAGTGTAGACAGTCCTATAAGAAAAGCTGAGGGAACTCGTGATAGCACTGTAAAGGCAGGTGGACTAACCACTAACATCACAGGTGCACATGCTGATTTAATCGTGTTAGACGATATTGTAGTGCCTAAGAATAATAATGAAGAAGGAAGAAGACAGGTCGCTGCACAGTACTCTCAGCTACAATCAATTCTTAATCCTGGTGGTAGAATCATAGCTGTAGGAACTCGTTATCACCCTAAAGATATCTATAACGATATGCAGAATACTTATGAAGAGATCTTAGATGACAATGGTGAAGTGCTTGGTAGAGAGCCTCAATGGGATATCCTTCAAAGATCTGTAGAAGAGGGTGGTGAATTCTTATGGAACAGAACTCGTAGAAAGGATGGCAAGTACTACGGATTTGACTTTAAAGAACTCGCAAGAATCAAAGCAGGCTATATAGATAAGTCCCAATTCTATGCCCAATACTACAACGATCCTAACGATGAAGGAAGTAGTCCTATTACACCAGATATGTTTATGTATTACAATCGAGAACATCTCTATACCAAGGCTGGTGTGTATTATATCAAAGATAGACCTTTAAATATATATGCAGCAGTTGACTTCGCTTTCTCATTAAGTCATAGAGCAGATAGCACCGCAATCGTAGTAATTGGTGTAGACTATGATAATAACCGTTATGTGCTTGATATAGATAGATTCAAGACAGATAGAATAAATACTTATTACGATCACTTGATAGCGTTGCATACTAAATACAATCTGAAAAAGCTCCGTGCAGAGGTGACAGTAGCACAACAGGTGATCGTTTCAGCTTTAAAAGATAAGTTGGCAGAGAACTCAATAAGGCTTGTTATAGAAGATTACAGACCTACTTCAAAGAAAGAGGAGCGTGTAGATGCTGTACTCAGACCTGTATATGAGGATCATAAAGTATTTCATTACAAGGGTGGCAACTGTGAGATACTTGAAGAAGAACTGAAACAAGCTAAGCCAGCTCATGACGACGTTAAAAATGCTTTAGCAGATGCTATATCAATTGGTAATCCACCTAAACGATATGGCTTCACTACAACTTTTCAAAAACCTAAACCTTTATCACGATTCGGTGGAATCTAACCACTAATAAATTAAGAGGAATCTAACACATGCCTAATACAATTGAAATCAAAGTTTTACAAGAGCCAGATGGACTTGCTACAAGTATTGCAGACAAGTTTGTAACATGGGAAAATGCTCGTGACAGATGGTACAATAATGCTAAAGAAACTTTAGAGAACTTGTACGCTACGTCTACAGCAGATATATACAATCAACCTCATGACTATGACAATAGTACACATATACCAAAGCTTACTCAGATTCGTGATATGTTGATTACGTACTATCTTGATGCTATGTTTGGATTACCTGATTTTATTGATTGGGAACCATATGATGAAGGATCTGTTAATCTGGAAGTAAAGAATACGTTAAAGAGTATTGCTAAACAGATGTTACAAGATTCTAATTTTAAACCAACCATTAGACAGATTGTTGAAGACTATGTAGACTATGGCAATGCTTTTGCTACTGTTGTAGAATATAATGATTCATTACGTAATTCTTTAATCTATAGCGGTCCTAAAGCAATTCGTATCAATCCTATGGATATATTCTTTGATCCTTTGGCAACAAGCTTTGAAAGATCTCCAAAGATTATTCGAACTGTTATGACTCTTGGTGAATTGATGCAGAGCATTGACGATGTACCTAATGATTCTAACATGTTTCAAGTAGCATTAAAGAAGGCTGTCGAAAAGCGTAATAAAGTATATCAGTATCTTTCACAGAACAACAGAGATGCTATTGTAGATGATATGTGTCATATTGCAGGTTTTGACAGCTGGTCAACTTATTACAATACAGATACTGTAGAATTATTAACATTCTATGGAGATCTATATGATATTGAATCTAATAAGCTTTACAAATCTTCTCGTATTGTTGTAATGGATAGATGTAGTGTTATTCTTAATGAGCCTATTACTGATTACGGATTCGGGTGTAATATTTTCAAAGCAGGTTGGAGAGACCGTAAAGATAATCTTTGGAGTATGTCACCATTGGATAACATCAAAGGTATGCAATTCATGATAGACTTCTTAGAGAACAAGAGGGCTGATGTATTCAACTTCATTAGCAATCCTACAATTGTTACACAAGGTGATGTTGAAATGCCTGAATATATTTACCCAGGATGTCATATTGGACTTGATACAGATGCTAACATTCAATTCATAAGACCTGATTCAACAGCATTACAAGCTGATCTATATATAGACAGATACTTAGCAATGATGGAAGAGATGGCAGGTATGCCTAAAGAAGCTATGGGATTCAGAACACCTGGTGAAAAGACTGCATTCGAAGTGTCACAGCTTAATACCGCTGCATCAAGACTCTTTAACGAAAAGGTACACAAGTTTGAATTAGAAATGTTAGAACCTTTGCTTACTCTGATGATTAGGATATACTTAGCGAATCCTAACAGACAAGTAAGAATCAAAGTTAAGAATGATAATGGTGTTATCGATTTCATTGATGTTGATTTAGATACGTTAAAGACTGATGGCAGATTTGTAGCAATTGGTTCTAGTACTTACACAGAGAAAGCTCAGATTGCACAGACTTTAATGCAACTTTCAAATACTGCTCTGTACCAAGATCCTCTTGTTTCAAACTGGATAAATCCCGAAGTGATTGCTAAGGCTTTGATTCATAGCACAGGATTGGATAGATACAATAATATTCTTGGTGCCAATTCTCGTGTGTATTCTGAACTAGATATGAAACAAGCTGCTGAATTTGCTACAAGGCAAATGGAAGAAACTCAAGTGCAAGGTATGATTGATGCTGAACAAGGTATTATGTAGAGCTACACCAGAAGAGAAGAAGGAACTTAAAAGACAAATAGATCTTTCTCAACTTCTTCTCAATAAACTTGTAGAACTGGTGCAAGATGACATCGAGGACAATGACAAAGTAGCTGATGAAGACTTTGACAATCCTTCTTGGGCACTGAAGCAGGCTTATAAGATAGGCTATAAAAAGGGCTTGACAAGGTTACTTGAGTATGGTATACTTGATTGCGTAAAAAAGAAATAATGGAGATTTTATATGACTGATGAAGCAACTACTTCGGAAGTAAAAAAAGATGACAAAGAGAATCTAACTGGGATGATCAATGTCGGAGAGCATTCTGCTTATAAATCTGTTGAAGATCTTATTAAGGGTAAAGCGGAGGCTGATAAATATATTTCACAGCTGACAAAGGCTCTTAAAGAAAAAGATGAAGCAATCGCAGAACTGCAAAGAAAGGGAACGATTGTAGACGAACTGAAACAGATTAGGGAGAAAGGGATGGAGAATACTAACACTCCAGATATTACCGAAGATACTATGAAAGAGATAGCTCTCAAGGTATTGCAAGATGAAACAAAAGCAAAACTTGAATCAGATAATTTGACAGATTGTCATAATGCTGTTGCAGGTATTGCGAGTGATGTTGACCTTGCATTAAAAAATAAAGCACAGGAACTGGGCTGCACTGTTGAATATCTCGAGAACATTGCAAAGACAAGTCCCAAGGCTTTTAAAAGCATGTTTGGAATTAAGAACGAAGTCTCATTTGATTCTGTAAACTTCCTTCAGAGTTCTAGACATATCTCAAATGAAACAAGCAATGAACAGATTGATACAGCTTCTTTAAAAAATCCTAAAGCTATGGCTTCATTATTTGAAAGGGCTGTTAAAGATCCTTCAATGCTTAATAAAATTAAAACATGGTAATATAAGGAAATACTAAAATGGCTGATTTAAACGGTATTAACAGTCAAGATGCAAATGGCAGAGCCGTTACTCGTGCAGTGATTTATTCTGGTGTGTTACGCGAACAGCTCGAACCTGAATTGATCGCCATGAATTACGTAGACGTCATTACTTCTTTCCCGGATGGAGACAAATGGGAAGATGTAGAGATGGGCGGAGCGACTGTATCTGACTATCACGAGGGTGAAGAGATTGACTTCAAAGGTCTTGACTTCGGTACTCGTACATTTGAAATTAACGAATATGTTAACAGTGGTCACTATATCACTGCTAAGTTCTCACAGGATTCTTATCTGGCTTCTCAGATTATGGCAAAGGTACCGGCATTGGAAGCTCGTGCAATTGCTGCTGATCTGGAACAGAAGATCTTCAACTTGGTAATGAAGGGTGAAGGACACAAGAAAGACGATAAGAATATCTTGAACGGAATGATGCACAGATTTGTTGCAGGTGAATCTGAGGATACCTATGGTACTTTGACGCCTGAAGACTTTGCTTATGCATCTGTTGCATTGAATAAAGTTAACTATCACGGACCGAGAGTTGCTATTATCCCGTCTTATCAGGAATATGCAATCGTTAGGAATCCGCGTATCAGAGCTTCTCTGCAGTTCAATCCGAAGTTCGAAGGTATTGTACGTGATGGTGCAATGACTGGCATGAAGTTTGCTTTCAACATCTATGGTTGGGACGTGTATACTTCTGAATTCTTGCCGCAGTCTTCTGGTGAAACCAACTTGGTAGCACGTGATGGCAAGGCCTTTAATGCTTTGACAAACTGTGGTGTAGCTGTTCTGTTTACGAACATTGCTGATAGCCGTCCGTTCCGTATGGCTTGGAGACAGATGCCTAAGTTCGAAGGACGTTGGAACATGGCTAAGCAGCGTGAAGAATATGTAACGGTTGCTCGTTACGGTCTTGGCATGGGTGACTACGACAACCTCGTTGTTATCTTGTGTTCTGACACTAACTCAACAATTACGCCGGCTGCATAAGGAGAATAGACATGGGTGAATATGTTGGAAATTTTGGTTTGAAGCGTTATGTCGGTCGTGGTGAAGCAACCTCTCCGCTCTATAATGCATCTGCAAAACCTGCAGAAGGTATGCACAACTGCATCGAAGTCGTACTCAATGCAGAAGGACCTGTTGTAGCTGGTATCGATTTGATGCAGGCTCACATTCCTGCTGGTGCTGTTGTTACTCGTGCAACGATTCTGGTAGATAGTGAAAACACTGCTTCGCCGATTACTTCTATCTCTCTTGTAAAGAAAGATGGTTCAGACGGTAAAGCTTTGTTCTCGAATCAGGCATTGGTTGCTGGTAAGTCTGTAAATGCTGAAGCTCTTATCAGATATGCTGAGGAACGCTATCCAGTCTTGGATAAGGCATATGCAGGTCTTAAAGGTACTTTGTTGATCGAGTACATCTAAAACCAATTAAAGGGGTGGGTAGGTGTTCTGCATCAAGCCCACCTCAAACTTATATAAGGAATATACAATGGCTGACATAGAACATGCAACTTTATCTGATGAATTATTACACGAACCTAAGGGTGCTTCAAAAGCTGTGGCAGGTACTGTATATGTTGCAGACGGAACAGGTAAAGGTTCGTTTAAGAAAGTGCCTTCATCTTCTTTGGAATTTGATAAGGTCACAATTACACCGATTACACCAATTACATTTCAGAATAGTCTTGTTATAGACACTTCCCAATTACATCAAGGTATAGATAACACTTTAGAAGATATTAATACAGATGCTTTACCGATAGATGTACAGAACATAATCAATAAAAATACTGCAGAGATTGTAGCTATGTATAACAATATTGTAGAGATTCTTACGCAGCTGAAAACAAGTGCTACAAATACTACTACAACCACCAACAATATGATACAAGGTTTGAAAGATGAGGGCTTTTTAGGATGAGCAAAGTAGATATTAAAACATTAGACAGCCTTTCACATAATGATGCATCTGCAACCAAACTTATAAACGATAACTTCGACGCTCTTAAAAAAGCTGTTGAAGATTCTGTATCTAGAACGGGAAAGACTCCAAACTTTATGGATGCAGAGTTTGATATGAACAGCAGAAGGATTATCAATCTTGGTGAACCTGTTGACGATACTGATGCAGTATCTTATGGAGCTTATAAAGAACACATATACAAAGCTGTTCAAGCTGCTGAAGATACTGCTAATAGTGCTAAGAAAGCTGAATCATCTGCTGCAGAATCTAAACAGTACTCTATAGAATCTAGAAGAGCACGTGACCTATCAGAACAGTATGCTAACGAAGCTAAAAGTATTGTACACGATGGTCAAACAAGTATTACTCAGACTATTTCAGATGGTTTAACGGATATAACAGATGCTGTATATAACGGTAAAACTACATTAGAAGAAACTACAGCAGCTGGTGAAGAAGCTCTTAAGAAGTACAATATCAATACTTTCTTCAATCCTTTTGTGGCTAGTATGACATACACTACAGATGACTGGTTGCCTACAACGGTATATGCTGCAGAGGGTTACAACTTTGTTAAAACATTAACATACAACTCAGGGTATCCTATGCCTTCATCATCTCCTTACAGTGCTTCAGCATTTGTAACACTAAGTATGAAAGATGCTGTATCAGGCAATGTTGGACCATACGCTACTGCTTTCTTAACAAATTCAGACGATAACGAAGCTGTATTCGGACTTTCACTGTATGTTAAAGAATTGCCAACAGAACCTATTGTAGCTGAAAATATATCGTGGTTTATTAAGGAGAGACCAAATGGTACAGTATAATATACCAGCTTTAACAAATTCTCACGTAGTTGTGCAGAGCGGTGGTGGAGGTTCTGGAGATGTTGTTTATGCATCTAATCAGACAGGAAACGATGTTGTTGAGGCAAACAAGCCGGTGTATCTGGTTAGGCAGATGAACTTTGAAACGAAATTATGGGATGTTTCAGGCTACGACACTTTACCGAGCAATGCTACGTTTTTTATGGATAATAATCTTGTCAGATATAAGGAAGTTTTCAGCTATAATGAAAACACGGACAATTGGGATAAGACTGCTTTTTCTAAAATAAGTGTGCCGGGAAATTATATAATCGACATAATTGAGAGAAAGACCGTTTACAGTTATTATTACATTCGGAGCGGTAGTTATTTGTCATGTTCCATTTGTGATTTAAATACGCAAAGACAGTTTCCCAATTCTATGGTATGGCTTGGCGACGGGTTGGCTCTGGCAATAAATCCGACTTCTGCCAAGGCAGATATTTACCCTTATGATTACGAAACAAACACGGTTGATACGACCGGAGAGCCGTTAATAACTTTGAATATGCCAAACGCTCATTTATCTACTAAGTACAGGGTTATTTTGGCAGATGGCAAGATATTGTATGCGCATGATAATGTTATTGATGTTTATGACCGAACAACTTACAGCCTGATAAGAACGGTACAGTTTCCCAATGCTTTTATGATTTACGTTACAGGATTTGAGCAGGGAGACTATGTTTTTGGCACAGATTGTTCAAACTATTATAATTTTAATAGTTCTTTGATGACGGTAAACACCTATAAAATTATGGATGATTATTCTCTGGAAGCTGTCAATGATCCGTTGTTCAGCAAAATGAAAGCACAAAAATCCGGTATTGTCTATAATATTGAGACGGGGATTTTGCAAATTGGCTTTGTCGAGGAGGTAGATGCGAAAATCTATCAGTTTGATAAGGCAGATAAAAGCTGGACAGACATTACGCCGATTATAGACACGGCATCTATTCAGGGAAGTCGTCCCAGCAGTGTACCGATTATGGCATACAATAAGGACAGGACTCTGCTCGCTTATTGTTATATTCGTGCTAATGTTACTACAGGCAAGGTATATCCATACATTTTCAAGTTGGAAACGACAACCGGAGAATGGTTTGCTTATAATCCTGATAAGAAATATGTTATTCCTTACCAGACGTTGACAGGCTATACGACGGGTAAAACACAGGGCGGCAAAATTGAGGTTGCGACGTTGCTACCGCAAAAGGTTTCTTTGACGGTTAATGTAACGCCGGCACCGGACACATTTGAATTTGATGGAGAAGCAGAATGACGACATATAGTAAACAGGTTTATGCGGGAATGCCGTTTCAATATAAAATCGTTAAAGACAGGTATTGGGACAAGGTTATCACTAAAAGCATTACGGTTGATACGGTTGATGATGTAACATTAGAGCCTTATGACGGGGTTACGATTACGCAGGACGGCTCAATCTTGACGGTATCATCAGGACTTCTTCCTAACGGGAACAGTTATGCGGGATATAAAGGAGTTACTGCGCCTGCGGGTAAGAATTATCTGACCGGTGCCGACGGTATTCTGCCAGGGGCATTGAGAGATGATGACGGCACAACGCATGACTGGAACTGTTTTTACGACGGGGAAACCGAGTTTAATCAAGCACAGACAGTATCTGGCAAAGTTTGGTTAGGTTCTAAAGTTATAGATTCACATCTTACAAATGCACCCCCTTCAGTTAATTTTTCACAGGTTGGTGATGTTACTTATTCAGGAAATGCTGCAACATTTGTTGACGGAACCTATTTAGTATCAAACAAAAAGCTGCCGAATATTGAGTTCTTTCCACAGAGCTTTGACTTCACTGCAAAGATAACTCCGAAGACTCCATCAGGATACAATATGGTGTTCAGAAACGCTACGACTAATGTTTGCTTCGGACTGTATGGTTCTGCGTGGTGTCTCTATACAGGCTCGAGAACGACGGGTGGCACTGCAACAGCTGATACAGTATATTGGATCAAAGTACAGTCGATTTATAATTCCTCTAACAGTTCTTATACATCTACGTTATATGTTCTTACAGATAATGGATCGTATACTTTGGAAACGTTGCCAGAATTATCAGCATGGACAAAGGCTGTACAGGTTACTTCAAATATGTTCATGAGTGAAGAATATTTCTGGTTATCAAATGATGGAACATATTCCTTTAATGGTGTGATACAACTTGATCAGGTTGAACTGAAAACAAGTATGGATGGAGCGTGGGTAAGCTATTGGAAACCTCTGAATACGAATGTGATAACAGGAGCGTAGCAATGATAATTGAAAAGATAAAGATACTTGGTACAATTGTCAGTGCAGTATTCGTTATCTGTGTATTCATACAGACTTTATTAACACTCAATCCACGTGTTACAGATCTTGAAAAGAGAATGGCAACAACAGAAGGAAAGATCTCTACGATTGAATTAAAGATTGACAATATTCTTAATAAAACGGCAGAGACCAGTAAAGATGTGAAAGATATCTATCACATAATTTTGGACGAGCATACAAGACAATGAAAACAAAGATTATAGCAGGAGTGTTAGCAGGTATAATACTTGCTTATGCGTCCTTTTGTTTCTATAAACCCGAGTATGCTGAACAAGTTGCTACGGGCTATTCTATTCTATTAGGGAAGGTGATAGAGCTATGTACGATATTATAAGCGAAGCTATTGATCCTATGGATCTTATAAAGGAATTTGAAGGGTTTCGTTCACAAGCCTATAAGTGTTCTGCAGGTAAGTGGACTATCGGGTATGGATCAACCCTTTATGAAGACGGAACACCAGTAAAACAAGGAGATATAATTGATGAAAAAACTGCTGAAAGATTGTTGGAGTATCATTGCCAACACCGCATCAAGCTCCCTGAGGGGAACTTCACAAGCAATCAAAGGGCTGCTCTATACAGTCTTATTTACAACATTGGACAGTCTGCGTTTGATCGTAGCAAACTCAAGCAAGCAATTTGTAGAGGAGACATCGCAGAAACTTTCAGAAATTGGGACTGGATTAAAGCAGATGGCAAAGTCGTCAAAGGACTCGTCAGAAGAAGATCAAAAGAATTAGCGTTATTTTTCAGTTGACATAATGCTAAATATATTTTACAATATACGACGTAACGTAAACGATATTTTACATAGGAGATATAACATGGCTTGTAAGAGTAAGGGTAAGAAAAGAAAATGAAATACACATTATTGGAAATGGTGCAGAGAATTTTACAAGCTGTTGATGGACAGATGGTGGAATCTATTTCAGATACTAGAGAAGCCATGCAAGTTGCACAGTGCGTAAAAGAAACCTATGAGCATTTACTCTATACAAGAGATATAAAAGCTCGTAGCAATTTGGTGCAGCTGCATAGTGCATCAGACTTGAGTAAACCTACTACCCTTTTCTTTAATGATAACGTATGTCAGATAGATGTATTAAAATACTACGATAAAGAACGTGATAAGTACTGTGATCTAACTTGGTTAGAGCCGACAGAATTTCTTGAGAGGAGTCTTGATAAGAATCCTACAAAAGAAAATGTTGTAAACATTGTACAAGAATCTGGTGTCAGATATAATGTATACAATGACAGAATGCCACAGTACTACACGAGCTTTAACGATACTGAGATAGTTCTTGATGCGTGGGATAACAAACAGTCATCAACTATAATGGAAGAGTACACAGTTTGTTACGGACTTGTTATACCTGAATTCAAACTTGAAGACATATTTGTACCAGATCTTGCACCACAGCATTTCAATCTGTTGCTAAATTCTGCTAGGATTCAAGCAGCTTATGAATTGAATAGGGAACAAGATATTATCACAAATGATAGAGCTCGTAAAGAATTGGTAACAGCTGATAAGCATTCTCAACGAGTAAGGTTTAAGGAGACAACACTATGGCACAACAGACCATTAACTGGCAGAAGAGTTTAAAGGCTGTAAGAGATGGTAGGTTTTTTAAGATTATTAACGAAGGTGGTGGCTCTCCATATAATGAAAGATTTACCACACTTTACCATGCTGAACAAGCTATTAAAGCTATCAACAATAAAAGAATTGATGACGAATTTAAAAAAGCCACAACAAGAATAAAACAGAGTGGTGACAAAATCAACAAAAGAATGAAGGATTACAAAGAGTTATGCCAAGCTATTCCAAGTTATTCTTAAAGCCTTTCATAGGTGGATTAAATACTGAAGGCTCTGATACAGATGATTTGACACTTAATACATCTGATGAACTCAATTGTACAATTCTTCCAGAAGGTAAACGTGGCAGAAGATACGGATTCAATATTGAACAAGATGGTAAATGGATTGAAACAAATGAACCGATAAACACCCACTCTGTTTATTATTGGGAAAATGTCTATGCAGATCATAGCTATATTGTTGTACAGATCAATACCAAATTGTATATTTATGAAAACATCCAACCGATATCTCAAAGAGAACCGATATATACTTACAACATACCTGTTAATGAACCGAATCTGATTAATGAACCTGTATCAGTTGTTGGTGTATCTAACTTGCTCTTTGTAGTTGGTAAGTGGTTGTTACCATTTGTGATCAAGTATGATGCCGATCTTGGTGTATTCATTACTCCAGAAATAAACAATCTAAAGTATAGGGATATAAACGGTCTAGAAGATGGTTTTAGAATCGATGAGCTCCCTACAACAATGACAGCAAGACATCTTTACAATCTTAAAAATCAGGGATGGGATAAAGAAATATATGATGCAGAAGCTAAAAAGGCTTATTCACTTCTTCCTGTAGCTGATTATAAAGGAAAGTTCTTTGAAGATTATCAGTCAACTTATTTAGCTGGTAGATATCCTGCTAATAATATGCAATGGTTTCTTGGAAAAGAGAAGAGTGGTGAATACAATACAACAGACCTGTTGAATAAACACTTCGGAAATACTCCAGCTCCTAAAGGGCATTACATTCTTGATTACATTTCTAGAAGCAGACAGCAAGTTTCTGGTATAGATACGGAAGAAGAAGAATCATCAACAGTAACTCAATTCCATTTTGAGACACCTTACTATTCTGATGCAACTCCTTTCAACTTTTCTATGACCTGTTTAAGATTGCTTTCTACTCCTGAAGAAGTCATCAACGAATTTAAAGATTATATGGTAAAGAAAGAATCAGACGCTCAAGTGTCATTCAACTTACCTGCAAACATAACCGGAAAACTGTCTAAGCTGAAGCTGGTACTTAACGATCCTACTGTAGTTGGTTCAACATCTGGTTATAATAGCTCTATAGAAAATTACTTCTATATAAACGCTTGTTACATGGGTCGTGGTGATAAACAAAGAGCTAACTTCTACGCTATGGCAAGAGCTTTTAACATTGAAGTTTACGGTATTGATTCAGAAGGTACAAGACATGCCATATATTCTCAGCCTGCTAATTTCTCAATTACAGATCCAATAGGTACTCCACAAGAATACACCATAACGATAACAGAACCTGGACAGTTTATACGCTATTCTGTTGGATTGAAATGGAATGGTACATTAAGTAACACTCCTCAAGGATATTCTTTATTGCCGTTTAAAATTGTTGCAGATGTTGATGTTCTCGAATTGAATAAAAAAGAAGGTGGTTCAGATATTGTCGAAGGATTACCTGCATCAGATCTGTTAACGGGTGCCATTTCAAAGATTGAAGCATTTGGTGGAAGAATCTTTTATCTTATTGGTAACACTGTACTGTTCTCTCAGACATTGAAACAGGGATTACAGAACTACAGCAAATGCTATCAAGACGCTGATCCTACTTCTGAAGAAATCTCAGATATTGTTGCAACTGATGGAGGTATGATACAGCTGTTAACAATTGGTAAAGGCAGGTCTTTAAAGGCTTTTAATAGAGGTGTAATAGCTTTCGGTAATAAAGAGATAGTAGGTATATTAAGTCCATTAGAAAACCTGTTTACAGCAACTGAATACGACATAATAAAGATTGCTAACATAGGCATCACAGGTGAATATAGTTGTGTATCAACAGATGATTCAATATTCTTTTGGAGTCATAACGGTATATACAGAATAGCTATGGAATCAAACAATATCGTATGTCAATGTATCACCAATACAACTATACATAACTACTTTATGAATATTAACCTCTTTTCTAAGAACAACGTTGTAGGTGCTTTTGACATGGGTAACAATAGAATCATCTGGATGTACCCAACAAATGAAAGTGACCCTCATAAGCTGGATCAAGGTCTCGTATTAGATCTGAACTATAATTGCTTTATGCCTATTGCAATTGATTCTGGAAATGTTGTAAGAGACGTTAACGGTAATTACGTAGGTGTATACGATGAAAAGAATCAGAAAGTAAACAACGAAAAAGTTCATTTTGAAGGCAATGTTGTATTGAATAGTAATAACGAGATTGTAGGGTACACTCAAAATAAGTACTTAACAGACTTTACAGCTTCTAAAGAAGTGACAAAGATTAAACCAAAGATTGTTATCAGAGCTGGTGGAAAGCGTGTTAAATCTGGAATAGATAATGTTGTAGTTGATACAAACACATCTGCAGAATATAACCGTAACAGTGCTGTAGTTTACTTAGTCGTTGACGGTACTAAATATTCTTTTGGTGACTTTAACGATAGAGAGTTCAGGGATTGGGACGTATCTCCTTATAAGTCTTATATGGTATCTAAGCCAATCTCTTTAGGTGATACATTCTATAACAAGCAGACACCAGTTATGCAGACATTGTTTCAAAGAACTGAAACATACAAACTAAACTCTGATACAGATGATTTAAATCAAGCAAAGTATGTATCAGAATCTGGTGCAAATATTCGTATGAGATGGGGCTGGTCATTAGAGGATAGAAGCAATCGTTGGGATATGATTCAGAATGGTTACAGACCACAAAAGGACTTCTTATATGATGAATATGTAGAGAGTCGTTTACATATCTGTGGTCGTGGTAAAGCATTCCAAGTAGAGATTAGTAACGATAGAAACAAAGACTTTAGATTGCTTGGTTTAAATATTATAACAAGGGGCAAGTAGTATGGGATTATTCGGAAGTAGCGGTAAAAAATATAAAAGAGCTGCAGAGAGGGCTTTAAGAACTGCAGAAGATATAAATGACTATCAAGAACAAGAAGAGTTTCGTAGAAGTCTTATATCGAATATTAGACAGGAACGTCTTGCTCGAGCTATATTAGAAGTCGGCAATTACAGCACCACTGCAAGATCTTCATCAGCTGAAGGCGCTTTAGCGAATATTGATTCATCTTTAGCAGGTGAAACGTACTTCTCCTACGCTTCTTCAGATAGAGCACAGCGTGTTCAAGATTTAAATGAGTATGCACAGAATATGTATCAAAAGTATCAGAAGAAACAGCAGAAAAGAGCGGCTATTGGATCTATTGTAGGTACTGTAGCAGGAACTGTCGCAGGAGGTTTTATAGGTGGTTCTATTGGTGCTGCAGTTGGAGGAAGTATTGGACAAGGACTTGGTCAGATAGCTTCTGGTACAGGCTATACACAGACCATGAGAGGTACTCAAAACATTATAACAGGTGCTTCACAAGGATATATTGCTGCTAACATGCCTGAATTAAATAAGACTAAATACGCTGCATCAAGTTTGAATACAACTACAGGTCAATTATATGACACTCAATATTACAGAGGTGCTACACCAATTACATTCTTAGGAGGAAACTATTAATGGTTTTAGAAATAAGAATTGAAACAAAATTTCCTCAAGCTCAAGAAATACCTTACACGCCTAGAAGATCTTCAATAGCCCTATCTTATACTATGTTAGAAGATGAAGAAGAAGCTTTAAAGGAACAATATCATAGATTATTAGCAGATCGTTTAGGTGAACCAGATGATATACCTATTAATCAAATTGAAAAGGCTTATGAACAAAAGCAGCAAGAAGATTTTGATGAAGATTTTTTAGAAGCCATGTCAAAGAGCTATGAAAAAGGTGATTTAAAAATTGATCGTGAAACTACTAAAAATGTTTTATTACTTGGCGAATCAATGATGCGTGAACTTATGCAAACTGATCCGCTACAAAGGGCTGTGGTTGTACAAGAGCAAGCTGATAATTTCTTTGAAGATCTTGATTCAATATCTGTAATAAAGACTGGCAACACATTTGAAGAAGAAGCGCAATTAAATCTTTTTAATGAGGTTGTCGCATGGGATATAGCTCAGAAATTGCAGGATGTGGGTTGGTTAGAAACTTTATCAAAGCAATTGTTAGGTACAGCAGGATCTTCTTCTATTGGAGCTAAAGCAGGATCTGTATTAGGTCCATTAGGTTCTATTGGTGGAGCTGCATTAGGCACTATTTTATATCCTAAATTAGGTACTGCAACAGGACATGCTTCTATTGCTACAATTGGTAAAGAGTTTAATGAGAAAGCCACAGAAATTAATTACACATCTAAAGATCCAATTGAAGCTAGATACAGAGTAAGAGATCTTATCAATGAAACATTCACAGATGCTAATAGAGAATATTGGTATGATATCGCTGAATATGTTACAACAGCTGGTACAAAAGAATATCTAGATGCAAATCTTTTAACAGGAGCAGTAATTGGTAAGGGTATTCAGGGTATGGCTTATGTATCAAATAAACTGTTTAAAACTGTTAAAAATGCGACACAAGCTCATAAAGTATCCGAAGCAAAGGTCGCTAATGGAGAAGTATTGACTCCTAAAGCATTATCTTTAACAGATTCAACAGTACCTAATGAAGATCTTTCACCAAGAATTATTGATTTAGAGTATGTTGGAATGGATAACGGTGTTCCGAGATATTCTGTAGAAGGTTATAAAAGCATTGGACAAGGTGAGACAGTAGATGCTCCACATTATACTGGTGGTATAGTTGCATTGGATTACAATAAATACTTATCAGGTGTTAATAAACGTAACGATGTAACACCAAGCAATACCATTCTTGATTTAGATATTGATATCAATGGTGCTATGGTGCATATTGTAGGTGGTGGATCTGATAACAGACACATTATGTCTTATACAAAAGCTTTACAAAAGACTCAGAGGATAAACAATGAAGCTGTTAAAGATAGAAATGTTCTTACAGTGTATAGTCCTCAAAGGAATATTAGAACAGAAGGTTATCAACCACATAGGTACAATATAGGTTCGGAAGAGTTTATGGTTGATGAACTTATAGATAAAGGATGGTGGAAGCCTTATGATGTAAAAGATATTCAACAGTTTATAAAAGAAGAATACAAGCATGAACCGACTATTGAAGAAGCACAGAAGGTAAGTGACTTACTTGATTCATTAAAGAAGAGAATTGCTAATAAGGTGATAAAGAGTAAACAATCACTTAACAGAGCCTTTGAAGATGAGTTAAGACTTTTTGAAAAAAATAACGAAATAGATATAAAACAATTATCTGAAGAAGATATGCGTAACCAACTCTTTATAAGAGATATGACGGAGCATTTCTTAGAGCCTACTAAGAATGTGAAGATGCCTAGAATAATTCGTTATGAACTTAAAAATGCCGACAAGATTTATTATGAAGGGAATAAGAATTCTCCATTTGTAAGAAAGGCTGTTTCAGATTTGAAGAAAAAAGGTTACGAAGGATTTGAATTCATTTCAAAACTTGGTAGCAAAGGTGTGACAGCAATGGTATCCAAAGATGGTAAAGTATTTTTAACAACTGCTTCAAAGAAGCAACGTGTTGGGTCAGTATCTTTAAATAAATATGGTGGTGTTCTTTATGAAACAGAAAGTATTTATAAAGCATCAGGTAAACGTGCATTCCCTATCAAGTATGGTAACGGGTATGTTGTAGGTGTTGTTGACGATTTTTCAACACTAAAACTTGACAAACCTGTAAATGTAAAGTATAATGCACCTATCAATCCTAAAGAAGTAGAGGTAGATATTAAATGAATTTAAGTGGACTTTCTAAAAGGCTTCAAAATCTATTACCAGAAGAAGCACCAATTAAATTAAATACATCAACAGTCCCTGAATCAGCTAAAAAAATGTGGGCAACTAGACCTGTAACAGGGGTATTAGAACGTCGTTCACATATCCCTTTAGAAGCTCAGGAAGAAAATGTTGCAGCTCTTAGACGTACTTCAGCAGAACAGGCAATTCTTACTAAAGAAGTTAATAAAACTTTAAAGGGTGCTACTGATGAAGATATTGAACAATTTAAATCATTGGTAACACAAGAGCAACATGCTAATGACGGGCTTGGTAAATGGACTGATGAAATTGATTTAAAGCTTATGCCAATCTCTGCAAAAGCTAAAGAACTTCATCAGACATGGAAAGATACAAATGATTTATTATGGATTACTGAAAATGATAAATCTATAAGAGAGATGCAACGTGAGGGTTTTCATGGTGATTCATCTGGTAGAATTGTAAAGAATGTTGACGATGGTATATTAAACACCACAGGTTTTAGCGGTATGGAAATATATGTACCAGATCAAAAAAGATACGTTAACTCTCGTACATACTCAGGTAAGAGCATTAAAGAAGAGTTTATTAAGAAAGGCTACGATCTGTATGAAGTACATCCTTACAGTATTGCCAATGAAGATTTGAATTACAACTACATTCTTTCGAAAGATAGTATCGGTATGAATAAACCTCTTCCAGATGCTATATTGCATTATGCAGAAGGTGGTATACGTCAATATGAAAACGGTACATTATTTGTAAAGATTGGAAGACTTGTATACGGAGATGGTAAAGCTTATTGGGGCACTCCTAAAACACTTACATCTGGAGACGATATAAATGCATTACAGAAGTATGTTGACGAAGTAAAACAGGCTATTAATATCTATAAAGAGACAGAAGGGTCTTTACCAGATATGCAAGTTCTTTTAGATGAAACAGACTTTCAATATTTTAAAGTAGATAGTGCAGCAGATTTATTCGATTTGATTCGATCTCCTAAAAATCCTTCTGGAATAATTGATCCAAACTTTGAACCAGGTATTTACAGAAGCGGAGAAAAACCTCTTAACACCACGGGTTATCCTGATTTCAATTCTTCATCAAAGATGGATACATCGCGTTTAGAATTGATGAATCTTAATAACAGATACTTTAAAGGTCGTGGAAAGATTTTATCAAATATTAACGGTAAGCAAGATATACTAGAAGATCCTCGTCATATTATGGAAAAATCCATACAAAGAATTGCTTATAATCGTAACATCGATAAACTGATTGAATCATATGGAGAGTATTTTAAAAATAATTTCTCAGATGTTATAGACACTTCTACAGGTTTGAATCCTTTTGCTGTATCTGGTAAATACTTAGTGACTCATGCTGACTTAAAACCTTTAAAAGAAGTAGCAAAACGTGATCAATGGAAAATAAGATCTGCAGAGCACATACAACATATTGTTAACAGTATATCAGGTACACCTACTAGAGCTGATAAGAAAATAATTCAATATTGGAATAGTTGGGTTGACATTGCTGAAGATCTTGGTCCAGAGTGGTGGAATACTGCTGCATTGGAAAAGTTAAAAGATAAAAATCCTGTTCGTGTGGCTCAATCGGTTGTATTCAATGCTTATCTAGGTATGGCAAATGCTGCTATGTTATGGAAACAGCCTTTACAAATATTGAATATGCTTTCTATATATCCTACTGAAACTATTAAAGCAATAGCATCAGCACCTGCTGTACTTGTAGCATACGCTTTAAGAGATACTAAACTGCCTTTTAATAAGATTATGAGACAACTCAACGCAACACTAGGGTTTATGTCTGCAGATGCTATGGAAGATCTTATTAGATATATGCATGATTATGGAACATTCCATCAGATTTCTAAAAGACCTGAGCTGCTTGGAACAAGTATGTACCTTAAACAGTTAAAAGGATTTCAAAAACTTAACACTATGTTCTATGAGGTTGGTAATGATATCTCTTATCTTATTGGTGATATTGCAGCGTATAATATTAGCAAAACTAAAGACTTTAAAGATATTGCACGCATTGCAGACGATTTAAACTTTAATATGACTTCTGCCAATGTTAGCCAGTTACAGCGCAATCCTTTTGGGAGTCTTGTTACAGAATTCTTATCATATCCTATGGGTGTTCTATCAGCTCTAACTGGTAAGCAATTCTCACCTATGCGTCGATTAGGATTCTTTGCAGCTCTTTTAGCAATGTGGGGAATAAAAGGAACATTCTGGAAAGATGGTCAACCAGTACTATACGATTATTTAAATAGACACACAGAGTTAACACCAGAACAAACAGGGCTTGTACTAGACGGTATACTAACGAATATGATGTCTACATTAGGTTACGATGTCAGAGAGGGTCCTGATATTGCCGGTATATTTATACCAATGTGGAATACGGTATCGGCTTTAATTGATAGGAATGGTGAAGCTCCTTCATTACCTGCTAGTGGTATTATGCCTTTAACAGTAGACCTTTATAGAACTATAAAAGACATACTCAATCCTGATACAGATGGTAACGATCTTATGTATTGGTTACGTGTTATTAATCAACGTTCAGGTCTTCCTACTGGTGTAAGAAATGCTTCTAAAGCCATGTATGCATTTGCTGAAAAGAAGATTCTTGATAAGTATGGTAACGTAATTAAAGAAGGTGTTGAAGATAAAGATGTAGCTATGCTAGCTTTTGGATTCAAACCTATAGAAGAACGTGAAATAAATGATACAAGAGCTTTAACCAAGTATTATCAAGATTCTATAGATGATTACATCGATGCTCATGTTAAACCAGCAATTACAAGGTATCTTCAATATAATCAAACAAATGAGGAGTATAGTACAGAAGAATGGCTGGAAACACATGCAGCTTTACGTAACAGTATTGCAGCAGGTCGCGCATGGATTGAAGAAGACCGTCCAGAATTTTTTTCATACTATAACAATAGAATCAATTCGTTATTGAATACTGGTAAGAATACTAAAGACGCTATGTCAAAAGTACAAAAAGCTATATACGAACATTACATAATAAATAGGAGACAATAATGCCTTTATATAATCAAGTAACATCACTTCAAAGCCAAGGAAGATTTGCACCAGGTGTACAATATTATGCAGGTGTTAAAGCTCCGAGACGAAATGATTTCAAATTGCCAAAAGCAGATTCTTCATTCAATATAGATCTTTCTAGAATTGGAGATGCCCTATTGCGTGTTGAAGAATTGAAATATGATGCTGAACAAAAGCAGCTTGCAAGAGAAGACAGAATACGTGAACTAGAATTTGAAGATAAGCGTATAAGAGAACTTGCAGATCTTGATAGGCAATATAAATATGATTCATTAGCTGTTCAAAGAGAAGGTAACTATTTAGATTATGCTTCAGATATGGCAAGATTGCAACAAGACAAAGAAACTGCTGAAAAAAGTGGTAAAGATTTAACAGGTTATAATATACTTCAAGAGGGACTTGTTGCATTGAATAAAGAGCGTGCCCAAAAGGGTGGAGCTTCTGCTATGTATAATGCTAAAGCCGAACAATTGTATAATACAGCTCGTAACTACACTGGTTATTCTAATTGGGATGTAGCCAAAGCTGAAGCAATCATGGAAAACTATGGATATAGTTCTAAATCTCTTGCTAAAGCACGTGAAGAAGAAGAGTATAATATACGAGCTCAGAAAGAAAAACAATTTCAAGAAGCATATAATAGCAGTAATTATCTTCAAGCATTAGAACCTCCTAAAGCCAGAGCACTATATGATACAACAGATAATCAGATAAAAACATATCTATATTATAAGAGTGTAACAGAGAATCCTAATACAACTGAAGAAGAAAAACTTGCTGCTCGTGATAATATGATTAAGTCTGGTGTATCTTTATCAAAACTTGGTATATATGATTACATCTATAATGTTGCCACTTCTTCTAAAATACCACAGAATCCAGTAGAATTGAAAACAACAGTTAGACAGAATGCACTAGAAAGAGCTTCTCAATTAATGGGAAGAAATGATGCTATATTTGTAGTAGATAAAGCAATGCAAGATTTAGGACTAAATCAATTTGTACAACAGGCATCAGAAGCTATCAAAGACAATAAAGAAGTTGGTGAAAATCTTATTGCAAGTATGACAACAGATGATAGATTAAATCTTATGGATGTACCACTGTATCGTCAGTTTGTTGCTTTGACACCTGGTATGCAACAAGGTATTTTAAGTGATCCTGTAAACTCTAGAACATTGTTAAAAGGTATATCAGGCATTATCGATAATGCTTCAGGACCTATTTTAAATGATAACGGTACTATTACATATAACAAAAAAGTTTACACAAAAGATGAAATAGACGCCGCAGTAAAATCAACAGGCATGCAAGATCCTTTAGTGGCAATACCAGTAGCAGCAAATGAAAACTACACAGGAACATTAAGCGCATTTAATCAAGGTCTAGCAACGACACAAGATATTTTAAAATCTGGAAGAGCTGCTTTGACCACAACAGCTGAAGTAAGTGTGCCATATTCTGATAAAGATGTGCCTGTTGCTGTTGAAAACTTTTCCAAGCTATCCAAAAATAACAGAGTAGCTTATTCAATCTGTAAAGAAAAGAGTTCAACAGAAGACCAAATGAAATGCGCTATAATGGTTGATGAAAGTGACTTAGGTAAAAATACAGAGTTCATGACACGTATGTCTAATATCATTCGAAACCATGATATTGCTGGTAATTTTTATCATTACGGTCTACAAAAAGATGGTGATAATATTAATGTATTCTTATTAGATACTGGTGTAAACTTAGCACTTTCAGCACATGATTATAATGCCACAGAAGATTTTAATAAATATATTAGATCTTTACCAAATCTTTGGCAGAGTAAAACAGAGATCCTTAAGTACTTCTTAGATGATCGTTTACAAATCTTTAAAGAAGGTTCTGAAGTACCTAATAAGTATGAGCCAAATATTCTACAAAAAGGTATGACAGCTCTTAATAAAGCAGATCAAGCTATACAACAAGCTGTTGATTAATCGTCCCAATATCGCTGATACTTCTGTCTCGCTTCTTCATCAGGACAGTCCCAGTATTCACCACACTCTTCTGGTGTTTGAATCTCTTTCTCTTCCATGATGAAATAAGCTTGGTATTCTGAATCAGTTGCTAAAGCCCTGAAACAGGTTTGTCTCAGGGCACATTTCATATTGTTACATTTACAGATATCGGTCATATTAACCCTCATCATCATTTGTTGTAATCTCACAGCCGTTAGCAGCGTATCCACAGATATCTATCCAACTGTCAACATGGTTCTTTTTATTCTTTAGACGAGCTATCTTCATAAGAATCATCATAATTGCTACGTCTTCTGCTTCAATACCGGTATCTAGATACTCGCTCCATAACAATGCAATCTCTTTAAAGTTTGATTCAGGATTGCCATAGTTCTCTTGACGAGCTCCGTTAATAATTCTTTTAGCTTCTTCTAAACACTCTGTTCTATTCATTTTACACCACTACTTCCAAAACCACCACCACGATCTTCATCAGCTTCAACATGCTCTGTTGTAACTATGATAGTTGATGGCAATTTATTAAACACTACTTGACACACTCTATCGCCTCTATTAATGTAGAAAGGCTCTTTACCATTATTAATAAGTAATGCACCCCATTCTCCACGATAACCTGAGTCGATTGTGCCAACACCATTGACAAGACCTATGCCATGCTTTAGAGCAAGTCCTGACCTAGCCCTTAATTGTGCTTCATATCCTGTTGAAAAGCTTGTCTTAATCCCTAAAGGGATGAGAGCATACTCTCCAGGCTCTAACAGAGTGTCACAGCATGCTCTCAAATCGTAACCAGCATCATTAATTGTGTTGGTTGCAATATGTCCCCAAGCTTTGTCATAGTTGTCAAGATATTCCACATGAACTACACAAGCTTCAATAGGCATTATTCACCTACCTTATCATTACTGAACAAAGTTCTATCATCATGTTCTTGTCTCTTACCGACATTGAACTCTGATTTGCTACGTAAATACCCCATTCAATTTGTCCCATATTTCTACAGGTTTCGACTATCTTTTACACTAATTAGTGAAGGCTCTTTCAGAGTGTAGCGTCTCACCCTTACTTCTCTTAACGAGAATAGTCTGTACACGTTTGTAATCGCACGGGATTGCCTTCAACATTACTTGGTAAGGTTTCCCCGTTAGCAGATATAATCTACCCCACTTGCTAAAGGTGGAAAAGCCTTAAAGGGCAATGTCAGTTTACCCGAGTATATACTTCACAGAGTTGGTGTTCAGTTCCATCTTTCATTTTCACAACATAACCAGTTGTAACACCTTCAACATCATTAGGGTCAATCTTGTTATTCTTTAATACAGCTAATTCAAATTCACTTAACATGCTTTCGTTCCTTATAATGTAATCTGTTATGATCTGCAACAGTCATTGCTACAAGATTATCAACAGAGTTGTTAAATTTGTTATGATCTATGTGATGTACACACAGACCTGGTTTTAGTGGTGCAACAAATGTTTCATATACAAGAACATGTACACTTCTAACATCTCTTTCACCGTCTCTCCACAAATCGACAAGAAGGTAGTTGCTTCGTTTCCATTGTGTCAACAACTGTTCCTTTCTATGTCTCATTGTTGGAGTACCTTTGATTATTATAGGATGATAATGTTCACAACTCTTAACAAGACCTGTGTTTGATACCATATATCTTCCTTCATAACCTTCAATGTCTCTCCATTCTATTTGCAGCATTTGGCAAGCCTTTTAGCTTCTAATTCGTGTTCACATATAGGGCAGAACTTATGTTCCCCTGCAATATAACCATGCTTAGGACATACACTGAACACTGGTGTAATACTTATATAGGGCAGGTTATAATTTGTCAACACCTTTTTTACAAACTGTTTACAAATCTCTCCAGATGACATACGCTGATTAAGGTATATATGCAGAACTGTACCACCTGTGTACTTAGTCTGTAAACTATCTTGTAAATCAAGTGCTTCAAATGGATCATCAGTAAAGTCAACAGGTAACTGTGACGAGTTTGTATAGAACGGTGCATCTTCTGTACCAGCTTGGATAATGTTTGGATAACGCTTCTTATCTTCTCTAGCAAATCTTGTAGTAGCCCCTTCAGCAGGTGTTGCCTCAAGATTGTAAAGATGCCCTGTTTCTTTCTGAAACTCTACCATCAAGTCTCTTATGTAGTTGAGGAGATCTTCTGCCATATCTTTACCATTTGGTGTAGTAATGTCATCAACATCATTGGTGTAGTTACGAATCATTTCGTTCATACCATTGACACCAATTGTAGAGAAGAAGTTACGATATGTTCCAAGCCATCTCTTTGTGAAAGGATAGAATCCAGCCTCTAATCGATCTGTTAAGAACTTTCTCTTAACTTCTAAAGCTTCTTTAGCAATCTCACATAGAGTTTTAATGTGTTGTTTCAATTGATTATAGTTGCTAGGATATCCATCTTTGTAAAGATACCCGATACGAGCCATGTTAAGAGTCACAACACCAATCGAACCAGTCTGTTCAGCACTTCCAAAGAGTCCGTTACCTTTCTTTAACAGCTCTCTAAGGTCTAGTCTAAGTCTGCAGCATTGGTGCGATATCACGCCATCAGGAAGCTGCACAAGATGCTCTGGAGTATTAACTGTAAAGTTGTAAACAAACTCTGCTCTAGATTTAATGAACTTTATAGCTTTAACAGGTACATGATATCCTTTATCAGATTGTTCACAACGATATACATCTAATTTATAGCTCGTAAAAGTTTCTAAATCAGATTTGTCTTCTTTAAAGTATCTGGTATTTTTTTCATTAACAGATTCTCTAAAGATTTTTCCAACAGAACTTCCAAGGTATTTTAAATCTTGAATAAGCTCTTTATTGGTTGTGTGAGCTATAGAGCCATTCTTAATACTTCCATCAGTTGCAATATAACCGTCAAGCATGCCTTGTCTAAAGTCATTAGACATGTCCCAAACATTACAAAGCAATCTTTTTTCAGTTGCTCTTTCACCCATAATGTAAGTATTAATAAGACCAAGACCAGTTTTACCATATACATGAACAGTAAAGATATTAACATCCTCTTGTTTTTCTACAGTAGTTCTGCTACCAAGATTTGAAAAGAACTTTACAATCTCGTCTACAATTTCTTTATGATTGATATTGATTGCAAAATAGATTTCATTATTTCTTTTCCAACCTTCTGCAAGGTAGTATCCTAATATTTTACCTATCTCATAGGTGCCTATATTAGAACAATTCCAAGGCTTAGAAGATAATAAGAATTTATCACCAACTGTTAAATCTTGAGACAGTTTTGTTTTTATGCCATCTGATGTGATAACAACACATTTATGATCTATAGAAAATCTCTCTGTATACCCGTTGTCAAGAGTAACTTCGACATATTCTCCATAATCTTTATAGGGAATCTTAAACATTTCTGTTACATCAACAAACCTGCCATCCATAAGAAATTGATACTGTGGTTTATTATCTTCTGCAGCATTATACCAGTTATTTACAAGATGTCTTAGTTCATTTTTTGATACTCTTCCATTAGCGTCCTTATATATAATGTCCTGTGTTCCTAAAAAAGCCATACTACGTACGTCACTAGGACTCATATCAGAACTGATATAGTTACTGAAATAAGGGTAACCATACTTAGCAGTGACTTCAAAGATCTTATTAGCTACTGGTGAGTCCCAATCCCAATCGTTAGTGATGTTATAAGTCGGAATAGGGAATGTGAAAGGTCTGCCATCTTTATCACCAGCTGACATAACATCTAACAAAGCAAGATTGATTAAGTCCATTTCAGCTTGGTAATCTTTATAAGTAGTACCTGTATCAATTCCACCAATCAGCACAGGTTTGTCACGTAAATCTTCAGGAACTTTGATATCAAGTGTAATGTTGCTGAATACGGTCTGACCACCCCATCGTGATGATGTGCCACAACAGTAAATGAACTCTTGAATCTCTTGCTTCACTTGTGTATAATCTAATTTATCATACGCTACAAATGGTGCAAGGAATGTATCAAAGCTTGAGAAGGCTTGTGCACCAGCCCATTCATTCTGCATAGTTCCTAAGAAGTTTGCCATTTGTCCCAATGCTGCTGAGAAATGCTTCGGTGGAGTAGCTGATGTCTTACCTGCAACACCTGCAAACCCTTCCTGTAACAATGCTCTCAAGCTATGACCACAACAGTAACCACCTAAGAAGTCTAAGTCGTGAATGTGAACATCACCGTTACGGTGCGCATTTGCAGCTTCTTTAGGATATACTTCATTGAGCCAATAGTTGGCGACAACTTTACCAATTACATTGAGAATCATACCACCAACTGAATAAGACTGATTAGCGTTTGCTTTCACTCTCCAATCAGTTTGGTACATATACTCTTCAATGCTTTTCTTTACATCTATTGTTTCGTTTGCCATATCTCTTTCCCATAATGTGCTATCAACAATGCTTCAGCTAATCCGTCCTTGCTCTGTGTGAGTTTATCTGCCACAGATGGGAACAATCTCTTAGCCAAATCTATTGATAAATGTTTCTTTTCTGTTTTAGTTAGTGTGCTGTTTGTTATAAGTCCATAATGTTTCTTCCAAACTTGTGGACGTACTTTTAATACATCGTCACAAATTGTTTCAGCAACTAATTCGGCTTTCCCTGCTAACTTCATAAAGGTTGTATTAGCTTGACAAGATTGACCCGGTCTACCACATACATCTTCAACACATCCGCTATACCAATAATAATCATCCCATGCATAGGTTCTTATAAGGTATGAGTATAGATTGTCGATATCACTGAGACAGTGGACAGCATTGTATTCATCTATAACAGCGAAGGCACCTTTCTTACCAGGGTCTATGCCAATAAATAAATGTATCTTATCCATTATTCAAAGTCTCCTTGGTGTTTGATGATATATAGTAAAAGCTTCTTTAACAACCATCTCTTATCTTTTCCAATTATATATAGTACATCTTCAATATCGTAGATATCTTCAATGCGATCTAATAAATCTTCTATAGGCATGTTAAATCCTTCCATACAAATTGAAACGGATTCAGAGAAATTTCTGTCCAACCTTTAGCCCATCTTTTACCACTCTGTATTGCGTAATTAGGTAGGTTAGTATTGAAGCAGGGACATTTGATAGCATGTAACATCTTATTTTCACCAATGCTGTAGGCATTTGCATAACCTAATACATGGCTGTGTCCGACTACACAAGAGCAATGCCAAGTATTTAACAAGTCTTCAGAGTTTGTAATGACTGTATCAGAATTGCTATAGGTCATATTATGTACGAAAGCAACGTTACCAATCTTTACAGGTACTTGATAATCTAATACAATCCAACCATGTCTCGTGAAGAGTTCTCTAATACCTTCGAAATCTTTACGAATATCGTGATTACCAAGACATAGATACTTAACAGGTCTGTAATACTTCTTCTTGTTCTTTATAGCCTTTTGTTTAGCTTTAAGAAGTTCGTTTTCAAATGCTAACAAATGTTTCTCGATTGTTGCCAACTCTTCTTCAGTTGTGAATGAACCTCTACGAGCAACGTAAAAGCTCAATGAATCCAAGTCGGCAACATCTCCGAGATGCACTATATACTCTGGTTTATTTTTGACACAATATTTTCCAAGCTTCTTCCAACCTTCAATAAAACTTCGTTCTGGTGTAATATGTGTGTCTGAAATAACGAGTACATCCATGGCTATGCTTTCTCAAACTTTGCTACACGTTCTTCTGAAGCAGCCTGATATTCTTTAGCCATAGCAGCTTTACGATCAGCTTCATCTTTAACCATCTTGTCAACAGTCTTAAAGATTTCTTCAGGAGATTCTTTAACAGATACAACAAAGTCTTCATACACAAGAGTGGTGCCCTTATCTTCACCATTGCTAATTATATGAGGAACCTTTAACACATTCAGATAGAAGATGTTATCAGTATCTACATAGTCATCAGTATCTTTAATATGCTTTGTTGCATGTAGTTCAATCAGTGGTCTCCACGACGTCTTCACTACTTTCAATTTCTTTGTCATCGAATATTTCCTCTACTCTAGGTTCTTTTACAACTTTAGTCAGGTATCTAACACCGTTAGAATACTTAAACTTTCTTATTTCAGGATAGCATAAGTTCTTATACGGACAGTATTCACAACCTTTAGCAAGTCTCATATTACCACTTGTACCATCTGGAACAGGCTCATAACATAATGCTTCAGGTGGAGTATCACTCTGTAATGCTTCCTTAGCGTTATCTATAATAGTATCTACATTAGGCATGTCAAATATTGGGTCAGGTTTGTATTCACAAATTTCACCAGTAACTTTATTGAATACCAAGAAACTTGGATTGCCTTTACCAACTACGTTATCGTATGCAGTAATCTGTGCCAAATATCCAAATGCGTCATCATTTGCTAGAGTACCGTTAGCAAACTTGAGATAGCTCTTTGGTGATGCTGTCTTAATGTCAACAACTTCCCCGTCAATGATGCTATCAATGTGCCCAACAATATCTTTATAAACAACTTCTTTTTGTCTATCTGTCACACTGTGTCCAGATTCTTTAACAAGCCATAATAATAGGTCTTCAATGATATCACCAAATAAAAACTTTAATCGCATTGAAGGTGATGGCTTTTCCAAACCCGTATTACCTTTAATATCATACCAAAGTTTACGCAATGGTTTACCTATAGATGACAGACCTAGTGTTTTACGAGTTGGATCAGATTGAGACAATCTATTTCGAATTGTTTCAGCTATCTTTTTGCCGAGTTCTTCAATAGATTTGTCATCAATCTGTTTACCATTATCTATCAGATTATAAACATCTTCTACAATCATAACAAATCGTCATCATCTGAAGAAGCTACATCATCAATATCTATATCATCAAACGGATCTGATACATACTCTTTATAGTCTGTTATCATTACTGCTTGAAGACCTAGATAAATTTTACCTTTGAAGCCAACATACTGATTAGCTTTAACAATAGCCTTGGTTCCGTTACCAATACCTTTAACAGCTTCATCAGATAGTTTCTCTTTGCTACGATTCATTACGGTAGGCTTTACTGAAGTCTTTAAAGTCAGACCATATAATCCGTCATCAAGTTCTTTAATATCTTGGCTAGGATTCTTAAGTTCCTTTACAGCTTTAGCAGTATCTTTATCCATTACAACAAAGACTTCATACTTGTTAGAAGCATATTCTCCTTTTGTTGATGGCTCTGCTAAGTGCGCCCAACGTAACTCTACGTTCTTTAATGTGATTGACTGTAAATCAGCCATGGTTTCACTCCTTTTCTATTAAGTTGTTACAATATATATAACATAGCTAAAATAGTTGTCAAGAGCTTTTTTCAAAGTCGCGACATTTTATTTTAACAATCATCCTATTGCCACGTCCATCATACATATTTAGAGGAAGCCTTCCAACAACTCCTTCCATTGTGCAAGAACCTAAACGTGACTGTGGATTAGTCTTTATAAGCTCAACACAATCTTCAATAGTACCTGTGCAGATAACAGGAACATGCTTTAACCCAAGTGATTCAGCTATTTGCATGCTGTCATTGTGGTTTACATAGCTACCATTAACCATTGCATCAAACATTATAAAGTCATTTGTAGCTGGCAAATATTCTTTACCAACTGCTTGAATACCTGTTCCATACCCTTCACCAAATAATATAACCTCTTTATCACCAAACTTCTGTTCGAATAGTTCTTCCATCTCATCGTTACAGAATGTTGTATTAAACCATTCCACAAGTCGCGAAGGAATATTTGCTCTATCTGTACGTCCGCCTAGTGTAAATTTATGACCATCCCAATACACTCTTATATTGGTACCATCAACCTTTTCTGTAAAAACCCATATCAAATTTTTACATTGTTCTATCCAAGGATTTCTGAATACACCTTCAATAAGCTTTTTACTACCGTCTTCAGCTCTTATGTAAGGTGTCTCAATTTTATGATACTCTTTAAACATCTTCTGTTCTCCACATGCCATTATCTTCTAGTATTTGAAACAAACCTGCAGATATTGTCTTAACTACTCTCTCTTCAGAATCTCCAGGCTCTAAACCAGTGTTATCATAAATGATATGGATAGCTTCGTGAAGAAGTGTTTGTCTCTTTCTAGAATCTGGTAAGTCTTTGTTAATAAATATTTTATTCTTTGGATATACTTCACAACCCATCAGAGTGTTATCAATATCTCCATCGTACTCAATAATTTCATAATCAATTCCTGCGATTCTTATCATTAATTTTGCTCCATATTTCTGTTAAAATGATCACAATAATAACGACCTTCATATAATCTATAAAACTCAGCATTGTTTTGTGTCCCTCATTATAGACTGTATCACAGTTTTACATAGTTGGTCTAGATTATATACAAGGTCTTGTTTCATTTCTAATGACATTGCTTCAATCCTTGGCAGATTGATTATAGTGTCACCATTGTCTTTAATGATTAATATCTCCATCTCTTTCTCCATGAATTAAGTTGTGTTGTGTCAATCTTAACGGTAAAAATATGAATGTCACGCAGCTGTACCGTGTTAACTCTTAAGAGCAGAATGACTAACGTAATGCATCAACACTTACTACATTTGAAAGGAGGTGCTGCGGCTACCAAATCTTTAAAGCTTTTATAATATCTTTATCATCATCTCTAGGATACCTAAAATATCCACACTGCTCTGCAACAACTTGTACAATACTATAATCAGCCTCATTTAAGTCAGTATCACTTCTAACAACCACTTCCATATCTTGGTCGAGGTCTTTACAAGCTTCAATCAAATCTTTTACTTTCATCAGTGTGTCTCCTTTAATGGACGAATTAACTATGATAATGAGTCTTACCGACGAACATCAGTGTGTGTCGAGCCATGTTTTTCCTATCATATACTCTCCGTCAAGAGGACATTTCAATTTGTAATATTCTCCTGCTTCAATGATATGTTTCTTTAAAATCTCTCCAACTTCTTTTGCACAGCTCTCTGCACAATCATATTGCATCTCATCATGCACGATAGCAACTTGGAAAGCATCTAATTTCTTTTGTTTAATCTCTTTAAAAGATTCTACCATAGCTCTCTTCATAATGATTGCTTCACCTGCTTGAAGATATGATGACATACCGAAGTGAGCTGATTTAAGTGGTATCCTTCTTCCATCAAGACCGTTAAAGAACCCTATGGTGGCTCTGTATTCAATCTCTTTCTTAAATTTATCCCAACCTTTAATGCTCTTCTTTAATCCTGTAAAAGCTGCTTCACCTTTATCACGACTTCCAAGAATGCTACCAATCTTTCCTACGCCTGCTCCCATAATGATAGCGAATGTAACAGTCTTTCCCTTCTTTCTTTGTTGTACCATTGTGTGGTCATTTTCATCATACTCTGCATTCTTTGGATTCAATCCATAGATTTGTGAAAAGTAGAAATGCATATCTTTATGCACAATCTGATAAATCAATTCTTCATCATTCAAGTAGTGAGCAAGAACTCGTAACTGAATGTTAGCAGCATCGCAACCAACAAGTTTACGCCCCTTATCAACTGTGAACATTTGTCTGCATACTTCTCCATAGATTCCTTTAGAAGGAATATTGCCAGTGTTAGGATTCTTATGTGACATTCTATGCGTACCAGTGCCAATCGAGAACACCTGACCATGCACTCTTCCATCGTCTCCACAAGCATCGAAATAAGATTGTATCAATGTTGAACGACTCTTTAGAACTTTGCATCTCTTTATCAATTGTAACTCTTGTGGTGCATCTTTTACAAGTGTGTTAAGATTCTCTTCACAAACTTTAGGCTGTCCTCCAGGAGTTAATACAACTGGATTCCAATATCCTTTGAGTCTTTCTACAATCTCTTTAGGTGAATCTATACAGAACTCTTTGTATTCTATATGATTATATTCATCTCCTTTAACGTGCTCTACAATACCTGAGTCAATAATCCTTTTAGAAACTTTTGTCAACTCTCCATCTTTAGTTCTACGAGCTGTCCACGTATCTACAACAACCTTTCTTGGTGGAAACAATTCGTGAAACTTCTCAATGATTTGAAAATACTCGTTATCAATCTTTGACTTTGTTTCAATGGCTAGTTGAGTATCCAATAAGAATCCTTTACTGCGTTGACGTTCTAGAATAGCTTGTGACCATTGTTCCAATTCTATTGCAGGCTTTGGAATCTGTCTTTTACATAGATACTGATAGACCTTGTGTGTTACTTCAACGTCTTGTATACAATAATCTTCCATTTCTTGAGACCATTGTGTCCAATCTTCGTGATGGTCTTTATAGCATTTTAAGAACTCCCCCCACTCTCTAAGGCTATGACCAGACCTGAAAGAATTATCAAGGCGACTAATAACAAGAGTGTCAACAACCTTATCCAATTTTATATTGGTATGCCAAAGCTTATTCAACCAGATAGAGTCGAAAGCTATTATGTTATGTCCGATAATACGTGTGCAGTTGCTAAAGAACTCTTTACACTTTTGTGCATCACCATCTCTAAAGATTGTGAATTTACTTGTATCAATATCTTTACATACACAACACCATATTTTATCAGGGTTTAATCCATTTGTTTCAATGTCACAAACCACTCTCATTTAATCTAAACCTCTTATCTTCCACTTCTGTTTCGTTACTATAAAATACTTTTTAATCTTGTCAAGAACTTTTTTTACCTTTCTTCAGTGTGTAACGGTAAGGTTCTATATTTATCTTATAAGCTATATCGAAATGTTTAAAGTAGGTTTCTATAATTTTTAAAACTTTTCTTGAATGCTTAGGATTCAAATAAGAGTAACCTCTACAAATTGTAAAGGAATTTGGCATCATCTCTCCAACATTTGTAGAACCACCCCAATAGTTAGCAAAAAAACCTGTTTTAATTGAGTCAATCACAATTTCATTTTTACCATTAGGTAAACTTTTTTCTAAATTACCATCAAGCATTAAGCGACTCGCTAAAAAATTATAACAAACTGTTATCATTCATCATCTCCTATATCTTCTAATGAAATTTCTGTCAATCTTGTAGTGTCCTTGTCATAAACAACAGCAGCTGCTACACCTTTGCTACCAAAATCCCTATCCTTAAGGACACGAATCTTAGTCGTATTTGCTTCAGATGGGTCATCGCTCTGTCCATTACGTTCAAGACCTATTACAATATCTGACAACTGTTTAACAGATGACGATTGTTTCAAATCATCAAGTGTTACTCTTCCCCCTTCCTCTGATTGCTTGGCTGCATTCTGTGACTTACGTAGATGACACGCTGTTACAATAATGATACCAAGTTCTACAGCAATCTTCTTCAAATCTGCAACAAGTTTATTAAGAGCTTGAGTGCTATTTTCTGCATCATCTACAACCATTGTTAAGTGGTCGAGAATAATTATCTTACAATCTCTTGCACGATTTAAATAGCGTATCTTATCCATTAACAAATCTATATCATCGAAATCAAATCCGTCGTAGAGTTCGATACGTCTATTAGCACCAGATTCTTCAAACCAATGTTTCAAATCTGATTCAGATTGTGCCTTCCATATATCTGGCTTACGAAGATTTAATCCACCTTCTAGTGACATCATTGATACAACAGTATCTTCTGCTACCTCTTCTAAAAACATTGCACCAATTTTTACATCAGTTGTTTTCAAGTAGTGATAGATTATGGCACGAAGGAATGCAGATTTACCCATACCTGTACCAGCTGCAAAGGTTACTAATTGACCTTCACGAAAGCCACATATCTTTTCATTGAGTCCTTCCCAAGGTGTAGGTATGTATGTTCTATTCTTGCTAAAGTCCAGCACACGTTCCCATAAATCAGAATAGTTTACGATATCATCTGGTCTATACTCTTCAGCTTTCCACCAAAGACTGTTAAATTCTGATGTTTTTCCTTGTTTCAGAAATTCACAAGCATCTTTACAATCCTTTGGCATCTTAACAATCTTGACTTTCTTTGGTGGCAGAATTTCAGCAACCTTTTTAGCCGCTTTCTGTCCTGCTGCATCTCCATCGAAGCACACTATAATATTATCAAAGCTGTCAAGGTATTGATAGTTGTTCTTCACTTCTTTTAATGCAGATTCTGCACCGCCTTTTATTGACACTGTGGCACTCTTCCCGCCAGACATCTGATATACTGCCATAGCATCTAATTCACCCTCTGTAATCGTAATAAATCGCCCTTTAGCAGGGAATAAATTCTGACCAAAGAATGTTGCGTTATGTGAAGGACCTCTCCAACTGAATTGTTTACCTTCAACAGTTCTTATTTTCTGTGCTACAAGATTACCTGCTGAATCGTGATATGGATATATGTGTTGAGCAATACCACCATCCTTTACAATAACCTTTACGCCAAATACCTTACATGTTTCAGTTGTTAAATGCCTATCTGGAATACCATTAACAGGAATCCTTCCGGCATCTTCAACAATATCTTTCATAGGTTGTTTATCTCCTTTACCTTTATGATAAAAATCTTTCCAAGACCGTCCACAACTGAAGCATTTTGCGCCACCGTCAGCATACACAGACAAAGCATCTGAGCTGCCACAGTTCGGACAGGGACGGTGTAATTCTACAACAGTACCCATAGAATAAAGATGATAAAAGCAGTTGTATAAAACCAACACATCTTTGTATCAGCCTGTGGAATCTCTGGTTTAAATTCAGCCATTAAAACATTCTCCTATACCAAGGCTTGTTGCAATTATAAACAGCCTTTTTAACTTTGTCTACAGGTATGTGCAAGATATGCGACAACTCTACAATCAGTCGATTCGTTTTGTTAGGTTTTCTTCCAATACTTGGTTTCATTTCGATAACTTCATCAATTGTGCAGCCATATGTTTTAACCCTGTTCATAATCTTATTGTACATGATACGGTCTTTTTTGCAAAAGTTGAATAAGGGTGTTCCGTCTTTTAAGCAATGTTTCATTAGTTTTCTCCTAATTAGTTGTGTGTTATTTGTAAAATTATACTTGACAAGTTATTGACAAGTGTTTAAAAATGGGGGTCGGGGGCGATATGGTTCTTTACAATTGTTACAAATTATAACATTCTCTACAAAAGTCTCTAAAAGATTTGTTACAATCCTTGTAGTAAATAGCATACCAGTACCTCGACTTAGCCTGTGTATAAGATATGTTATGTAGTCTACAAAAGCCTGTATCAGTTGACCTAGGTTTTAACCACAGTTTCTTATCACAGATATCTTCAAAAGATTCTTCAGGGTAATCGTAATGGGCTGCTAAAGCCTGTGAATAAGGTAATTTATTACGAATACAATATTGTCTTAAAGATTCACCATAGCATGTGTACCTTGATTGTTTTCTTTTACAATATTCAACAGCTTTATCAACAGTCATACCATATGAACGTATTTTATCATAGACTGCCCAGTATTTTACTCCGTGTCGTTTACAATACGTTTCAAGATTTTCATTAGTCCCCGTTAGAAACGGTTTGCGTCCTTTTGTCATCTAATATATCCTTTAAATATTCTGTGCCAAGTTTTATAATCTCACCTGTATTCTTACCAGCCTGTTGCAAGTCTTCATTCTCTACAATATATGGTGCAGCTATAATGAATGCTAACTGTTTCTGAGAAGGTATGAATATATTTAATAAGGTGATACATATCAGAAAAGGATATAGCCATTTTCCAATTGTTTTAAACACTTTAAATTCTTCTGTATCTTCCATATAATAAAGTACAATACCAGTCGATATAAGGGCTGTAAAAATTACTGAAACAATTTGTATGACAGTTAAAGCTGTTTGAATATTTGGTAATATTGCAAATAAATAATATCCCATATCAATTCTCCTTTATTTCTTGTTAAATACAATAGCATCTTCATCATCAGATTCATTTAAGTACCTAAGCATATCTACAGCCTATCTTAAATAATCTTTTAAAGTTTCTTTAGACATTATTCCGTATCCTTTCTACAATAACAGTTACAGTGACAGTGCCCATCACGTTTAATATCTTCGTGACAGTGCTCACTGATACATGCCCTATCTGAATCAGGATCACAAGGGCATCTATACCATTCTTTACGACCGAAGAATCTCAATTTAGCATTGGCAATCTTTGGTGCGTGCTTTGTCAAACCGTAGCCATTCATATCAGCTAGCCATTGAATTTCGTTTAATACTTCTTCTTGTTCAGTCATCTTTAATACTCCAAATAAGTTCCTTCAATAGGTGGTGTTCCAACAACTACAACTTCTATGCTCTGTCTTTTAGCATCTGTAATAAATTGAGACCAGTCTTTAAGTTCATCTGGTTCAAGGGTGTATTCACCAACTTCATATTCGCATTTAGCTAGTGTAACACTTCCATCACCTTCTAATAACATTTTATTACTGGTGAAGTCAAGCGTCATTTTTGTTACTGATGTCTTGACAAACTTTTCTAAAGCACTTATAGGCATTGCAAATAGGATAGTGTCAGTCGGTTCAAGTTGTTTAGATTTTGTAGCAATATCTTCTAAGGTTTTACCAGAATAGAACACGATATTATCTTTACCGACTACATAATAGTTACCGGCATAGAACAAACGTTTCTTAGTAGTAGAAGGAGTTGTAGTATTTTTCATAATCTGTTTCCTTTTCATAAGTTTTTTTGTTATATACAGAGGGGTCTGTTGAATAGTGTACAAAGTTCTCTACGATTTCTTTTACCATATCTTTAATGAATGATAATGCTGTGAAATCTGTATGTTCTCTATCTGTATGTGGTGCTTCATATGCTACGGACATATTAACACTCTCACAATATTTACAGATATGAGCTGTATCACTAATTGAACCAGATGTTACAGACATAACACCCATATAGTTTACAAGGTCTTGAGCAAGTGTGCTACAATATGTAGTACCACCACCACTCTTTAATACATCTTTTGTACCACGCCTATCAAGAACGATACAATATTGAGATGGGTGTATAAGGTCTTTAAGTTTTGATTCAAGTGCTGTGATACCGATGCAACCACACTCTTCTCCTTCAGATATGATAAAGTTGAATTTTAATCCTTCTTCAATGAGCTTTAAGATAATCCAAACACCATTCTTGTCATCACCACCCAATGAAGTTTGTTGCCAATCTTTATTGTACCCTCTTATGTGATTATCCTTTGACATAAAAAAGTGAACAGCTTTACCATTTGTTCTAACTTGGTCAAGGTGTGCAGATAAGATAGGTTTGGTAACATCTTTTAAATTGTAAATGTTGTTTCCCTCTCTTACATATTCTGTATTATGGTCTGTCAACCATTTACAAATCCAATCAGCTAAAGCAGTCTCATCAGGTGTGCTATGAACTGATTCAAATGAATACATTTTTAATAAATCTTTCATATTTTTATCCTTTATATTTTACAAAAGTTACTTTGCTGCCTTCAATGTATCTTACAATGATGTTGTAACCAGAACGTTTTGCAATACTGGTTATGTACTCTTTAAAAGACTTTATTGACATGCTGTTATTAGCTAACATAAATGATGGATAACATATTAGTCTATCTGTCTCACGATCAGTACAATTCCTTAATTCTTCTAAATTAAATGCTAGATACTCATTATCTGTTAGCAATTTCGTTGAAGCTTGATCAAGCTTTATCATACCATCACAATATGTAAGAACTATACAGTCTGTTACAGGCTTTGTAAACATAGAAGCATATATGGACTGTTCTTGGTCTATTGGAATAGGTAGATTGGTGATAGGACATCTTTTAGATGAGAATAATTCACCGTTTATAATGTCATAACAATCTGAATATCTAAACAAAGGATGTATAGACGACACTCTCTTTGCAACATTCAATAACGGCTGTCTAAGAGAACTTCTGCCAACAAATCCACGTGTACCGTAACAGATTCCTTTATAGTTGAACGTATTTATAAAGTCAATAGAGTCTGGATAAGTATGTAGATTATAATCTGTGTAGATTTTACTCAAATCTTTTCCATATTTTAATTGTATGTTAACTTCTTTAGAAAAATCTTTACCCTCTAAATAACGTTTTGAAATATACGTTGTAAAATCTGTTTTCTGTTTTGTATCTGTATCACTAGATGAATATGGTCTATCAAGTAACAATTCGTTCTTATTACTTAACCATCCCCAACATCTCCACAACATTCTTGGTACAAACCATTTTGAGCCTGATATAATATTTATTTTGTTAGCTTTACCAGTTGTTGCATATACGAGATAAGAACCTTTAGACATTGCCATCGGTACCATACCATTCCATCCAGCATTGTCTCCATTAATACTGAAACACGATTGAATATTTGAACCGTAGCTACAAAAATACCAATCATAAGGGTTACGACTGATAACAATGTAATCAACACTATCAATCCATGGTGCAGAACATTTAGACTTCAATTCTTCTTTGTCATAAGGTGATAATTTGATATACATTCTGTTATCAATGATAGGAAAGTCCTTTAAAGAATCAATTTCAAAGTCCTTTTGTTCTTCATCATAAGCTTTTAACAATCCTTCACCAACAGCTTTAGGATATGATGATAGAGTTAGAAGAATTTCTAAAGGTTGACGAATAGATTCTTTAGAAAGCTCTTTAACCATTTGACAATTGATATTGTTGTAGTCATAACTCTTACGTGATTCTTCAACCTCTTTAAGATACAACTCATCATATTTCTTTCTGTCAATATCTGAAAAGATTTCCCAACCCTTTTGACGAATGCACATCATAATTTGTTTAAGATTGGTTAAGTCTATATCAATACAGGCGAATCCCTGCTCCTCTTCTGTTAGATTATTATCAAATATCTCTTCATAATTTGAGCCATTTCTGATAATAAATGTACCCAAATCCCAATCAAGAAATGACATAGCTTCATCAGTAAAGTGAAACGACATATTACATATCGAATCACTGATACGAGACTGTATCTTCTTTGTTTTAGGATTGTAATAAACATCAATGCTTTCTAGCTCAAGTATGTTCACTCCATAATGCAACAATTCAGCTGCTTTACAGATTGATACGAGCTCAATAGGTTTTATCATAGACATATACCTCCATGTTAAGGGTGTTTTTTTGACCGTAGAGAGGGGTATAACCTGTATAAAGCTACACCCCTACCTGACAGGACTAATTAGTCAACGTAAGAGAAAATTTTAGAGCCTTTACGAGCTTCGTTCATAACGATACCACATTTGTAGTGCTTTCCATTATCACCTGTGACTCTTACATACGGACCGAAATCGTCTGCTCCAATGCTGTCAACAGTGCCAACAGTATGTTTCGTACCAGAACCATCTTTCTTGGTGTGGCATACCATAACTCTATCACCAACATTAAATTCAGTATCAATCTCTGCAGTATTTTCAACCTTTTCTTCTACAACAGGTTCAGAATTTTGATAGATATTGATGGTAACGTTAGCAGAAGATTTACCGAGTGCTGCCATGAGTTCTTTAATATCAAACATGTTTTTATTCCTTTATAAAAAATTGACGAAGTCATTGAAGGCTCCGCCTGAAAACATCATCGATTTTAATTGAGGTCAGGTACGATGATTTAACCTGATACGTAATAGACCAAACCGATAAATGCTTAATAGCTGTACTTAAATTTTGTAACGTTCCACATTTTAATGGGGCATTATCATAAAATGAATTACAGCCACGAACATATAATTTTCTAATTGAACCATATCCATCAAAAATTACATCAGGTACTGCAACAGATTTAACAGAGATTGTAGATTTGCTGTTTTTAACTCTGTGTTGTTGTTCAAGTATGTATATTTTAAAACAATCAACTCTCAATATCATTTAACACCTCTGTTTTATTTGCATAGAGTAATCCTTTCAGGTTCTGAAACAATTAACCAGTCGTTGTCATCAATTACTTTAAAATCCAATTCCTGCATTTTTTCATCACTAATCGGTATCTTTCCAGTCCAACCAAATGGTATCTCAACTATGACAAAGCTGTAGTCAGTTTCATCACCATCATAGTCTTCAACAGCTATTGAATCCCAAAACACTCTAGGTTTATATGCTCTGGAATTAGACATTATTTCAAAAGTTGTGTCTTCATCATAGCATATACCAGACATTACTTCGCTGTTTTGAGTGTTGTTAATAACATAAATGGCATCGTTGTAGTAAGTTATCTCAATCATATCAACTCCTTCTAGGTAAGCACATATCATAGATTCCATAAAGAATCATAACGAAGTATTTAGTCATAGCAGTTCCTTTCATAGATTGCATCAATTTTAAGGGGGTTTTTTTGACCGTAGAGAGGGTGTATCATATATGTCGGCTATGATGGTAGCTTAAAGGGTATGATATGCACTCTACGAGCTTTAAATCGTCTTTAAGAAATTTTTACATTTTTCAATTTGTTAACAGTTTTTTCTATTGCGTTATTGACGTTCTCTTTAAGAGTATCAAGACTATGCTCCACCCATATACAAGGAACTCTGATATATTCTTCATCAGAAATTTGAATCATTACATACCAGAATGTATCATTGTCTTCATAATCAAATTTTACAGTTCCTTTAACAACTGATAAGTCATATAAATCTTCAACGTCAAGTCTGCAGATAAAGCATACACAACATCACCTTCAGTAAACTTTTCAAATGTAACAGGCATTTCAACATCAACACCAGCCTCTTTTAAAGTTTGTTTTTTATCTGAAGAAGAATTTAAGGGTAGATTAACAGTGAATACACCATTTTCCCAATGTTCGGAAACAGCAAGTACAATCTTAAAAGGCTTTTTAGGAGTGTTTGTATAAACCAATGCTTGATTGAATCTGTTAAATTTTATTTTCATTTCTGTTTCATTTCGTTAAAGTTTGTTACAAATTGATAACAGCCTGTTAACAGATTGGTACAATAAACTGTACAG